>CEUN01154586.1_pt1 | contig 27095 bp, 25 predicted proteins | sample 361501 | NCBI WGS metagenome assembly CEUN01 (sample SAMEA2622801, study PRJEB7988) | marine metagenome | biome: marine biome (ENVO:00000447); feature: marine epipelagic mixed layer (ENVO:xxxxxxxxx); material: "saline water (ENVO:00002010), including plankton (ENVO:xxxxxxxx)" | depth 120 m | reverse complement strand
TGGAGTGGCCGGTTGTCGCTTGCGCGACGTCGGCACGAGACAGCTTCAACCCGCACTCTGCCAGGGCATCCGTCAGGATTCGGTTGGCAATCGGCTCTGAATCCACGAGCACGCCATCACAATCAAAAATTACGAGTTCCAGCACATTCAACTCATCAAGCCATTTTCATACATCGTTCGCTTGCGTCTGCGCCTGCCAAGGGCCCGCATATCTACCATGCAGCTGAACGCATTGGCACGATTCCGAACGTCCGCCCGAGGTATCACCTGTTGCGGATTATTCTTTCTTGCGGCTTCGGTTGGGACTCCGGCGATGGCCGGCTCCGGTCATTTCTCACTTCAGCGGCGATCTGGACGAACATCAATTACTGGCCGCCGCCGGCGTGGATAACGATACCGCAAACGTGAAAATCCGATGCGAAGGGTTGTTCTTCGCGGGGTAATTTCGGCTGTCTGTGAATCAATCCGACCGCGCGATCGCCGTGTTCAAAAAGCTACTGGACATCAAGGCCATCGACGTCTGCGACCACACGATCGCCATCGTCGAACTCAGGCGGCTTGGTTTGGATCTCCTACCAAAGAAGGAGGAAGAACCGATCGACATGCATAGTGGCGGACAGTAGGAACCCTGCCCGGTAGATGGACGCTACATATACAGCTTCTCGCCATCCATGCCGTTATAGAGCTGCGCCACGAACTCGCCATAGCCATTGAATGGCTGCGTCGGGATTCGATCGTTTGATCCGAGGACGCGTTCAGTTGCCTGGCTCCAGCGAGGATGATCGACCTCCGGATTGACGTTCGCCCAGAAGCCGTACTCCTGGCCCTGAACCTCTTCCCAGAATGTCGTCGGACGTTGGTCCGTAAAGGTGAGCGTGTCGATCGACTTCACCGATTTGAAGCCATATTTCCACGGCGCCGCCAAGCGCAGCGGCGCGCCATGCTGTTTGGCAAGCGGCTTGCCATAAGCACCGGTCACCATGAACGCGAGGTCGTTGGTCGCTTCCTCAATTGTGAGACCTTCGATATAGGGCCAGGGGTACCAGAACTGCCGCAGTCCCGGAGCCATTTCCGGCTTGTTGAAGGTCGCCATTTTCACGTATTTCGCGCCGCCCAAGGGCTTGGCCAGATCCACGAGAGCCTTCAGGGGGAAACCGGTCCAAGGAGCGATCATCGACCATGCCTCCACACACCGGTGACGATAAACGCGCTCTTCGAGGGTCACCTTGGCAAGCAAGTCGTCGATTCCGATCGTGAACTCCTTCTCGACCATTCCCTCGATACGAATCTCCCAAGGTCGGACCTTCAACTTTTGGGCGGACCGCCAGATCTCCTTGTGAGAGCCGTATTCATAGAAATTGTTGTATTTGCCGTTAGTTTCCTCGTCCGTGATGTCGCGCATGACGCGATATCGTAGATTCCTTGCGACCGGATAGAGATGGAAGGAAGGATCCTCTCTCTGGGCATCTGCCCACGGAACTTCAGCGTGTGCGGGACGCGCCAGTGACCCCAAGCCGGCCAGAATTGTTCCTGCCGCCAATCCTTTTATGAGATTGCGGCGATTAAGGAACACATCCTCCGGTGTTGCTGCCGATTCAGGAAGTTCCCAGCCTTTATGGATCTTGATCAACATTCTCTGCCTCCTACAACCCGCCGGCCCTTGTCCGCTCACGAAATAAGGGGCGCCAAAGCCGCCCACAAGTCAAACTTGCGTGATGGTCGATGCGCACGCGGGTGATAATCAGCGTCATACTTCCTTAAACACGACGGTTACCTGACCCCAATCCCCGAAATCCGCCACCGCGGTGTCGCCTGCTTCCGCGTACGCCAGGCCGGTCGAAAGTCCCGTCGCAATGATTTCCCCGGCGCGCAAACCCATCCCCATGCTCGGCAAATCATTTGCCAGCCAAGTCAAGGCGTTCACGGGATGATCGAGGACGTTCCCGCCCCTGCCGGCGGTCACGGTTTCGCCATTCACGGACAGAGAGACTTCGTGAACAGACAGGTCGCGTTCGTTCCAATTCTCGATGGGCTCACCCAGGACGAGCCCACCTGAAAGCATGTTGTCGGCGATAAGGCTCAGAACGCCGACCGACGTCCAATCTTCATATGCCGTGTCGACAATCTCGATGACCGGAATCAGCGCCTCGACGGCACCCACCACATCCTCGAAGGAGAACGGAGCTGCAGACGGTGGCAGGTCATTCTTGAGTCGAAATGCGAACTCGGGTTCGATCAACCGCATAAAATGCTTGTTGCCCGCGATCGTCGCGGGGCTCTGATCAACCGAGCCGGCCATGACCCGTCCCCGGCACGGTTCATCAAACCCAAGAGCACTTTGTGCCACACTACTGGTGCAGCTCAGCTTCCAGCCAATCGACTCTCCGCCCCACGTTGAAACCAGCCGTTCCTGAATGGCATAGGCTTCGAGTAGCGTTTGCGGAACGAGGTCCGGCGGCAATGCCGCCATTTGCTTGCGTCGACGGTATGCGGTCGCCAGCAGGCTCGCCGCGCGTACGGTCCCCGCATCCATATCAATCGACCTGGGTCACTCGGCCGCGTAAGCTTCCACGACTTCTTCCGCGAGCCGTCCCTGCAGTTCCTGCAGATGGTCGAACTTCCAGGTAAAGGTCCCGACACCGGAGGTCAGTGATCGAATTTCGATGATCAAGTCGTGCATCTCCGATTGGGGCAACTGTGCCGACAAAATGTCCCAGCCGTGCCATCCGGGCCGCGAGTCGAAACCCAGTATCTGTCCACGCCGGCTGCTGACAACACTGTTCACCCTGGACGTCAATTCCGATGGAACAGAAATATCGACGTGCAGGATAGGTTCCAGCAACACCGGATCGCATTTGGGCAGTCCCTCTGACATTGCCATTCGGCCCGCGGTCTTGAATGCCATTTCCGAGCTGTCGACCGCATGGTGCTGGCCGTCCGTTAGGGTCACGGAAACATCCACGACCGGGAAGCCCAGCGGGCCCTTGTGCAGAAAGTCCTGCACACCGGCTGCTACCGCCGGTATGAACTGCCGTGGCACCGACCCGCCGACGACTTTCTCCTCGAACTGGAAGCCGGTACCGCGCGGCAATGGCTTGATATCGATGTGAACGTCTCCGAACTGCCCATGGCCCCCCGTTTGTTTCTTGTACCGAGAGTGTTGGGAGACCGCCTTTCGGATCGCTTCTTTATAAGGCACTTTCGGACGTTCCACGTTGACGGCCAAGCCCGAACGGTTCTTGAGACGATCTGCGGCCACGCGGAGGTGCATCTCGCCTTGTCCCCACAGCAGCCATTGATTGGTGTCGTCCTCATGTTCGAAGCAGAGAGACGGATCTTCCTCGATGAGCTTCGTGATCGCACCAGAGACCTTTACTTCGTCGTTGCGGTCCGCCGCGGTCATGGCAAGCGCGTACACGGGTTGCGGTACCGGAGCTTTCGGGAGCTGTTCGACCTCGCCCGTCGAGAGAGTCGTGCCGGTGTCTGCCTCTTCCAGCCGGCCCAGGCCGACGATGTCTCCCGGCCCCGCTTCCGCCAGCTTGTCCATCTGTTGGCCGAGAATCTTGAAAAGACCGGAAATACGTTCGCTACCCAGCGTCAGTCCATCGGTTACGTTGCCACGCCAGACGCGCGCAACCGACACCTTGCCGCCATGCTGGGTGTTGAAGGACTTCAGGATCTGGACGAGCGGCTCTGAGCCACCGAGATCGACGCCGGCCCTCTCCGCGGCAGTGCTTGGAGGTGGCACCTCATGACGCATTGCCTTGAGCAATCGATTGACACCACTCTCCTGTTCGGCCGCCCCAACGATAATCGGGACCACATGCCCTTCACGGGCGATGCTGGCCAGGTGGTTGTAGGCGTCGCTTTGCTCGGGTTCTTCGTCCTCAAGCAATTGCTCCATCAATGAATCATCGAAATCCGCAAGTTTTTCGAGCATCTCGTAACGGGCCTGCGCGACTTCGTCCGCCATACCGTCCGGGATTTCCGTCGCTTTGGATGCGCCGCCCGGTTTGTACGTGAACGCCCGAAGGCTGGGCAGATCGACGTAACCTGTTACCGCTTCTCCGTCGATGATCGGCAACTGTCGAAGAACCAGGGGCTTTTCCGACGCCTCCTGCAGCGCCAAAACCAAATCCTGAGTGGGCTCGGTCGATCGGTCCATCTTGTTGACGAAGATAAAATGCGGCAGGCCGGCGTCGCTGAGCTGACGCAGGACCGGCATCAGCATGATGGCCTTTGCGGCTTCCGGTTCACATACGACAACGGCCGCATCCGCGCCGACCAGCGCATTAGCCCCATCCTGACTGAATTCAATAGATCCCGGACAATCCAAGAAAGTGAATGTGTCATCTAGATAAGTTGTCGTCGCGACGTTCAACTCCGTACTCATTTGACGATCGCGCGCCTCGGGACTCCCGTCACCCACCGTATTGCCTTCCTTGGCGGTCCCCTTGCGGTGGATCGCGCCGGTGGCAAAAAGAATGGCTTCCAAGAGAGTTGTCTTCCCAGATGTATAAGGTCCGAGAAGTGCGATGGTACGCGGTCCGGCACCTGAGTTACCGCTCATGATTATGCCTCAATGCTGCTGCCCCTTCCTTGATCGCACCCCCGTCTCGGATGCATCAAGCGGAGCGATATGATGTCCTACCCTGGACTACTATGTTTTCAAGCACGCGCCGGGCATGCAAGGGGAAATCTTCAACTCTTTGCGGCGGCAGTTCCGCCAACATGGCGAATATTTCAGTGTGCACCGCCGCTTTGCCGCACGAACCCGTTGATCCGATTTGCGCCCTTTATGTTACTAATGCACGCCCTGCGCCGGCACTGAGATGGAGGCGCACTGGTCTGTCGTCCAAATTGTGATCCATCGAGTGAAGATGAAGCGTTCAGAAGTTCCCGTCATCAAGGACCTGGTTTTGATCGGCGGTGGCCACAGTCATGTAGCCGTGCTCAAGCGGTTTGGCATGAAGCCGCTCCCAGGCGTGCGCCTGACCGTGATCTGCCGCGATGTCCATACACCTTATTCCGGAATGCTTCCCGGTTTCGTTGCCGGACACTACACCTTCGACGAAGCCCATATCGATCTGGGAGCATTGGCGCGCTTTGCTAACGCCCGATTCTTCCAGAGCGCGGCAACGGGCCTCGACCTCGTTGAAAAACGGATTCACTGTGACAATCGACCGCCAGTGTCATTCGATCTGCTGTCGCTGAATACCGGTTCGACCCCACGGACCGCGCACGTACCAGGTGCCGAAGCAAACGCCATCCCCGTCAAGCCTATCAATCGCTTTCTTGACCGGTGGATGGCATTGGCTGAGAGGAGCATTCAACACACGGGACCGACGCGCATTGCTGTCGTGGGCGCAGGCGCGGGCGGCGTGGAACTCCTGCTGGCCATTCAGTTCCGGCTGCGAAAGTTACGAGCTGAGGCGGGCCAGTCCGACCCCATCGACTTCCACCTGTTCAGCGATACAGAGGAAATCCTCCCGGGCCACAATCCACACGTCATAAGAACATTCAGATCGATACTGGCGGAACGCGATGTCAGTGTGCACACCGGCTCAGCAATAAGGGAGGTCGCGCCGGGTCTCCTTAGAACAGAGTCCGGATTGGAGATCACGGCCGACGAAATACTTTGGGTCACCGCTGCAGGCGCACCGTCCTGGCCGGCCGAGGCCGGACTTGAGGTCGATGCGCAGGGATTTGTGAAGGTCAGTGACACTCTGCAATCAGTATCACATCCAGACGTGTTCGCTGCTGGAGATCTTGCCGCCATGGTCAACCATACGCGGCCCAAATCCGGAGTCTTCGCGGTGCGACAGGGAAAGCCGCTGGCGCGGAATCTGAGGCGCGTTCTGCTGGGCCGCAGTCCCCGGACATTCGCGCCGCAAAAACGGTTCCTGAGCTTGATCACGACGGGCGACCGGTACGCGGTGGCATCGCGTAGCGGCTGGTCGCTCAAGGGCCGCGCCATCTGGAAGTGGAAAGACTGGATCGATCGACGCTTCATGGACAAGTACAACGATCTTCCAGACATGGAGGATGAGGATCAGACGGATGTACCCTCGGGCCTCGCGGGACCCGAAGCCATCAAGGAGATATCGGCGATTGCCATGCGCTGCGGTGGTTGTGGTGCGAAAGTCGGGGCAACGGTCCTGGGACGGGCAATCAGTGAACTGAAGCCAGTCCCTCGAGGAGATGTTCTGATCGGCCTACATGAACCAGACGATGCCGCCGTCGTGACCGTGCAGCCAGGGAAAGCCGTCGTCCAAACCATAGACTCCTTTCGAGCGATGGTGGATGACCCATATGTTTTCGGAAAGATTGCGGCCAATCACAGCCTAGGAGACATCTACGCGATGGGAGGGGAGCCGCAGACGGCGCTTGCCGTCGCAACGATCCCGTTCGGCATCGAATCAAAAACCGAGGACACGCTCTCGCAGATGATGGCCGGAGCAATGGAAGTTCTGGATGACGCGGAGGCAGCACTGGTCGGCGGACACACCAGCGAGGGCGCCGAGCTGTCGCTCGGGTTTTCGGTCAACGGATTGATTGACCAGGATCGTGTCATGCGCAAAGGCGGCTTGATGCCTGGCGACGTCCTATTGCTTACCAAACCCGTCGGAACCGGAACTCTGTTTGCGGCCGACATGCGTCATAAAGCCAAGGGCCGGTGGATCTCCGCCGCGCTGGAGTCCATGGTGCAATCGAACCGTGAAGGTGCTGAGTGCCTCCTCGAACACGACGCTCACGCCTGCACCGATGTAACCGGTTTTGGTCTTCTGGGGCATCTGGTCGAGATGATCCGGGCGTCGAATGTAGACGTCGAACTCGATCTCGGCCTCATTCCGTTTCTCGAAGGAGCGGAGGACACAGTTCGTGCCGGAATCCTCAGCTCGCTGCAGCCTCAAAATGTGCGCCTGCGACGTGCTATTGCCAACCTTGAGGAAGCCGCCAGGGATTCCCGTTTTCCCCTTCTTTTCGATCCACAGACTTCAGGTGGCCTGTTGGCAGGCGTTCCGGCAGAGCGATCGATAGACTGCATCGACTCGCTTCGCCAGTTGGGATACGCACGAACGGCGGGCATCGGTCGCGTCCTGCCTCAGGGCAATCAATTGGAGCCGATCACGATCCGGTTCTAACCCGTCAGCTCCAGCAGTAACCGTTTCCATGCCCCGGCTTCCCGAGCGGGACTGAATAACGTTGCCCGACGGCCACATTGGCTCCGGAGGTGCGCCAGGAATTCGGGCTCATTCTCTGTCTTTGACAACAAGGCGGCCAAGGCTTCGGTGTCCTCCACCGGGAAGGTACCCGCATAATCAGAGCCCAGCAGACCGACGTTGCCCTGAATATCGGATGCGAGAACGGGCACACCTGCGACGATGGCTTCAGAGACCACGTTCGCTCCACCTTCCGCGATCGAGCTGATCACCATCGCATGGCTACGGGACATAAGCTTTCGGACCTCGCCGCCCGGAACTTCACCACGCCATACGTATCGGCTGTTCCCCGCCATTTCGGTCGTGGCCAGGCTCTCCCAGTGCTGATTGTGAGCTCTGCCCAGCTGGACAATTCTTAGGCGGGACTCGGGCGGCATCAACCGAGCCGCAAATGCGGCACGCAGAGGATCCTTTTCATCTCGCAGGTGCCCGATGACACAGACGTCGAATGTACGAATGGAAGGCCGCCGAGGAGTCACCAGTGGCGGCGCTGACTGGTGAATAACCTGAAGCTTGTTTTGGAACTGTTCCGGGACTGAGAGTTGGACCAGGTCATGCAGGCAGACCAGGGCGTTCGCGACGTCCATTGAAGACAGAGTTTCCTGGGGGTGGCTGTGCTGGAAGCGATAGATATCGGTGCCCGCCAGGCACACCACCAGTGGTCGATCTGGCCGTGCATCGGCATACCGCGCAATGGACGCCGCACTCCGCCAAGCGTGAATTGCGATCATCATGTCGGCATCACAACGCTCATCCTGTTCGGAAATGGTGACGTCATGACCAAGAGCACGCAGGATGCGCGACCAGCGTGCGGCAGTGGTCCAGTTGCCCGTGCGGCTGTGTTTTCCCGCCGGTGTAACGAGACTAATATCCATGTTCGTCCATATCTGAGTGCCCCCGATGACTTCTCCCGCTCCCACCACCCAGCTCGCCGCTATGATGCAGAGCGCCCACCAGCGCACGCTCGAACTGCTGGAAGGCCTGTCTGACGAGCAGCTTATCGGACCCAAGCTGCCGACCGTGAATCCGCTTCTCTGGGAGGTGGGGCACGTCGGATGGTTTCACGAGCAGTTCATCCTGCGTCGAGAATTCGGTCATCAGCCGATGTTGGATCGTGGCGACTCACTTTACGACTCGATCGCGATAGCGCACGAAACACGTTGGGACCTGCCCATCTATTCCTTGGATGAGATTCGGTCATATCTTGGTCGGGTCTGTATGACCCTGATCGATCGGCTGGACGGCGGGGTGGCCGATTCTAGGGAAAGCTTCCTCTATCAGTTCACGACGTTCCACGAGGACATGCACGCCGAGGCGTTCATTTGGGCCCGGCAGACTCACGGGTATCCAACCCCGGATTTCTTGCCTGATGGCCCCCGGGAAAGCGTGCCCCAAGGGGGAGGCGCCCTTTCAGGGGACGCTGAAATCTCCGGAGGCTGGTTTCAGGTGGGCTCTACGCCGGATGCAGATTTCCTGTTCGACAACGAGAAATGGGCCCACGATTCCTTTGTTGCACCTGTGAAAATGGCCCGAGCGCCAGTCACGAACAGGGAATTCGCTTCATTCGTCGAGGATGGAGGATACGACCGGAGGGAATTATGGGGGGTGGATGGCTGGCGCTGGCGCAGCGATTCAGAAGCTCAACACCCTGTCTACTGGCGACGCGGAAACAACGCGAACTGGCAGCTTCGACGGTTCGAACGCTGGTTGGACCTACCGCTCGACGAGCCAGTCATTCATGTGAATTGGTACGAGGCCAGCGCCTGGTGTCGATGGGCGGATCGTCGCCTGCCAACCGAAGCGGAATGGGAATTCGCCGCGACGATGCGGGAAGGACCAAACGGACTCGTCAAGGCCAAGTACCCGTGGGGTGACGAAGTAGCTTCGGGTGCCCACGCAAATCTGAATGGATACGCCCTTGGGCCAGTCGATGTCGCTGCGTTCGAGACTGGGGATAGCTTCTGGGGGTGCCGTCAGATGCTGGGAAACGTCTGGGAGTGGACGGCTGACACCTTTGGTCCTTTTTCAGGTTTCTCGCCCGACGACTACAAGGAATACTCGGAGCCGCTCTTCGGAGACACCAAAGTATTGCGCGGCGGAGCCTGGACGACACGATCCCGGATGGCACGCCCCACTTACCGCAATTTCTTCGGTCCGGAACGCCGTGATGTTTTTGCCGGCTTCAGAACATGTGCCCTGTAGGGCATACGGTTAGTCAATGGAGCTATTTGAGTGCGACTAACTCAGAGCTGCGCATGCGCGCTGAATTCGCTGACCCGCCTCCTCAAGCGCCTCGGTCGCCGTGGCATACGAAATCCGGAAGTGCGGTTCCAGCCCGAACGCCACTCCCTGCACCACAGCCACGCCTTCCGATTCCAGCAAATAGGTCACGAAGTCCGTATCACTCTCGATAGATTCGCCGTCCGGCGTTTTCTGCCCCATCAGCCCTGCGCAGGAGGGATAAACATAAAACGCGCCCTCAGGCGTTGGGCATGATAGTCCGGTTGATTGGTTGAGCATGCTTACGATGAGATCGCGGCGTTCCTGGAAGACCTTGACCCAATCCGCGAGAAAGTCTTGCGGTCCGTTTAAGGCAGCAACGGCCGCCGCCTGACTGATAGAGCTCGTATGAGTCGTGCTCTGGGATTGAATCATATTCATCGCCTTGATCAACTCCTCCGGTCCGCCAGCATAACCCACACGCCAACCGGTCATGGAATACGCCTTCGACACTCCATTGATCGTGAGCGTCCGGTCGTACAATTCCGGTTCGACCTGGGCGATAGTCGTAAACTTGAACCCCTCATAGACGATGTGCTCGTAAATGTCGTCGGTCATAACCCAGACATGAGGATGACGCACCAGAACCTCGGCGAGCGCCTTGAGTTCGGCTTCGGAATATGCGGCACCTGATGGGTTTGACGGCGAATTCAGCATGAGCCACTTGGTTTTGGGCGTGATCGCCGCCTCGAGGTCCTCCGCCTTCATTTTGAAGCCAGACTCCAGGCTCGTCGCAACGAGCACCGGAGTGCCATGCCCAAGGAGAACCATATCCGGATACGAGACCCAATAAGGTGTCGGAATGATCACCTCATCGCCTGGATCGAGGGTCGCGACCAATGCGTTATAGAGGATTTGTTTACCCCCACAGCCAACGGTTATCTGACCTATGGAGTAATCGAGCCCGTTCTCCCGTTTGAATTTGTCGGAAATGGCTTCGCGCAGTTCAGGAGTGCCCGCAGGGGGTGTGTATTTTGTCTTGCCTTGGTAAATGGCCTCTATCGCCGCTTCCTTGATGAAGTCCGGCGTATCGAAGTCCGGCTCTCCGGCACCCAAACCGATGACGTCGCGGCCCGCAGCTTTCAACTCCTGCGCCTTGGTGGTGACGGCGACCGTCGGTGACGGCTTGATGGCACTGAGGTATGAGGCAAGGATCGACATGACAGACTACCCGCGTTGGCTTGATGGCTCTGTTTCGGAACTTATGCCTGCCGCTTTCAGACCGCAACCTCGCAGGCGGATCGAACTGCCATCACTGGGCCCTTTGGCATGTAGCAGCCACGGTGACAGGGACCGTCGGTCTCAAGGTCTTGTTGCGATATGCGCCAACCTTTGCGTATATGGTACCTGGTCTTCTGGGAGTCCGGGCCATGCAGCCTAGATTTTCCCTCTACACATTGTGCGTCGCGGCGCTCGCCCTTGGCGCCTGTGACGGACGCCGTTTGGGCCTCAGCCAGTTTCATTTTTATCAAGACCCCATGGCGCCAGTCAGAGATGAGGAAATCGCATCCGTCGACTGGAGCGCCCCAGCGGAATCTCGCGTCACCGTTATCGAGTTCGGGATTCTGCCTGAGGAACCGACATTGACCCTCGGCAAAACGTACCGTCTGGAGCTTCGCAACATCGGCGATAATACCTTTGAATTCGCCGCCAAGGACTTTTTCGAGACTTCGGTAATCCGCGACATGGAGGCCCAGTTCGTCGAGCTTCATGGCTCGACGCCTCATGAGGAAAAGCCGATTGCCCATCTTCGTATGTACCCAACCGGGCTCGAAAGTGATCCTGCGTCAAAGGGATTGGCTGACGGTGCTGTTGCCGAGGAAACTGCTGAAGATGTTGCGGGAGAAGACAAACCGCCAGAAGACGAAGCCTCCGAAAGCTAGTGTGAAATCGTCGGCAAATCGGGCACTGATCCGACTACTCGGAGCCTTTTTGACCCGGCGTGTTGCCGGCACTCGGAGTACCGCCGATGTCCGGGTTGGAATCCGACGATTTTGAAGTGATCGGCGCCTGCGCTTTGCACTGCGGCCGGATGTAAATCACGTAATACACGAGAGCCACCAAAACACTACCGCCCAAGATATTACCGAGGGTGACCGTCACGATATTGTCCACGAATCCGGCGAAGGTCAGATTGGCCATCGCCGTTTCGGTCACGGCCGCAGTGACCAACACATTAGGATCCTAAGAGGCCAGGAAACCAACAGGGATAAGGTAAATGTTGGCCACGGAATGCTCGAACCCCAGGGCAACAAACGCGGTAATCGGGAAAACGATCGCGACCCCCTTCCCCGAAACAGTGTGAGCAGCCAAGCTGAGCCAAACGGCCAGACATACCAACGTATTGCAGAGAATTCCGCGGAACAGCAGTTCGACCGTCGGAAGCGTGACCTTATCAACGGCGATGACGACCAGCACCAGGCCCAGCGAGAAGGCCAGCCCACCAAGCAGCCGAGTCGGCCCCAGGCCAAGCACAGAGTCGCTGACAACGAGCGTGAACAACATGGCGCCGAAGCTGATGAACGCTCCCGCCAAGATACCGAGAAGAACGGTCTGAAGAGCACCGAGATGGGCTCTGGTGACGCCCAGCGTCTCTACTTTTTCCGCTATTTGGGCTGGTGCGTAGGCGTCAAATGGCGATTGGTTCACTGGGGGTTGGTCGGTCACGGGACAGTCCACGATGCTGGCAGGCCTCAAGCATGCCGCATGAAAATGTGCCGGTCCAAGGGAATGTAGTCTCCAGAAGATGTCAGGAATGATTTCGCTACATACGTCCAGGTACTGGAAATTGCCCGACTCTCAGGCATATTAGGCGGCATGAGCACAGCCGAAAGCGTCTACGAGCCGTCTCGACCGCAATTTGAGTACGAGAAGACCGAAGGCGGAATCGCCTACAACCTCGTGTCCGTTTACACGCCGGCCGGGGATCAGCCGCAGGCGATCGAAGAAATCACGGCAGCAGTCGACAAGGGCGAACGGAACCAGGTGTTATTGGGAGTTACCGGTTCCGGCAAGACGTTCACGATGGCGAACGTTATTCGTAATACAGGAAGACCTGCGTTGGTTCTGGCACCCAACAAAACCCTTGCCGCTCAGCTCTATGGAGAGATGAAGGAATTCTTCCCCAACAACGCAGTGGAGTACTTCGTCTCTTACTACGATTACTACCAACCCGAAGCCTACGTTCCGCGATCTGACACTTATATCGAGAAGGACGCGTCGATCAACGAGCAGATCGATCGCATGCGCCACTCCGCAACCAGAGCGCTGATGGAAAGGGATGACGTCATTATCGTAGCAAGCGTTTCATGCATTTACGGCATCGGCGATATCGAGACGTATCAGGAGATGACCGTCACGATTAAGGCTGGAGACACGCTCGATCGAAACAAGCTGCTTCGGCAGCTTGTTGAACTGCAGTACAAGCGAAACGATACCAATTTCGTGCGCGGTACGTTCCGAGTAAGGGGAGATTCGATCGAGATGTTCCCTGCCCACTTGGAGGACCGCGCCTGGCGACTTTCCTTGTTTGGCGATGAAGTCGAAAGCATAACCGAATTCGATCCCCTGACCGGGGAGAAGACTGACAAGCTCGCCCAAATCAAGCTCTACGCAAATTCGCATTACGTCACTCCCAAGCCGACACTCAAGCAGGCCGTGCTGGAGATTCGTAAGGAACTGGAAAGTCGACTGGATGAATTTCGCAACTCCGGAAGGCTGCTGGAAGCAGAGCGCCTCGAACAGCGTACGATGTTCGATCTTGAGATGATCGAAGCGACGGGAGCTTGCGCAGGTATCGAAAACTACTCGCGATTCCTGACCGGCCGCCTCCCCGGACAACCGCCCCCGACCTTGTTCGAGTATCTCCCCGACAATGCCCTGGTCATCGTCGACGAGAGCCACGTGACCGTACCGCAGCTCGGCGGCATGTTTCGGGGTGACTTCCGCCGGAAGTCAACACTTGCCGAATATGGTTTCCGATTGCCGAGTTGTGTCGACAATCGCCCGCTGAAATTTGAGGAATGGGACGCCATGCGTCCACAGACCGTCTATGTCTCTGCGACACCGGGACCGTGGGAACTCGAGCAGACAGGCGGTGTGTTTGTGGAACAGATCATCCGGCCCACTGGGCTCATGGATCCGCCTTGTATCGTGCGCCCCGTCGACAGTCAGGTCGATGATCTGATGGCGGAATGCCGAGATGCAACGGCCAATGGCCAACGTGTCCTGGTCACCACGCTCACCAAGAGAATGGCTGAAGACCTCACGGAATATTTCCACGAGGCCGGTATCCGTGTCCGTTATCTGCACTCGGATATCGACACACTCGAGCGCATCGAGATCATTCGCGATCTTCGACTCGGCGCCTTTGATGTCCTGGTCGGAATCAACCTGCTGCGGGAGGGCCTGGATATTCCCGAATGTGCGCTGGTCGCAATTCTCGATGCAGACAAAGAAGGGTTTTTGCGTTCGAAAACATCTCTTATTCAGACAATCGGGCGGGCTGCTCGTAACGTGGACGGGAAAGTTGTCCTCTATGCAGATGACATGACAGCCAGCCTCGTCGGCGCTATCGATGAAACGGACCGACGTAGAGAAAAACAACGGCAGTTCAACGAAGCAAATGGCATTACCGCCGAGTCGGTGAAGAAGAACATCGGAGACATTCTTGATGGGGTGCACGAAGGCGACCACGTCACCATTGCCACAGGAGATGAAGAGACACGCCATCTCGTCGGCCACAATCTGGAAGCTCATCTCAAGGATCTCGACAAGCGCATGCTCGCGGCGGCGGCCGAGTTGGAGTTCGAAGAGGCCGCTCGATTGCGGGACGAAATTCGCCGCCTGGAGAGTGCCGATCTCGGCATAGGCGTGCCTCGACATCGCCGAGCCAAAGGCCGGCGAGAAGGCAAGACCGACGATGGTCCGCGCAAACAGGGACCACGATCGACCGCTGGGCAGCCGGGCACACGATCCTATCGAGGCAAGAGCAAACGCGCGATGCGGCTTTGACTGAACATCAACAGTCTCGAATACTGTCCGTCCTAATAATTCGCCGATTCCCACTTTGTACATTTTCATGGACCGATGCCTCCGAAAGCCAATCCACTCCGGCTGAACAGCTTGCAGCGCAAGACCCTGGCGATTCTCCAGGCCCTTGCGGATGACCCAAGGACATCAACGAATTTTCCGGAGACCGGCGAAGTCTTGATCACCCAGTTTCCGCCGCCGCACGGGAATCATTTTCATGTGGGCGATGCAGTGGTGATGGCAAAGGATGCAACGGGTCTTCGCAACGAAGCCGTGTGGCGGGCACTAGAGCGCAAAGGCCTGGCGCGGGGTGAATTTCCCATCGCTATTCATCTCACACCATCTGGACTTCTTTACGACACCGGAATGAGGGATCAAATCCTGAATCGCCACTCGCATTAATCATGGGGTCACAAATCGGGTGACAGGATCAGTTCGCTCGACGCAAAGGTCTTTCAGCCACCGATTGATGTATATCGTAGTGGTGTGGCCCAATGAGTCGCTAAAAAATGCCCAATCGCGCAATCTGACCGAATGCAGACCGACGCGCACACGGTCGAACCACCTGCCTCTACCAGAGGCGGCCTTCAATTGATGGCCCGGTTTGGAGTCAGCTCCTTGGTGATCGAACGTCATGACGAGCGCGATGAACTGGGCCTGATCGCGGTGTCGGACATCGCCCGGGATGTAATCGCCAAGAACCGCTCCCTGGATCGAGTCGACGCCTATGAAGTCATGACCAAACCTGTTGTCACGTTAGATGCTGACATGGACGTGAAGTACGCCGCGCGCCTGCTGAGCGATCTCCACCTCTCCCGCGACCTGGTGGTCGATCACGACCGCAATCTCGTAGGCATCGCCACCCTGCGTGATATGGTGTTGGCGTACACGGACCTGGGCGAGACTGAAGAAACGACATGAATTTGCATATCGAATTTTGATTTGAGCCGTGGAGGCGTAGTTGTTTATTTATCTTCAGTTGGTCGGCGGTCTCGTCATATTGCTTCTCGGAGGAGATTTCCTCGTCCGTGGCGCTGTCGCACTGGCACGGAGACTGGGTGTCTCACCACTTGTCATCGGATTGACGGTGGTCGCCTTTGGTACGTCCGCGCCGGAACTCATCGTCAGCATTGAAGCGGCTCTAAATGGCGTACCTGGTCTGGCAATCGGCAACGTGGTCGGAAGCAATGTCGCCAACGTGTTCCTCGTATTGGGCGCACCCGCCCTCTTATTTCCCATCGTCTGTCAAGCTCCATCCCTGAACCGCGATGTCGTCGTGATGATCGCGGCCAGCATGCTCTTTGTCACCTTCTGCTGGACGGGAACGCTGGTGGCCTGGCAAGGCGCCATTCTTGTTGCGGTGCTTCTGGCTTTCCTCATCAATTCCTACGTTTCCGAGCGTGATGACGGCCAGGGACACGCCGAATACGGCGAAGAATTCGACGGCGTTGGCGCTTTCCCGCAATCCGTACTCGTGTTTCTTGGCCTCATCGTTGTCGGGTTGGCCGGACTTCTATTCGGATCGCATATCCTCATCAACGGCGCGGTTGGTGCCGCCCGCGCATGGGGTGTTTCCGAAACTGTCATCGGCCTCACGCTGGTAGCGCTGGGAACGTCCCTACCTGAACTGGCAACGACCATTGTCGCGGCCGTTCGAAAGCACGGTGGTATAGCCGTGGGCAACGTCGTCGGAAGCAACATGTTCAATATACTGGGTGTAATGGGGATCACTTCACTCATCATTCCAGTGCGCATCCCAGAGCAAACGCTTCAATTTGACCTGTGGGTCATGATGGCTGCCGCCCTCGTTCTTTTGCCCTTCGCCATTCGCCAAATTCCGATTGGCCGCGGTACCGGGGTCTTGTTCTCCATAGCGTATGTTGGATTCATATCCATTCAGTACTTTGGGGTTCCTGTTCTGGCGCCTGAGACGGCCATGTTGACGCCATGAACGCAACACAAACGTCGTCGATCGCACGGGGATTGGAGCCTGGTGTCGCTCTGGTTACCGGAGGAGGTCAACGCATTGGCCAGGCAATATGCGATGCGTTGGCTGAAGAGGGCTGGGCGATCGCCATTCACTATCTGCGTTCGTCCGCCGAAGCGGATGAACTTGCGGAAGAGATTGAAGCACGTGGGGGAAACGCCACCACAATCTCCGCAGATCTTGCTCACGATGAATCGGCCAAGAATCTGATCACCCGCGCTTCTTCGGAACTGGGTCCTGTAACCTGTTTAATCAACAACGCTTCTGTGTTCGAACCAGATGACGTTCTAACGGCGACCGCAGACTCATGGCAACGTCACCTTGATATAAATTTGCGGGCTCCGTTCTTTTTGACCCAGTCGTTTGCCTTGGCACTCGAAAAAGGGGAGCCAGGATGTGTCATCAATATCCTCGACGAGAGAGTCTGGAACCTCACTCCATATTTTTCGTCCTACACGGTCAGCAAGATGGGACTTTGGACCCTCACCCAAACCTGTGCGCTTGCGTTGGCGCCGAATATCCGCGTTAACGCTGTCGGACCGGGTCCAACATTGCCGAGCCCAAGACAGAGTTCGGAACACTTCTCAGCGCAAATCGCCTCCACTCCGCTCGGCATTGGCACGACACCCGTGGAGATAGGTTCGGCTGTGAAGTTCATCCTCGAATCACCAGCGATGACAGGACAGATGATCGCATTGGACGGCGGACAACATCTCAAATGGCGCCGGTACCCGGACGACACGGACCTCGTGGAGTGAGGCAAATACAGTCAATCCCGATGTATGGAGGTGGCCGGTGATGGCTAAATCTCTTCCGCAGACAGGACGTGGCCAGGTCCTGCCGACACGGAGTTCCCGGAAGATTGTGGTTCGAAACCTGGTCTTGCCAGCTCGCGTTGGGGTGTATCGTCACGAGCAATCCACGCCACAGCAAGTCCGCATAAACCTCGAGCTAGCGATTAAGAACCCCCAAGGGCCACTCGACGATGAGATTAACAACGTCGTCAGTTATGAAGACACTGTCCTCAGTGTGAAAGAAGTATTGGAACAAGGTCACATAAACCTGGTTGAAACATTGGCGGAAATGATCGTGGATTTATGTTTTGTCGACGAACGTGTAGAAGGCGTTCGCGTGGGAATTGAAAAACTTCACGCCATTCCGGAAGCGGAAAGCGTTGGTGTTGAGATCGAGAGATTCCGATCTGAGCATTGATAACTCAACGATTACTTTGGGTATTTCATCGCCGTTTACCGACAAGTTGTGCACAGGCGAATATTTATTGATCGCAAATTGCCGCCCTAAGTCCAAAGTTTCCGCACTCTGGCCCTATAAAGCGCTTGACATAGAATTTATATTAAAAATCAGTCAGTTAAATAATTTGCCTAATTTTTCGGCAATTGCGTTGAACACAAAGGTTTGCCGCACTTGCACCCCTTGGCAACACCATTTCCCACAGACTTATCCACATGAATCGTGGATAGTATGACATTTGTGTGAAGTCACAGTTCGTTGTTGGGATTGAAACTTAGGGGGCAGGTCGCACGCGCCGGTGTTATGCTTCACGGCAACAGATCATGACGGAAATCCAGCAAGACGTTCAGCGTCCCCGACATCGCGCTGCCTCTGCATCTCAGAGCACTTCTCGTGAGCCTGCCACCCCATCCATCTCACGTGGGCGAGCTGTCATTCGCTCGCACCTGAAGACACTTCCAAACAGCCCGGGTGTGTACAGAATGATCGATGAAAAGGGACAAGTTCTCTATGTCGGCAAAGCAAAGAACCTGAAAAAGCGGGTTGCCTCGTATGCCAATCTGAAAGGGCTGTCGACCCGCATCCTCGGGATGGTCGCCGCGACCGCCGATATGGAATTCATTACGACACACACCGAGGTCGAGGCGCTTTTGCTTGAGTCAAACCTCATCAAGGAACTGAAACCGCGCTACAACATCCTGCTTCGAGACGACAAGTCCTTTCCATATATTCTCGTCGCCGGTGATCACGAATGGGCTCAAATCACCAAACACCGTGGGGCACGAAGTCGGCGCGGAGAGTACTTTGGGCCGTTCGCCTCTGCCGGAGCCGTCAACGAAACAATCAACGCGCTGCAACGAGCATTTCCGCTCCGCTCGTGTACGGACAGCACATTCTCGACCCGAACGAGGCCATGTCTGCAATACCAAATTCGTAGATGCACGGCGCCATGCGTTGGAAAAATCAGCCATGAGGCCTACGAGCAGATTGTCCATGAAGCACGCGAATTCCTGTCAGGTCGGAGTCACCGGACGCAACAAGAACTCTCGACGCGTATGCAGGAGGCCAGCAGCAATCTTGAATTCGAAACAGCTGCTGTTTATCGCGATCGAATTCGGGCGCTAACCCAGATACAGGCCAAGCAAGGAATTAACATTCCGACGCTTGGAGAAGCCGATGTTATTGGAGCGTACCGCGATGCCGGTCAAACCTGTGTTCAGGTGTTCTTCTTTCGAACCGGGCAGAATTACGGCAATCGGGCGTATTTCCCCGCACATGCAAAAAGCGACACGATCGAGGAGGTGCTAACGGCCTTTGTCGGCCAGTTCTATGCTGATAAGACCCCACCGTCGCTGTTGCTGACCAGCCATGAAGTCGACGGCCGTACCATAGTCGAGGAGGCCCTCGCCGTTCGCGCCGAAAGGCGGGTAAACGTTCGGGTGCCGCATCGTGGCGCAAAACGCCAACTCATCGAGCACGCGGTGAACAATGCCCGAGAGGCCTTGGCGCGCCGTCTCGCTGAAAGCGCCTCTCAGCGCCGACTTCTCGAAGGCGTAGCACGTATTTTTGGGCTCGAAACACCGCCCGAACGCATCGAGGTGTACGATAATAGTCACATCCGTGGTAGTGCGGCTCTCGGCGGTATGATCGTCGCGGGAGCTGAAGGTCTTCTCAAGAACCAGTATCGGAAGTTCAATATCAAGCAAGAGGATCTCACGCCCGGTGACGACTACGGCATGATGACCGAAGTGCTGACTCGTCGGTTCTCGCGTCTACTCAAAGAGGATGAAGATAGAGAAGGTCAGCAGTGGCCAGACCTAGTCTTGATCGACGGCGGCGCCGGTCACCTTCACACTGCCCAACAGGTGTTCGCCGACCTCGGCGTGTCAGACGTCGGATTGGCTGCGATCGCCAAAGGTCCTCATCGCAATGCGGGGCGAGAAACACTCCATGTACCGGGAAAGGCGGCGTTCTTGCTGGAGTCCAATGATCCAGTGCTGTATTTCCTCCAGCGTCTCCGGGACGAGGCCCACCGATATGCCATCGGAAGCCACCGCGCCAAGCGGTCCCAGAAAATTGGTCGTTCGACACTGGATGAAATCTCGGGAATCGGCGCCAAGCGGAAACGAGCACTATTGCATCATTTCGGTTCCGCCCGTTCGGTGGAACAAGCCGGATTGGCTGACCTTGAGGCAGTAGAGGGCATTTCCAACGGCGTAGCCAAAGCTATCTACGATCACTTTCATCCTGAGGATTAGCGGTATCGTAATGATGACTAGCACCATCTTGAATATGAGACGCGGACAGCACCCATAGGATTGCTTGGCATGATCACGAGCCTTCCCAACCTGCTGACGCTTTCACGAATACTCGTGATACCTGGACTTGTGGCAACTTTTTTTATACCCGGGACCACTTCGGATTGGGTCGCTTTGGGCATATTTTGTGCTGCCGGCGTTACAGATTTTCTTGATGGATACGTGGCACGTCTGCGCGGCGAAATGTCGATGCTGGGCCGTTTTCTGGATCCTGTTGCGGACAAACTGCTGATCGCAGCAGCGATTGTCATGTTAATCGCATTCGGCCGAATCGATGGATTTACCGTTCTGGCAGCGGTGATTATCGTCTGCCGTGAAATACTGGTTTCGGGTCTACGCGAGTTTCTTGCCGAACTGCATGTACCTGTACCCGTCAGCCGACTGGCCAAATGGAAAACGACCCTGCAAATCCTTGCTATCGCATTTTTGTTATCTGGAGACGCCGGCGATATGTTGTTGCCCGCGAAGGAGATTGGCACGGTCTGCCTATGGGTCGCCGCGGCGCTGACCCTCTACACAGGGTACGACTATCTCCGAGCCGGTCTCGCGCATATTGCCACTGGATCGGAGCAGGACACAGCTCGGGGAAGCCCCGCCGACCGAAACCCGGCCAACAAGCCAAAGCCGCAGATTTACGGCTAGATCCAGTCGTGAATCCGAGGACGCGGACATGAAGCTGTTTGGCATTGCTGGCTGGAGCGGCAGCGGCAAGACTTCCCTGGTGACAGCGCTACTACCATTGTTTGCAGAAGTCGGCTTGCGAGCATCAACCATCAAGCATGCACACCATTCGTTCGACGTCGATCAACCTGGGAAAGACTCATACGAGCATCGACGTGCCGGAGCAGCCGAAGTTTTGGTCACGTCGAGCCAGCGCTGGGTGTTGATGCACGAAAACGGTGATGAGCCAGAACCGACGCTCGTTCAGCTTTCTTCGCATCTCAGCCCGACGGACGTCGTATTGGTGGAAGGATTCAAACGCGAACCCATCGACAAACTAGAGGTGCACCGTCCTGAATTGGGAAAGCCTCTGCTCCAATGCGACGATCCACATATTGTTGCAGTTGCCAGTACGGGTCACTTAAACAATCTGCCCGTTCCACAGTTGAGTCTCGATGATCCACCCGCCATCGCGAAATTCATCATCGCGCACTGTGGTTTGTCTTCGGCACAAACCGAATCGCCATGAAGGATATGTGAAGGTGCAACTTTCCGACGATTGCTTTGCCGCGGACGATCATCTGATGACGACTGCAGAGGCATTGAACCTGCTATCCGGCCGCATCGAGCCAATCGGAACTCAAGAGATGATCCCGCTGCGGCAATCAAGAAAGCGTCTGCTCGCCGAAGACGTGATCTCGGACTATAACGTCCCACCAAAAGAAAACTCTGCCGTAGACGGCTATTCGTTTGCTTTTGAGAGCTTGCGGAACGGCCAAGACACATCCTTCCGTATCGTTGACCGAGCAGCGGCAGGCCATCCCGCTACCGTCGTTCCTGGTCGAGGAGAAGCCATTCGCGTGTTCACTGGCGCAGTCATGCCGAGCGGCCACGACACCGTTGCCATGCAAGAGGATTGTGAGATCGATGGTGACAACGTGGTTATTCCACCCGGGCTCTCGCCTGGCGCAAACAGCCGCCGGGCCGGCGAGGACGTCGAGAAGGGTGATGTCGTTCTGAGACGGGGTCAGCTGCTACGCGCGCAAGACCTTGGAATTGCAGCCTCGGTCGGTCGAACGGAATTATCTGTATATCAATCCGTCCGAGTCGCTGTCTTTTCAACCGGCGACGAGATCAGGGAACCAGGCAAGCTCCTCCCTGAAGGCGCAATTTACGATTCGAATCGTTACGTATTGATGTCGTTGCTGGAGGCGTTGCCGGTAGAGGTGATTGACCTCGGCATTCTTCCTGACGATCCCGATGCCGTGGCCGTTGCGCTCCGTTCCGCAGCGAAGGAACAGGACATCCTGTTGACGTCCGGCGGTGTTTCTGTGGGGGAGGAAGACCATGTGAAAAATGCGGTTTCTGAGAACGGCTCACTGTACTTTTGGCGCTTGGCCATCAAACCGGGCCGTCCGCTGGCTCTCGGGCAGGTGGATGGGACTCCATTTGTTGGTCTCCCTGGGAATCCGGTTGCAGCCATGGTCACCTTCATTCGGTTCGCCCGTCCGCTGTTACTCAGACTCGCCGGCGGGACGGACCTGGAGCCAAAATTTTACCGGGTTCGTGCAGACTTCAGTCACCGCAAGAAACGCAACCGTCGTGAATGGGTTCGTGCACGCCTAAAATCGGGAAAAGATGGGACTCCGGAGGCGGAGAAATTCGCTCGGGAAGGGGCTGGCATCTTGCGTTCGCTGGTTGAGTCCGATGGCTTGATTGAATTGCCCGAAGACATGACAGAGGTGGTGCCGGGCACTATGGTTGAATTTCTTCCTTTTGCTGAGGTCATCTCTTGAAAATTCTCTACTTCGCCTGGATTCGCACGAAAATCGGATTGTCAGAAGAAGTCGTGGAGCTTCCCGGTGATGTCTCTACCGTGAGCAATTTGCTTGATTGGCTTCGACAACGCGGCCCCCAGCATGCTGATGCCTTGGAGGACGAATCCGTGGTGAGAGTTGCGGTCAACGAGGAATACGCCCAACTGGACGCGCCCATTTCGAATGCGGACGAAGTGGCGTTGTTTCCTCCTGTTACTGGCGGTTGAACCGCGGGACACAAGCATGATCCGGGTGCAACAAGAAGATTTCGATGTCGGCGCCGAAATCAGCAATCTTGTCGGTAGCGATAAAAGCATCGGTGCGCTTGTCACGTTTGTCGGCCTGGTCCGCGACATGAACGATGGTGACACTGTTGCGGATATGACCCTTGAACATTATCCGGGTATGACCGAAAAAATGCTCGAACAGATCAGAGCGGAAGCTATGGAACGCTGGCCGCTCTCTGCCAGTCTGGTCGTTCACCGCTATGGACGCCTTTCACCCGGAGAAAAGATTGTTCTCGTCATCACGGCCTCCGCGCACCGCCAGTCAGCCTTCGAAGCCAACGAGTTTCTTGTGGATTGGTTGAAGACCAAGGCCCCCTTCTGGAAACACGAGGAGATGCCGAAAGGTGCCAGATGGGTGTCTGCCCGCAGCAGTGACGACGCCGCGGCAGCACGATGGGCCCGGGATTCCCAGAAGCAATAAGTACAGTTTCACTTGGTTGGGTTTGGCGCTATCCTGCGTGCGAGCTTGGAAAACTCGACTCCAGTCACACCTTTCTGTTGGCAGTTCGCGAGGAGGCGACACTCTCAGCATGTTCATTCAAACTGAAGAAACCCAGGACGCATCAAAGCTCCGGTTTATTCCGGGTGTCCCCGTGCTCGATTCGGGAACCGTATCGTTTGATCGCGGGAGCGATGTCGCACGTTCACCTCTCGTCGAGCGGTTGTTTGAAATCGAGGAACTGGAGCACGCAGAACTGAACACCGACTCGATTACTATATCCAAGAACGACGGCCAGGAGTGGCAGACACTCAAGCCAGCCATACTCGGCGTCATTATGGATCACTTCATGTCAGAGCAACCTGTGATCCTGGCGGATGAATCTGCGGGGACCGCAACATCTTCGGAGATGGCCGGGGAAAACTCGGACGAGCTCGTCGGACAGATCGAAGAGTTGCTGGAGACTCGAATTCGCCCCGTCGCGCAGGATCAAGGCGGCGATATCATCTTTCACGGTTTCGACGCAGGTCGTGTCATTCTTGAGTTCCAGGGTGGGGCCCACGCCCTCAAGGGCGGCGTTCAGACGATGCTGCGTCACTATATCCCCGAGGTCGAAGACGTGGTCGACCATCTCGACATGATCCCCAAACCGGGGCTGGACACACCCGAGGGCCGGGCCATCAAACGGACTCTCGACGAAGACATAAATCCACAGATTGCCATGCATGGTGGGCACATTTCGCTCGTCGACGTCGTGGACGACACGGTCTATGTTCGACTTGAAGGGGGATGTCAGGGTTGTGGTATGGCGTCGATGACGCTCAAACAGGGGGTCGAAGGCGCGATCAAACAAGTGGCACCTTCGATCATCCATGTCCTCGATACGACCGACCATGCCGGTGGCACAAATCCGTACTTTCAGCCGGGTAAAGACGGGACAAGCCCGTACTAAACATCTTTGACCGGCGTCTGCTGATCTCCTCTCGTGCCCTTTCTGCCGGGTAGCGTGACAGGGAGTTTGATGAAGGCACTTCTGCTCTCGACGTATGATTTGGGTCACCAGCCCTTTGGGCTGGCGTCACCGGCTGCATGGCTGATCGAAGCAGGCGCAGAAGTCCGATTCCTTGATTTGGCCGTCCAGGAATTCGATGAAGATGCCGTCATTGGAGCAGATCTCATCGCCATCCACGTGCCTATGCACACAGCAACACGGCTGGCCGAATCGGCGATCTTGCGCATTAAAGAGATCAACCGAAAAGCACACATATGCTGCTTCGGACTTTACGCCCCGGTCAATGAGGAGTGGCTCCGCAGCCTTGGGGTGCACACGGTGATCGGTGGCGAGTTTGAAAAACCACTTACAGGCCTCTATCGGCGCCTTCGGAACAATTCATATGTAGACGGCGATCCCACAGTTGTTTCGCTGGACAAACAGGATTTTAGACGCCCCCATCGTGTCGGGCTCCCGTCCCTCGACCAATATGCTCAACTGATCTGGCCTGATGACCGGCGCGAAAGTGTCGGCTACACCGAAGCGAGCCGCGGGTGCAAGCATCGCTGCCGCCACTGCCCTGTGGTTCCCGTTTACAATGGCCAGTTCCGCATTATCGAACGCGATATCGTGATGGCCGATGTTCGCCAACTCATTGCAAAGGGAGCCGATCACATTACATTCGGTGACCCCGATTTCTTTAACGGGCCCGGCCATACTCTTCGGCTGGTGGAGGATCTACACCGGGAATTCCCCCATCTGACCTATGACGTAACCATCAAGATCGAACATCTCCTCAAGCGGCAGAAAGACCTTCCGACCCTCAAAGAAACCGGCTGCCTGTTCGTGACGACAGCGGTCGAATCAGTTGATGATCGCACCTTGTTGATGTTGGACAAAGGACACACGCGATCAGATTTCCATGCTGCGGTCGCAATCAGCAGAGGGGTTGGGCTCGCACTTTCTCCAACCTTTATCCCGTTTACACCTTGGACAACAGTCCTGGGATACGTAGACCTTCTGGAGACCGTCTATAGTCTCGGGCTGGTGGACGCGCTGTCCCCCGTCCAGCTCTCAATCCGACTTCTCGTGCCCCGTGGATCACGGCTCCGAGAACTCAACGAATGGCGCGAGCACGAAGACGAATTCGATCCTTCTGCGCTCAGTTTCACCTGGAGGCATTCGGATGCGGCCGTTGAGGTGCTTTACAGGCGCGTACGCGACCTTGTTTCAGATGGCGAGAGTAGTGGAATGGAGCGCCGACAAATCTTTTCCAAGGTGTGGCAGGCCGCCCATATCGCTGCTGACTTGCCGACTCCGGAGCTGAAATTTACAAATATTCGGAGTTCGCACCCCTATTTGAGTGAGTCTTGGTATTGCTGCGCCGAACCGACAGAAATTCAGTTCGCGCGCGTGTGACTCTCGAATCCATGCCCATCGTTCTTGGGAAGACGACCCAATCACGAATGCGCACCGAATGACCTCTGTTCTCCTGCTGATACCAACGACGTCGTATCAGACGGCGGATTTCCTTGCAGCTGCCGACGAACTTGGTATTGACGTCTTCGTCGGCTCAAATGAGGCGTCGGTGTTGTCGAACCTCGGCGGCCGCACGATGACGGTTGATTTTGCTGATGTGGACCGTGGGTGTGCCCAAATTCTGGCATTGGCCAACGAAGTCCCGATCGACGCGATCGTACCCGTTGACGAAGTGACAACCGCCGTTGCTGCTGCCGCAGCCGATGCACTGAAATTGCGGCACAATCCGCTCGAGTCGGTCTTGAGAGCAGGCAATAAGCTGAAGTTGAGAGAGTGTCTTCGTGATGCCCGGGTCTCAACCCCGGAATTCGTCCATGTTGACAAGGATGCTGATGCTTCCGAAACAGCACGCGGCGTCACCTTTCCCTGTGTGCTGAAGCCACTCAACCTGTCCGCAAGCCGTGGGGTGATTCGCGCGGATGGGCACAACTCATTCGTGGTCGCGTTCCAGCGAATTCGCGATCTGTTGAACGAAATTGGAGGACAAACTGAAGCAGCGCGTACGGTCCTCATCGAGCAGTACATCCCAGGAAGAGAACTAGCCCTAGAAGGACTCGTGAACCAGGGAAAACTGCAAGTGCTGGCACTCTTCGACAAGCCTGACCCCCTCGAGGGCCCCTATTTCCCGGAGACGATCTATGTGACGCCGTCCCGTGAGTCCGACGATATGCAGGAATCTATCTCTCGTACGACTCAGGATGCTATTTCAGCGATGGGTTTGAAAGACGGGCCGATTCACGCGGAGTTGCGATTGGGCGATTCAGGCCCCGTCATCATTGAGGTCGCAGCGCGATCTATTGGTGGACTCTGCTCCCGAGTCCTTACGTTCGGAGCCGGTGTGTCGTTGGAAGAACTGGTCTTGCGTCACGCGCTGTCACTTCCCATCGAGTCGCTCGAGCGCGAAAGCCAAGCAGCGGGGGTCATGATGCTTCCCGTACCAGGGGAAATTCCGGGCAGACTAAACGCGGTCGCGGGGATCGACAGAGCACGCTCTGTTCCCCATATCCTCGACGTCACTCTGTCCATACCTTTAGGAGAGCGCATCGTGCCCCTGCCAGAAGGCAATCGTTATCTGGGATTCATTTTTGCGCGCGCGGAGAGTCCGCTGGCGGTTGAGCAGGCGTTGAGGGATGCATTTGGCGCCATGACATTCCATGTTTCCGAGAAAGAGGCCGGGACATAGACGTGCAATCATTATTTACCCGAATTCAGATCTGATCTGTTCAGACAGCAACGGGGGCGGTAATACCGCCCCCGGATTAACTTAATCTG
>CEUN01079353.1_pt1 | contig 27162 bp, 24 predicted proteins | sample 361501 | NCBI WGS metagenome assembly CEUN01 (sample SAMEA2622801, study PRJEB7988) | marine metagenome | biome: marine biome (ENVO:00000447); feature: marine epipelagic mixed layer (ENVO:xxxxxxxxx); material: "saline water (ENVO:00002010), including plankton (ENVO:xxxxxxxx)" | depth 120 m | reverse complement strand
TGATGAACACCAGGCCGTAGGAAGCCGCGATTCCGGCAAGGCCGCCGAGGATGGAGAGGGCGATGCTCTCGGCGAGGACCTGGAGGAAGATGACGGAGTCCGTCGCGCCGACGGCTTTGCAGGTGCCGATTTCCCGAATGCGCTCGTTGATGCTGGCGAGCATGATGTTCATGATCCCGATGCCACCAATCAAAAGGCTCAGACCGGCAATGATGGCGCCACTGAGACGGGCGTTGCGAATGCGCTTGTTGATGTCGGCAATGCGGTCCTCGTTCGTTCGGAAGGTGAAGTCTTCGATTCCGCGATGAGTAATCATGAGGATGTTGCGTGCTTGTTGGAGTGCCGGTTGCATCATCTCCATGCTGCCTACCTTGATATCGACGTCGGTCAGGCGGAGCTCTGGTTCGCCGTGAGGTCCTGATGCTGCCCGGAAGCGCAGCCAGGCTGTGTTGAGCGGAATGTGGATGACATTGTTCTTGTGGAAGAACGCAAATGTTCTCCGAGATTGGCCCCATCCCTTTCGGCGCTTCGGGCCCGTTTCCTCAGCTTCCTGTTTTGCCGCGAGTTCGCGTTCCTTTTTTTCCTGTTCGCTTTCGTAGTAGCGATAGATGCCGACGATCTTGAAGGGCTGGCGGTTGATGGTGATTTCTTCGCCGATGGGAATAAATTCTCGGCCGATCTCTTCGGGTGAACCCCAGAGTTCGTCGCGAATGCCCGCGCCAATGACGCAGACGTTGCGAGCCTGGCCGGCTTCCAGTTCGGAAAAGAAGCGGCCGTGCTCGACTTCCAGGAGGTTCATTTTCAGAACATCCGGCCAGACTCCGACGCACTCGGAAGTGCGCGCGCGTTTGCCTTTGTACCCGATGATCGCCTTTCCGAGACTGATTTCCGGATTTACCGCGGTGATGAGGGGGGCCTGCTTGAGTGCGTAGGCGTCGAGGATCGTGCGACCCGTTGCCTGGTCGGCGAGATGTTCCTGGTGGGCGGGCACGTCCTCCTCGCGAATGAGCACCTTGTCCAGGCCACCGAAGGCGATGATGGATTCCTTCATGCCATTCTCCATGCCCTTCACGATGGCGGCCATCGCAACCAGGCTGGCGACGCCGAGGACAATTCCAAGCATGGTGAGGAGCGAACGTGCCTTGTGTGCCCAGATCTCCTTGAGTCCGATGACGATGATGCTGAGGAGATTCACGGACTAGTTTTGCGCTCCGTTGCCGGTGAGGATTTCAGAAACCGATTGGGAGAGTATCTCCACGGTCAAGGGCTTGCGCAGCACGTCCGCGAAACCCGTCTCGCGGTATTCTTCCGTCTCGCGGTAGCGCAGGTGTCCGGTCATCAGGATCACCGGGAAGTCCGGACGCACGTCATGGATCAGGAAGCGAAGATCGGTTCCGGCCATGCCTGGCCCGTCATCCATGATCTCCAGCACGAAGTGCGGCCCGGGGCTGAGTTCGTCCGTAGGCAGCTCGCCGGGTCTCAAGAATCGTGCGCGAGCGCGGATGGTGATCTGTCCGTTGCGTTCGCCGATCGCATGCCAGGCGTTGGTGCAGAGGTTGAGCAATGCCTCGCAGATCTGGGTGGGATCCGCATCGACCAAGGGTAACTGGTCCGGGAAGTCGTCCTGCAGCTTGATGTTCGCTGGAATGGTGGAGCGCAAAAAACGATGCGCCTCCTTGATGGGCGGCAACAGGTCGACGGTATCCAGCTGAGTCTCGCCCTTGCGACTGAACGTGAGGATCTGCTGGACCAGTTCCCTCGCGCGTTTGGAGCCTTTCAGGATTTCGTCGATGCATTCCCCGAGGGCGAGTGCCGTCGCGAAGGCGTCGATTGCCGGTCGTCGGGAAGCCATGAGCGATGAGTGGAGATTCAACCGATCGGAGGTAGAGATCAAGGAACCATTCCCCCGCTCGGCGCCGGTTTGTACCAGCATGATGGTTTCGCTCATCGGATGCAAAGCCAAGCATGATGTGAAGGTTGCCAGCCAGGACATCGCCAAGGCGGTGGAAGTCTGACACCAGAAAGTGGAACCCGGCTGACGGATTCGGTTGAGGTCCGCAAGCTCTGGACCCAGGACATCAAGCCGCGGATCGCGAGATCCGTTCCGGCGTGGAATCGGAAGTCTCGAAGGCGCTAAAACTCCTCTGAGAGAACGGGACAAACACGGGACACTTTCGCGGCCTGCCGCCAGCCGGTCGCGGGCCTTCTACTTGAACACACCCAATTTGTTCAGGAACACCAGCACGACGAGCACTGGCGCGATGAATCGCACGCTGGACAACCACAGACCAAACAACTTTGCAAACTTGGTGTCCTTGAAATCGGATTGCGCGATCTCGCGTTTCAAGACCCAGCCCGCGAACATCGAAATCAACAAGGCACCGATTGGGAGCAGGTAGTTGCTGGATGTCTTGTCGAGGATGTCGAAGAAATTCCCGCTGACCGCACATCCAATGCCGATCAGGAAACACAGGAAGCCGAATCCGATCGAGACCTTGCGACGGTCCATCTTGAATTCATCCACGAAATACGCAGCGATGACTTCCAGCAGTGAAATCGCCGAGGTGACCGCAGCGGCCAGGAGCAGGACAAAGAATCCGATGCCCGCAATCGTTCCCGCAGGCAGTTGTTGAAACGCGCCAGGGAGAGAGACAAACACCAGGCCCGGTCCAGCGGCCGGTTCCACTCCAAAAGTGAAGACGATCGGAAAAATGACGAACCCCGCCAGCAACGCGATTCCGGTGTCCATCACCGCGACCCAGGCGGATGATGAAACCACGTTGTCCTCCTTCCGCAGATAACTTCCGTAGGTGAGCATCGCCCCCATGCCGAGGCTCAATGAGAAGAAGCACTGCCCCATGGCAGCCAGGATGGTGTTGGGAGTCAGCTTGGAAGCATCCGGTTCCAACAAGAATCGGACACCCTTTTGCCAGCCCTCCTGTTTCATGGCGAACACGATCAAGGCGATGAGAATCACAATCAGCAGGGGCATGAGAACTTCGCACACCCGCTGGAGACCCGATTGGACGCCCGCATAGACGATCGCGATCGTCATGCTGATAAAGATGCCATGATACAAGATCTGCTTGCTTGGTGATGACGTCAGCGCGGCAAACAACTTTTGTACATCCTCTGGCGACGACGAAGATGAGTACGCTCCCTTGGCGCCCTGGATTATAAACTCAATACACCAACCCGCCACCACGCTGTAAAATGACAGGATCATGAACGCTGCCAGCACCCCCATGAACCCAATCATTCGCCACGGGGATTTTTCATGATCCAAGGCCTTGAAAGCGCCCACCGGATTCCGCTGAGTCGCCTTTCCAAGCATCACCTCCGCGATCAGCACGGGCAGCCCGAGGAAGAGGATCAGCACCAGGTAAACCAGCAGAAACGCGCTGCCCCCATTCATTCCCGCCACGTAAGGAAATTTCCAGATGTTCCCCAATCCCACCGCACCTCCGGCGGCTGCCAGAATGAACCCCATGCGGCTTCTCCATTGGCCTCGATCCGTGTTCGTCATGGTGGGCGCAGGTTGGTTGATCGGCTAGGGCGAGGAAAGGAGAAAAGGGGTAACTGGTTGAAGGGTTGAACGGTTAAACGGATTTTATGCATCGATTCCCCTTTAACCCTTCCACCCCCCCGCTAAACCCCCTATCGTCCGGGCGTGCCCGATCCGATTTCGATCATTGTTCCTGTCTTCAATGAAGAGGACAACGTACAGCCGCTTGCCGATGAGGTGATCGCGGCGTTTGACGAGGGGGGCTGCGATTGGGAACTGGTCTTTGTGGATGACTGCAGCAGTGATTCCACCTGGGAGAAGATCGCAACCGCGCGCGGGAAGAACCAACGCGTCAGGGGATTCCGACTGGAGAAGAACAGCGGACAAAGTGCGGCTGTCTGGACGGGCATTCAGGGTACGGATCGTCCTCTGATCGCCACACTGGATGGCGATCGGCAGAACGATCCCGCCGACCTCCCGATTCTCCTCAAGGAACTGGACACCTGTGACTTCGCTTGCGGCTGGCGTCATAAACGCAAGGACACGTTTCTGAGGAAGATCTCATCTGGCATCGCGCGCTGGTTTCGTTGCCGGGCGCTCAGGTCGGACTTCAAGGACACAGGCTGCGCGGTTCGCGTGTTCAAGCGCGAGTGCGTAAAGGCCTTGTTCGGTTTCAACGGACTGCACCGTTTCATGCCGATCATCGTGGCAGGCGCGGGATTCAAATGTCGTGAAGTTCCGTGCAACCATCGGCCACGCGTGGCCGGCGAATCCAAGTACGGTGTCTGGAATCGTCTGTGGCGGGGGATCTACGATTTGATCGCGATCTCATGGTATCAGAAGCGACGGGTGAATTCGGTCAAATTCGCCGAAGCGGAACCGGCAGGTGATTCATGACCGCAACGGGCGGTTTTCACGGGTCAACCCATTGACATCCGAAGCCGATTTGCGAGAATACGGTCAGGTGGGACCTGAGAGTTTCTGGAGATTAAGAGGGAACCGATGCCTGGACGTGGCATTGGCATTTGCCTTGTTTCTTTTTGCATTTCCGATTTCGTCCGTCCCACCGCAGGTCACCTCGCATCCCCAAAGCCTGACCGCCCCGGTTGGGGGCACCGTTGAATTCACGGTAGCATTCAATGGCACACCGCAGTTGTTCATTCTCTGGTTCCACAACGGAACTCTCCTGGCCAGCGAAACCTCAAGCACACTGCGCATTGAGAATCTTATCCCGGCACACGCGGGAGATTACCACGCGGTCATCGTCAACTCGGAAGGTTCGGCAACCACCACCACCGCCCGGCTCGACGTAATCGCAGCCGCTCAACTTGGCACTCCGACGAAAGTGCAGCCCGATCGGTTTCAAATCATCTTCAACCTGCCGGGACAGACCGCATTGAGCGCCAGTGACGCTGCACGGTTTCGTGTGGAAGCCAGCACGGACATGCAGAACTGGAATCTCCTGCCCGCAGACCTGACCGAATCCGCTGGCGCACTGATGCTGGAAGATCAGGTGGAGTCCACCTCCAAGGCCAAGTTCTATCGGGTCACGGAGTTCAACGTGCAGAATGTTCCCAACATGCTCGACGGCATCACGCTTGATTGGCGTTTGCAATATTTCGGAAGGAGCTTCCTCGACAATCCACTCGCATTGGGCGCAGCAGATCCGGATGGAGATGATGTTTCAAACTTCGTGGAATTTCAGCTTGGAACGGATCCGCGCAGTTCCGCAGACGCGCCCCGTTTCCCGGTGGAGATTCGGACCTATTCGGGAAACGGAGTTCAATCCGGCGTTGATGGTCCGCTCAGCCAGGCTGGCTTCTTTCACCCGGCTGGGATGGACTTCGATGTCTTCGGAAACTTGCTGATTGCTGAGGGGCATCTGACCAGTGCCACCACGGTCGGCAATCTGGCCCATCGCGTGCGCACCATCAGTCCGGGTGGGATCGTGAGCACCTGGGTTGGCGGCAACGATCCGGGATATGTCGACGCCCAGGGAGACAATGCGCGATTCAGAGGACCCTCCGGGTTGGAGGTGAACAGCCAGGGGATCACCTTCATCGCGGATCGTCTGAATCATCGCATTCGCCGGATCGACCAGCAGGGGAATGTGAGCACAGTTGCGTCCGCCGGTCGCCTGTTGCAGACGCCAATCGAAGTCATCGCTGATGCGGCGGACAATCTTTACGTCTCGGAATACGATGGTGCCAAGGTGGCCAGGATTGCACCTGACGGGACCATTTCCACTTTCGCCGGAACGGGGATTCGGGGCACGGGTTCCGGCTTTCGGACGCAGACTCGACTGAACAAGCCAGGTGGTCTGGGCATTGGTCCGGACGGTACGATGTATATCGGGGATTGGGGAGCTGCCGCGGTGCGAACGGTGGATCCTTCAGGCCATCTTTCCACCTTGATCGGTGATTTGCCCTTCCTGGAAGGCATGGGCATCGACTCGCATGCAAACATATACGTCACGCTTCCGTTGAATGGCGGTGAGCTGCGCAAGTATTCGCGAGACGGAACGCTCATCTGGTCTCTTACCGGAGGTGGCCAGGTTGTCGATGGCCCCATCGGAGTGGGCAAGTTCAAGCGCCTTTCCAAACCGTTCATCCTGCCCAATGGCAACATCCTCGTCGGCGACGAGGGCGCGCTCCGAGAAATCGTCATGGCTCCTATTGAGGTGATCGATCTGGGCGGCGCGTCCGAGCAGTTCAGCACTTCCACCACCGTGAGCATGTCGACCACCATCACCGGCGCTGAGATTCGCTTCACCGTGGATGGAACGGAGCCGACCGCCTCATCATCGCTCTACACCGGTTCTTTTCAGGTTGCATCGACGCTGGATGTGAAAGCCCGGCTGTTCTCGAACGGCTTGCCGGTCAGCCGAATGCAGACGAAGAATCTCATTCGCACGCCCTGATCGATCGATGGATCAGTCTGGCAATTGACGCGCTCCCTTCGTTGCGGTCAACTTCTACGCCTCCATGAGAATCTCGATACTTTCCATCGCACTCTGTGCGTTCGCATTCACGTCGCAATCCGCTCCGCCAGAATACAAGTGGCGCGAGGTGGAGATCGACAAGATCAGCATCGGTTACGGACTTCAGATCACCGACGTCAATGGTGATGACCGAAATGATATCGTGCTCGCGGACAAGTCGACCATTCAGTGGTACGAGAATCCGTCTTGGACGAAGCACGTCATCGCGGAAAACCTGACCGTAAAAGACAATGTGTGCATCACCGCACGCGACATCGATGGAGATGGCAAATGTGAGATCGCTGTCGGTGGTCAATGGAACTTTCGCGAAACGTTGAAGGACGGTGCCGTGCACTACCTGATTCCGCCGGAGGACCGGACGAAGCCGTGGACGCCTGTGAAGCTCTACAACGAACCGAATACCCATCGCATGCATTGGATCGCGGGACCGAATGGGACGTTCTCGCTCGCTGTGAAGCCTCTTCGTGGCCGCGGTTCAGTGGAAGGAGTTGGACCGGGTTTTCGGCTTCTCGAATACCTCATGCCGGCCCATCCGAAATCGGAATGGAGGACCCGCGAGGTCAGCAACTTCCTGCATCTCTCCCACAACTTCCATCCGGTCAATTGGGACGACGATCCGGAGGAGGAACTCCTCGTTGCTGCGAAGGAAGGCGCGTGGCACTTCGATCGCAGTGGCGGTCAATGGCTGGGCCGGCAACTGACGCGCGAATGGTGTGGTGAAATCCGTGATGGAAAACTTCCCAACGGCCGACGCTTCTTTGCAACGGTGGAACCCATGCACGGAGTCCGATCGGCCGTTTACGTACAACCAAAGAATCACCGTGATGGCTGGCAACGGCTGGCCGTTCTGGATGACGCGTTGATCGACGGTCACGCCGTTGCCATCGACGACTACCTGGGCGTTGGGTCGGATCAGGTCGTCGTCGGTTGGCGGGCCATGCATCCGCGCGGGCGTCCTGGAATCAAGCTGTTCACGCCCATGGACAAGGATGGCAACAAATGGCGTGAGACCCTGCTCTCACACGGGCTCATTGCAGTGGAAGACATCAAGGCCGGTGATCTGAATGGCGATGGACGGCCGGACATCATTGCCGCTGCGAGGCAGACCAAGAATCTCCGCATCTTCTTTACGCTTCCGGATTGAGTCGGTTTGGTCGCAGCTCGCTCCTGACCGGCACACAGCGAAACTTGCTATGGCTCATTCCGCCAACGACACACAGATCAGCTCCTTGTCGTTTCGCGCAAAGACACATCGCCCGGCAAACGCGGGATGTGACCAGACGATGGGACGACCGCCATCTTTGTCCGTCGGCTCAATCAGGTTCGTCCGATCAAGCTCGACATATCCCTTCGGAGACAGTTCCGCGAACACCAGGTCCCCGTTGTCCGGACAGATGATGAAACGATTTTCGTGCTTCACGATGAAGGCATTGGCATTGCGCCGGGGCTTGTCGAGTGCGACAGCATCCAGGGTTTCCCAGATTCGCTTGCCGTCGTTGATTTGCAGGCACCGCAACTGCCCGTAATTGCACACGCCGTAGAGGTAACCGTTCTCCAACCAGGGAACGCAGTTTAGTGAGTGCAGATAGGTCGTGTCCTTCGCCGAGATCTTCGGGCTCACCCAAACCTGATCCGCGCCCGGTTGATTCTGGTGAAGTTTCAGCATCAAGGAACCGTTGAAGAAGGTGCCGAAGAAAAGATGATCGTTCAGTTTCCGTGGCATCGCGATCGAACCGCCTCCACGCACCAGCCATTCGTGTGACCAGTGAACCTTGCCGGTCTTAGGATCCAGCGCGTAGATCGCGTCGATCAACCAGACGATCAATTGACGGACGCCAGCGGCTTCATAGATCACCGGAGCGCAATACGCGACGTCCTTGGTCGTCAACGCGCGCCAGGCTTCCTTGCCCGTCATCTTGTCGAACGCCACGACCGCGCTTCCTTCACCACCAACAAGTGTGATCACGTTGTTCCCGTCGATCAAGGGATGCGCTGCAAACCCCCAGGTCGGCGTCTTGGCTCCGTAGTCCTTTCCGAAATTCCTCGACCAGATTGCGTTGCCGGTCGTCGTGTTCAGACACTTGAATTCGCCTTCCGCGCCGAGCGTGTAGACCCGCCCGTTTTCAACCGCCGGAGTGACTCGCGGACCCTTTGGATAACTCACGGTATAGGCGGAGGGGTAATCGTGGCTCCACAGTTTCTTACCGGTTCGTTGATCGAAACAATGAATGCGTTCGGTGCCCGGAATCGATCCGCGCTTGAAGAGGTTCTCCGGATTCTTCGCGCCTTCCGACAACACACGATCCATCAGGAACACCTTCTCCTCCGCAATCGCCGGACCGGTATATCCGGGACCAACGGTCGCTTTCCATAGTGGCTTCAGACCTTCCGTCGGAAATCGCTCGATGATTCCACTCTCCCGCCAAACCGCATCTCTTTGCGGACCGAGCCACTGCGGCCAATCATCCGCATTGGTGAAAGGAGTCACCGCCAGAAGGAGCGGAACCAATCCCGCCCATGGGCGAATACAGAGGTGTGGATTCCGAATACACATGTCCCCGCCGAATACCACGTGACCGCGTAAATCAAAAATCGAAAATCGTAATTCGAGAACCCCTCTTGTGCGAATTCCGTGCATTGGCTACGTTGCGCCCATGGAAAACAACACACCCGGTCAGGATCCGAACGCGGGGGCATCTCAGCCCGCACCGCTTCCTCTCCCTGTGAACCCGCCCCCTTTGATTTCACCCAATCAGCAGCGCCAGCGTCCCACCAAGACCCGCAGCGGGGGAGGCGGCTGGATGGTCCTTGCGATTCTTGCATTCATCATGTTGCTCGGCGTCCTGTCGCTTCAGTTCATCGATGCGCCTGGCATGGGAACCTTTTCGATCGGCGGAAGTTCTTACACCGATTCCCTGCTGGAAGAAGCCACCGTCAAGTCGAGTGCGTCGCCGAACAAGATCGCCGTCATTGATCTGCTCGGAATGATTTCGGCTAATGCGCCTGGCGGAGACGGAATGACCGCGGTGCAATCTGTGAAGCGCAAGTTGAATAAGGCAGCCAACGACGACAGCGTTCAAGCGGTCATCCTGAATGTGGACTCTCCCGGCGGTGAAGTGCTCGCTTCGGACGATATCGCGATGGCGATTCAGAAGTTCCAACACAACGAACATAAACCCGTGATCGCACTCATGCGTGGAATGGCCGCCTCGGGTGGTTACTACGTGAGCGTGCCCAGTCGTTGGATCGTCGCGCACGAGTTGACGATTACCGGCAGCATCGGCGTGATCATGCAGGGGCTCAATTACCGGGGCCTCATGGACAAGGTCGGCGTGACGCCGATGGTCTTCAAAAGCGGCAAGTACAAGGACATGCTCAGCGGCTTTCGTTCGCCGGGAGAGATTCCCGACGAGGAAAAGAAGCTGATGCAGGATCTCATCGATGAGACCTACACGCGGTTCACCGAAGTGATCAAAGACGGGCGTGAATACTCAGCCGCCGAAAATAATCGTGACGGCATGGAAGAAGACGCCCGCGCCCTGAAAGACAACTGGGCAGAGATGGCCGATGGACGTGTCTTCTCCGGCAAGACCGCGTGGGAAAACGGATTCGTCGATGAACTTGGTGACATGGACACCGCCATCGAACGTGCCATGAAGCTCGCGGGAATTTCCGAAGCCCGTGTCGTTCGCTATCATGTGCCCTTCAACTTCGGCAACATTTTCCGTCTCCTCGGCAAGGCCGCCGAGCCTGCCAAGGTGGAAGTCGACCTGGGCGTAAAGCTTCCGAAGCTCGAAGCGGGCCGTCTCTATTTCCTCTCCAACACGCTGTTTCAGTAATGAAAAACCTGACCGTCATCGATCACCCGCTCATCGAGCACAACCTCGTCCGGCTTCGTGACGAGAACACGCAACCCGAGGAATTCCGACGCGCGGTGGGAGAGGTGGCAACCCTGATGGTCTACGAAGCCACGCGCACATTCGAACAGAAGAACGTGACCGTGCAGACGCCGATTACGAAGACGCGGGCGAAGCAGTTGAAACGCGAAGTTCTGCTCGTACCCGTCCTCCGCGCCGGACTTGGAATGCTTGAACCGCTGCTTCGCCTCATTCCCCATGCACGCGTTGGCTTCATCGGGCTCAAGCGCAACGAAGACACGCTCGCAGCCGCCACGTATCACAAGAGCCTTCCCGAAAAGCTTGGCAACTTCGAGGTCATCGTAATGGACCCCATGTTGGCGACAGGCGGCAGCGCGGTTTCAGCGATCAAGCTTCTTCATGAACGCGGGGCAAAACGAGTCAGGCTCGTCAATCTCCTCGCCGCGCCCGAAGGCGTGAAGTTCGTTCATAAACACTTTCCCGACGTGCCGATCTTCACCGGGACGATGGACAAGAAGCTGAACAGCAAAGGCTATATCGTTCCCGGCTTGGGAGATGCCGGCGATCGCCTGTTTGGTGTTTGAAGGCTTGCTACTCGCGGGTGATGAACTCGTCGGTGTTCATGAGCCCACGGCTCAAGGCCACCCACGAAGCTCCTTGAACTGGCTTTGAAGCCAGGGATTTGCCGGCGATTGTCTTTGCCGCTTCGACGTCCGTTTCGAATCGTTCCCGCTGCTGTTCAAGATACTCGACGACGGAATCCAGTTCCGATCCACTCGGTTTTCGGCAGAAGCAATATTCGAACGCTCGTGTCACCCGCTCGCGATCCGCTGGTGTGCCCGTGCCTTCGACATCCTTCAACAAGCGGGACGCGAGGCCCTGCGCAAATTCAAAGAAGGTCTCGTCGTTCGCCATCGTCAGGGATTGCAACGGAGTATTGGAGCGTGGACGCGATGTGCATACGGATTGGAAGTCCGGCGAGTCAAAGGTGGTCATCATCGGATACGGCGCGCTGCGATAAAATCGGGTGTACATGCCCCGACGATAGCGATTCGCGCCGGTGTCTGGCGTCCAGTTCTTCTTGGTCTGCGTGAAGGCATAGACGCCCGCGGGTTGGGGTGGACGGACGCTTGGGCCGCCGGTCTTCCTCGTCAGCATGCCGCTCGCGGAAAGCGCAACGTCGCGGATGATCTCGGCGTCGTATCGGATGCGGTTCTGCCGCGCGAGCAGGAGATTGTGCTTGTCGACAGAGTTCAAGTCAGGCCGATGATTTGACGACTGCCGATAGGTTGCCGAAGAAACGATCAGCTTGTGCAGTGCGTGCATTGACCAGTCGTTGTCCATGAGGTAGTGCGCCAGCCAATCCAGCAAATCGGGATGGGTTGGATAAGTGCCCTGGGTGCCAAAGTCGTTCTCGGTTTCCACTAGGCCTCGGCCGAAGTAGCGCATCCAGACTCGATTCACCGTGACACGTGCGGTCAGGGGATTGTTTGTGCTGACCAACCATCGTGCCAAGTCGAGCCGGTTGGCATAGGCCACGCGTTCGTGCTTGGCGACGTTCGGTGCGGGAAATACCGCGGGCACGCCGGGCAAAAGCTTGCCCCGCTCCTTGTCTTTTCGAAGGAAGTCCCCGCGTATATGGACATAGGTTTCACGGGGGGACTTCAGTTCGCGGGTAATCATGGCTTTGGCGGATGGTCCAAAGCCAAGCTGGCGTTGCACCCGGCTGACGTCTGCCTTTGCTGCTTTCAAATCGCCATCGGCTTTCGCAAATTCTGCGGTCAGCAGTTTCTTTTGATCCGCAGTTCGCTTGTTGCCTTGGGTTTTGAGGGCCGCGATCAACTTGACAGACTTCACCGGAGGCGGTGCATTGGGCGAGGCATCGATGGCGAAGCGGCCGATGTTGTAGTGGTTGTTCTTCTCGTGCCAGAGCTCCACGCGCAACGGTTTGCCGTCCGGTTTTATTGGCTTGGCGAGCGTGAATTGTGCTTCGTGTTCGGTGTTCATCTTCACCCCCTTCGGTGTGCCCCTGCCGACGTTGATGGCCCAACCGGTTTCCTTCTTGCCGTCGATTACATTTAAGATCGGAAATCGCGGTTGGGCATGATCGGAATCTGCGCTGACAATTGGAATCTCGCGATCACCGAGCTTCACGATTACCCGGGTCAGAACGAAGTTCCCGTTGCCGGCCAAGCCCGGACCGTTCTTGGGGAGAGATTTGTGCGGCAAGACGCGCAGACGAATCGCAGCAATGCTCTCTGCGTCGCCCGTGTCGTACCCGACGAAATAATGCTCCTGCGCAGCCTGTCTGATCTTGCCCAGCAGTGAGTGATCCGAAAGTTGTTCCAAGAGCGAGCCGTTTTGGGTCGTGAACTCCACGGGTCTTAAAACGCTCCATACCGCCGGGCGTGCTTCGGCGGTTTTTTTCAGGTAGGCATATTCCCAATCCTCCTGACGCTCCGATTTGGTTCGCTCAAGGCGGGATACGATCATCTTCGCGTGATTCAGCTGCGCCTGAATCTTCGGATCGAGTTTGTCCAACAACAGTTCCTGTTGGTAGACCTCGACCGTTGGCCCGGTGTTGTTCACGTCTTCGGTGTGATTGAAGAATGCGAACATCTCGAAGTATTCCTGATGGGTAATCGGATCGAACTTGTGCGTGTGGCATTGCGCGCAGCCAAGGGTCAAGCCGAGCCAGACCGCGCCGGTTGTGTTCACGCGGTCGACGACCTCTTCGTTGCGAAATTGTTCGTTGTCCGTCCCGCCTTCCTGGTTGATCAGCGTGTTGCGATGGAAACCGGTGGCGACCAGTTGTGCCTTGGTCGGGTTGGGCAGGAGATCACCGGCAAGTTGCTCGATGGTGAACCGGTCAAAGGGCATGTTGTCCCGGATCGCCCGGATCACCCAGTCGCGGTAGGGCCACATGATCCGATCGCCGTCGATCGTGTATCCCTGTGAATCGGCGTAGCGCGCCTGGTCGAGCCAATGCCTTCCCCAACGTTCTCCGTGGGCGTCTGTTGGAAGTAGTCTTGTCGCAAGGCTCTTTACCGCCTCATCCCGATCCTTCGCGAAGGCTTTGCGAAACGCGCTTACCTCATCCGGACTGGGCAGCAAACCGACAAGATCGATGTAGATTCGTTTTGCAAGGGTGCCGGCATCAGCCTCGGGCGAAGGCTCTATTCGGTTGTTGCCTAGTTTTTCGAGCACGAACTGATCGATCGGATTCCGAACAAAGTTCTTCTTTCGAACAGCGGGTGGCTTAGAACGCTTGATCGGCAGGAAGGCCCAGTGATCCTGATATTCCGCTCCTTGAGCGATCCAATTGCGCAGGATTTGCTTCTGCTTCTTGGTGAGTGTCTTCTTGGCTTCCGGAGGGGGCATGCGGTCGTCCGCGTCTGTCGCGAAGATTCGTTGGATGATCAGACTTTCATCCGGCTTGCCTTCCACAATGCCAGCGACTCCGTCCGTGGTTTTCTTCGCGGCGGACTCCACATCCAGACGCAGCCCCGCCTTGCGCTCCTCCTCATCAGGGCCATGGCAATGAAAGCAATTCCTGCTGAGGATTGGTCGCACGTCGCGATTGAAATCGATCTCGGCCGCTGATGCGGCGGTGCTCGCCAAGACCAATGCAAGCATGGCCAAGACAGCTGCACAGAATCGTGGGCGAAGAGGCATAGATAATTGATACGCTACCACCCCAGGAAAATTCAAACCTTTCAATTGTAGCAGCCGACGTGAGGAGACTCTGATTCGAGCCAGTCCGGAATGAGCCTTCTCACGTCGACTGCTGCGAAATGGGACTCCTATTTGTCTTCGTCGAGGAAGACGAGCTTCACTCCGGAACCCTTGGATTCGGGTTGGGAAAAATCGTCCATGAGATTGGAATTGGATTCGGGCTGGGCGGGTGAATTTTCTTCGCCGGCAGCCGCGTTCGGATCCAAGGCGTCGCGGAGGGCGTTTTCGACAAGCGCGGTGCAGTGAACCTTCGTAGGCGGAAGCGGACCCAGATCCGCAGCAAGTTCTTCACCGGACATCTCCATCGCTTCGTCGGCTGTCTTGCCCTTGATCATCTCCATCGCGAGGCTGGCCGCGGCAATCGCGGTCTCACAGCCGAAGGATTGGAAGGTGGCCTTGTCGATGATCTTCTTGCCGGCGTCTTCCTTGTATTTCACCCATACGCGTAGCATGTCACCGCAATTGGCGCTGCCGACGGTGCCGATGGAATCTGCGTCTGCCATTTCGCCCATGTTGGTGGGGTTCTTGATGGCCTCTTCGACTTTCTTCTGGAATTCGTCGCTCACGGGTTTGGTGATTGGTTGAAGGGTTAGCTGCCGACGGTGTCGGCGAGGTCTGTATCACTTTTGGCGCCGGTGTTTTCCAGGCGATAGCGTCGCATGGATGTATCGACTTCCTGTGCCCAGGCGTCGACTCCACCGCGAAGGAATTTGGCATTGGTGAATCCGTGTCCGACGAAGTAGGCGGCTGCGTCGATACTCTGGCCGCCGGTGTGATCGACGAAGACGAGGGCAACATCCTTTTCCGAGCCGGACATGATGTCCTGCACGAGTTGCTGGTTTACGAACTCAGCGCCTTCAATGCGGACGGCTTCAAATTCCTCGCGGGTTCGGACATCGAGGAGACGGACATCGGATTTCTTTTCACCTAGATCCTTGGGTTCGATCTCGAGTGACTTGTCGAATTCGTGGCCGGCCTTGATTTCGTCGATGACTTCGTTGACGTCGAGTTCGCCGTTGCGTTGGCTGAGTTCGGTGAGCGTTTCGGTCGGTTGAAAACCGCAGCTCTGGCAACCGCCGATGTGGTATTTGCGAAAGAGGGCGCGCCGCGCACCGGGAAAGGCGTCGAGGACTTCGGCCATGGAGGATTGGGCGGTGATGCTCATGGGATCGGAATTGGTGCGCGGGTGAGGGGAGATTGAGCGGACTCACGTCCGCTGCTACACGGGGTTGCGCTCATACGAGAAACTCCCTGACTTCGTTGAGGATTTCGATCATGCGATCCACCTCGGCGTGGGTATTGTAGAAATAGAAACTTGCCCGGGCACTCGTGGAAATCCCGAGCTTGGTGTGCAGCGGTTGAGTGCAGTGGTGTCCGCCGCGGAGTGCCAGGCCTTTGCGATCAGCGAGAGTGACGAGGTCGTGGGCGTGCGCGTCGGTGAACACGAAAGTCACCACACCAGCTCGGTTTTTGTTGGGGCCGAAGATGTGGACGTTTTCGATTTCACTCAGCCGGTCATAAGCGTAGTGGGCAAGCTCCTGATCGTGGGCGAAGAGTTTGTCGCGACCGATGGCGTCGAGGTAGTCCATTGCGGCATGAAGACCGACCGGGCCGGAGATATCGGGCGTGCCAGCTTCGAACTTGTGCGGAACGGCGTTCCACGAACTGGACTGGTAATCGACGTGGTCGATCATCTCGCCACCGCCCTGATATGGCGGGGTGATCTCAAGGACTTCCTTGCGACCGTATAGCACTCCAATTCCGGTCGGGGCGCACATCTTGTGTCCGGAAATGGCCAGGAAGTCGCAGCCGATCTCCTGAACGTCGAGAGGGCAATGGCCGGCGCTTTGCGCAGCGTCGATCACGGTTGTGATGCCGAACTTGCGGGCGCGTTCGCAAATTTCGGCGACCGGGTTGATCACTCCCAACGCATTCGAAATGTGGACGAGTGAGAGGACTTTCACGTCCGGCGTCATCACCTCGTCCAGCCTGGAAAGATCGAGGGTTTGATCGTCCTCGAGAACAGGGATGAATCGCAGTTTGGCTCCGGTGCGGGCAGCGAGCATCTGCCACGGCACGAGATTGCTGTGATGCTCCATCTCGCTCAGGAGAATCACGTCGCCTTCCTTGACGAACTCATTGCCCCAGCAACTGGCGACGAGATTGATCGATTCCGTCGTTCCGCGGGTGAAGATGATTTCATCGGCGCTCTCCGCATTGATGAATTTCGCAGCGCGGGTGCGGGCGGATTCGAAGGCTTCCGTCGAACGGTTGCTGAGTTCGTGGATACCACGATGAACGTTGGCGTTGTCCCGCTCGTAGTAGTTGACGAGGGCGTCGATGACCTGCCGCGGCTTCTGGCTGGTGGCCGCGTTGTCGAAGTAGATCAAGGGGCGGCCGTTGACTTCCTGATCGAGGATGGGAAAGTCGCGACGGAGAGCTTCAACGTCGATGGAAGTGGGCGCTTTGATTATGGCTTCAGCCGACATGGCTAAACGTGATTCACATCAAGCCGAGCTGCAAGCGGGCGGCTTCGGTCATCATTCCCTGGTTCCAGGGTGGGTCCCAGACGATCTCGACGTTGGCTTCCTGAATCCCTTCGAGATCCATGATTTTGGAGAAGGCGTCCTGCTGAATGACCGGGCCCATTCCGCAACCCGGGGCGGTGAGCGTCATGTTCACCTCGACCTTGTATTCGCCAGAGTCTTCACCGATCGCATCGACGTTGCAGTCGTAGATGAGGCCGAGGTCGACAATGTTGACCGGGATTTCGGGGTCGAAACAGGTCTTCAATTGATCCCAGACCTGTTTCTCGATCTCGTCCTGCGAAACAGGTTCGCCCTTCTTCTCGCCAGGTTTCCTGGGCGCGGCATCTTTGATTTCCTTGCCGAGCGCGTCAGCGTCGCGGGCTTCGATGCGAGCGAGGCCACCGATGAACTCGACGGTAAATGTTCCACCCATGGACTGCGTGATCGTAACTTCCGTGCCTTCGCGCAATGTGCCCTTCTCGCCGGAAGGAATCCGGATGGCGTCCACGTCGCGGGTGATGGTGACTTGTTCGTAGGGGGTGCTCATTGTTCGATCAATTCCTCAAGGCGATCCCAGAGGAGTTCTTCGAGACGTTCGCGGACGGGTTCGATGGAAATACGTTCGATGATTTCTCCGGCAAAGGCATGTGTGAGCAGGCGCCGTGCGCTGGCTTCGTCGATACCACGGCTCCGGCAATAGAAGACGGCCTCACTGTTCAATTGGCCAACGGTTGCGCCGTGCGTGCACTTTACGTCGTCGGCGAAGATTTCCAACTGGGGCTTGGCGTTCACGGTCGCGCCGTCAGTGAGGACGATCGCTCGACTGCTTTGTTTCGCATCGGTCTTCTGAGCGTCTTCGCGGACGAAGATCTTCCCGTTGAAGACACCCCGCGAACGGTCGCCCAGCACGCCATGATAATGCTCGTGGCTGTTGCAGTGCGGCATCGCGTGATCGGCGAGTGTGTGGTGATCGACAACCTGCTTGCCGCCGACGATGTAGAGGCCGTTCAGCGTGCACTCGATTCCCTCGCCATTCATGACGAGGTTGATGTTGTTTCGCGCAATGCGTGATCCGGTCGAAATCGAATGCGATGTAAAGTTGCACGCCTTCGCCAGCTGCGCCTGGATCGTGGCGATATGGAATGACTCCTCGTTCTGGTCCTGGAACTTGCAGTGTTCGACGTTGGCGCTCTCATCGACGCGGATTTCCGTCACCGCGTTCGTGAAGAAAGCGTGCTCACCTGCGCTCTGGTAACTCTCGATCACTTTGCACGAACTGGTCGGTTCAGCGACGACGAGATTACGAAGAGTGGCCGTGTTCGAATCCCCGTCGGTGGAGACGTAGAGCAACTGGATCGGCTCATCGATTACCTTGCCCTTGGGCAGATAGATGAACGCGCCGTCCTGAATGAATGCCGTATTGAGCGCAGAGAATCCGGACTCGTCGGTCTTTGCGTAGCGGGCCAGGTGCTTTTCAACGAGTTCCGGATGCGTTTCAAGAGCGGAGGCGAGATTCGTGACAATCGCACCTTCCGGAACATCCGCAAATTTGGAGAGTGCGTGCGAAAGATGGCCGTCCACAAAGACGAGTCGAGAACCGCTGAGTTCTGAGAAAAACAGGTCGTCAACCGCCGGGATGGAACTGGTCGGTTTGGTGGCGGGAAGGAAGGAATGTTCCTGGATGGGCCGTACATTGGTAAAAATCCATTCTTCCTGTTTGAGGGTGGGGAAGCCCAGTTCGGTGAAGTGGGTGATGCCTGTGCGACGCAGATCAGAAAGCCATCCGGGGCCATCGGCCGTGTCCGCAAACTTCTCGTGCGCGGCAAGGCAGGGCTCGATCGGGTTTTGGGTTTCGGTGGTCATCGGCCTCAGGCAGCAACCGCTTCCCCGTTGGTGATCCAGTCGTAGCCTTTTTCTTCGAGTTCCAAGGCGAGTTCCTTGCCGCCGGACTTGATGATACGGCCATCGGACAAGACGTGCACGAAGTCAGGGACGATGTAGTCGAGCAGGCGTTGGTAGTGGGTGATGACGATGGAAGCGTTGTCCGGTTTGCGAAGCGCGTTCACGCCATTGGCAACGATCTTGAGGGCGTCGATGTCGAGGCCGGAATCCGTTTCGTCGAGGACGGAGAGCTTCGGATCGAGCACGGCCATCTGAAAGATCTCGTTGCGCTTCTTCTCACCGCCGGAGAAGCCTTCGTTCACGGAACGCTTCATCATGCCATCAGGAAGTTCGAGCAATTTCATCTTCTCCTTCACCACACCGAGAAAATCGACCGCGTCCATCTCTTCCTCGCCACGGTGCTTGCGCAATTCGTTGAAGGCCGCGCGGAGGAAGTAGGTGTTGTTCACGCCCGGGATTTCGACCGGGTATTGGAAGGCGAGAAACAATCCTTCGCGGGCGCGTTCTTCCGGAGCCATGTCGATCAGGTCATTTCCGGCGTAGCTCACGGAACCGCCATCCACGTCGTAGCCGTCACGGCCGGAGAGGACATATCCGAGCGTGCTCTTGCCGGAGCCGTTGGGGCCCATGATGGCGTGCACTTCACCCTCATTCACCGTGAGGTTGATGCCTTTGAGAATCTGTTTGCCGTCAATACTGGCGGACAGGTCTTTGATTTCGATCAGCTTATTACTCATTCGTTTGGAGAATTGGTTAACCGACGCTTCCTTCGAGGCTGACTCCGAGGAGCTTCTGGGCCTCAACGGCAAATTCCATGGGAAGCTCGCGGAACACTTCTTTGCAGAAGCCGTTCACGATCATGTTCACGGCGTCCTGCGTTTCGAGGCCGCGTTGGTTGAGATAGAAGATCTGGTCTTCACCCACCTTTGAAGTCGAAGCCTCGTGCTCGACTTGGCCGGTGGTGTTTTGCACGTCGATGTAAGGAAAGGTATGCGCACCGCAGCGATCGCCGATGAGCAGGGAATCGCACTGTGAGAAGTTGCGGGCATTCTTCGCGTTCTTCTTGATGCTGACCTGGCCGCGATAACTGTTCTGGCCTCTGCCCGCTGAAATCCCCTTGGAGATGATCGTGCTGCGGGTGTTCTTGCCGATGTGCACCATCTTCGTTCCGGTGTCGGCTTGCTGGAAGTTGTTCGTCAGCGCGACGGAATAGAACTCCCCAATCGAATTGTCACCTTGAAGTATGCAGCTTGGGTATTTCCAAGTGATCGCGGAACCGGTCTCGACCTGCGTCCAGGAAATCTTCGAGTTCGCACCTTTGCAGATGCCACGTTTCGTCACGAAGTTGTAGATGCCCCCCTTGCCGTTCTTGTCGCCGGGATACCAGTTTTGAACGGTGCTGTATTTCACCTCCGCGTTTTCCATTGCAACGATTTCGACAACCGCAGCATGCAGTTGGTTTTCGTCGCGCATCGGCGCCGTGCAGCCTTCGAGGTAACTGACGTAACTGCCTTCCTCGGCAACAATCAGCGTGCGTTCGAACTGGCCGGTGTTGGCCGCGTTGATGCGGAAGTAGGTGGAAAGTTCCATCGGGCAACGAACGCCCTTCGGGATGTAGCAGAATGAACCATCGCTGAAGACGGCCGAATTGAGCGCCGCGTAAAAGTTATCTGTGATCGGGACGACCGAACCCAGGTGCTTCTGGATCAGGTCCGGATGATCCTTAACCGCCTCGGAGAAGGAACAGAAGATGATCCCCTGCTTTTCCAGCTCCTTGCGGAAAGTTGTCGCGACGGAAACACTGTCGACCACCGCATCAACGGCCACACCGGTAAGGCGCTTCTGTTCGTCGAGCGAAATACCCAGCTTGTCGAAGGTGGCCCGCAATTCCGGGTCCACTTCATCTAGGCTGGCAAGTTCCTTTTTCTTCTTGGGTGCGGCGTAGTAAATGATGTCCTGAAAATTGACCTCTGGGTATTCCACGTTCGGCCACTTCGGCTCGGTCATCTTCTGCCAATGGCGAAAGGCCTTGAGGCGCCATTCGAGGAGGAATTCCGGTTCGCCCTTTTTCTCAGAGATCAGGCGCACCACATCCTCGTTCAAGCCGGGCGGGACGGTCTCGGTCTCGATGTCCGATACGAATCCGTATTTGTAATCGGATTGGACGAACTCCTCGATGGTTTCCAGCGCTTCGCTCATAAAATCTGATTGCTCCGGGGTTTCTTGGAGGACGAACACTCCGGGCATTTGCCGTGGATCGTCGTCTCGATGTTTTCCAGTCTGAATCCCCGTGGCATGCGAAAGTTCGCGTCATCCGGGGAAACGGTCTGCAGAATGTCGTGAACCGAGCCGCATTCGTCGCAGTAGAAGTGCGAATGCGGCTGCATGTTGTGGCAGTAGCGCGTTGCGCCCCGATCGGCATTGACCTGCCGAACCAATCCGCAACTCACCAAGGCATCCAGGCTGTTGTAGACCGTGGCCATCGAGATCTCCGGCATGGTTTCCTTGGCGCGCAGGAATACCTGGTCTGCGGTAGGATGATCCATTTTCTCCCGCAATACCTCGTGGACATGCCGACGCTGAGGCGTCAAACGCATCCCGCTGTGAGCCAGCCGCTCATTGAGCCGCTCATCATTCTCAGTCTTGTTCTGCTTGGTGGTCTTGGCCATGCGAGCCGGGACTTTAGTCAGGGGCGGAAATCTGTCAATATTTAGAATTATTCTAAATTGAACCGTAATCAAGTCGGCTTTGCAGGAACCTGGTGACCGTTTTCATCGATACGGATGGTTGGCAATTCCGGGTGGAGGCGCGGATTGGTGAACAGGTTGTTGCGGCGCACAGCGCCTCGGAGGAAGAGAATACTCAGCCAAAAGAGTCCGTATGGCGGGATTAACAGATACAGCGCAGAACACCCCATGCCCAGCCGCGAGAATAGTTTGATGTTGGTGACGGCATTGTTGAAACAGGTGAGGAAGGCGAGGTTGGAGATGAGATATGGCGTGGCAAGTACGATGATCAGGCGACTCCCCTCCTGATGCGAAGTCGCCGATACTCATTCACCAATTCCGGATCCCTCTCCAAAGCGTCCATGCTTTTTTCACCCAGATCCAGGTGGTTTCCGGATTCGAGCACGTAAAACATTTTTCAATCGTAGCGCTCCCGAGTATCCGACTAACCTCCGCCTGTGATCAACGAACGCGGATGGGACATGGAGTCACTGATCCGGCTCTTGCTGGGCGTGATTCTGTGTATGTGCGCTGCCGTGTTGATTCACACGGTCGTGGTCACGCCGGAGATGGCCCAGACCTCCGCGGGACGCTTCCTTGGATTTGTAATCAACACCGGATGTCTGCACGTCGGGATTCTCTTCGTCGTTCATCGCTTCCTGAAGCAGCAGTCGATCGGGTGGTCTGCCGGATTTGGCCTGAACAAGAACGGATGGGGGCGGGCAATCGTGCGCGGAATGGTGATCGGTCTGCTCATCGCTCCCCTGGTCATGGCCCTGCAGGCGGGCTGCCACTGGCTCTTCACACAGGCAGAAGTGAAAGCTCCACGCCAGGAGGTCGTGACCACATTGGTTCAAACCGTCCAGTGGGATCAGCGGATCTATTTCGGGTTCATTGCAATCGTCATCGCTCCGTTGGTGGAGGAGATCATGTTTCGCGGTGTGATGTATCCTGCACTGAAATACCGTGGCTATGGCGCTGCGGCTGTCTGGGGATCGGCCATTATCTTCGCGATGATGCACGGCAATCTCCTTTCCCTGATTCCACTCACGCTGCTCGGCCTGCTCCTCATAGCCCTCTATGAATGGAGTGGTAACTTGCTGACCCCCATCTTCGCGCACTCAACCTTTAATGCAGTGAACTTCGCCTTGATCACATTCGGACAGCAATGGTTGAAGGAAATCCCCGGTGCATCATGAACGAGTTCGAATTGATCCGTGAACTGACGAAGAACCTTCACACGCATGAGGGTGTTGCGATGGGAGTTGGCGACGATTGCGCGATCCTGAATCTCGGAGCCGAAGGCAAATCCACGCTGTTCAAGACCGATGCGATTGTCGAAAGCGTGCATTTCGATCGGAACGCCGATGCCGCAAAAGTTGGCCGCAAGGCACTGGCTCGCTGCCTGAGCGACATCGCGGCCATGGCCGGACGACCGCTTCATGCAGTCGTGACCCTGGGATTGCCGGAGGATTTTGATCCGGGCTACATCACCCGGATCTACGCTGGGATGAACGAACTGGCTGCGGAATACAACGTGGCTATCGTTGGAGGCGAGACGACCAACAACGGCGACCGTCTGTTGATCAACGTGGCCGTCATTGGTGAAGTGGAATCAGGCAAGGCGGTCTTGCGCACCGGGGCTCAGGCCGGGGATGCCATTTTCGTATCAGGCGAACTAGGCGGTTCGCTGGCAGGGAAACATTTCGAGTTCACCCCCCGACTAAAGGAAGCAGCGTGGCTCGCCTCCAGCGGTGATGTTCACGCGATGATCGATCTCAGCGATGGATTGGCGGGAGATCTAAAACACCTGGTTGAAGCAAGCGGTGTGGGCGCCGAATTGATGGAAACTTCAATCCCGATCAGTCGTGCTGCCAAGCTGCGTTATCGCGGAAACGAGACGAGCAAGCCGCCGGTGCTCGCGGCTTTGACAGACGGGGAGGATTTTGAACTTCTGTTCACGGTATCCCGTGCGGACGCGGTGAAGATTCTTGACGGGTGGAAGAAAGAGTTTCCCGATACCCCAATCACCTGCATTGGCAAAATCACCTCCGGTTCGGAATTGCAGATCAAAGGCGAACGTGGGAAGAGGAATCTGACCGAATCGGGCTTTGTGCATTTTTCGCCGAACTGATTTTCTAAACCACAGATGGACACAGATGGATACAGATTGGGAGACGAATTCATCACCCGATCGGTTGAGGAAACGGTAGCCTTGGGGGAGCGATGGGGGAGCGAGTTGTCAGCGGGGTGGGTGGTTGCGATGGACGCGGATCTGGGGGCGGGCAAGACTCAGCTGGCGCGTGGGATTGCGCGTGGGCTGGAGTTCTCGGGCCGGGTGCAATCGCCGACCTTTGCATTGATCAATGTTTATGAAGGGGGACGCTGTCCGGTGTATCATCTGGATCTTTACCGACTGGATGATGCCCAGGCGGTTTTCGATGCGGGACTGGAGGAATACCTTCGCGAGCCGGACGGAGTGACAGTTGTCGAATGGGCGGAACGCTGGTTGAAGGGCGCGGGAGATTTCAAGAAGCTGAGGCAAGTGCAGATCGCCACGCTCAGCGAAACGGAGCGATGTATTTCGTATGAAGACCTTGGCGCTTGATTTTTCGACCAACCGTCGATCGGTTGCATTGCTCGATGGAGAGGAATGCCTCGCGTCCACGTTCGTCGATGATCGCAAGGCGGGCGTATTTCCGTTGATCGAGTTGGTTTTGAATTCTGCTTCCTGTGATCGCGAGGAAATCGGAGAAATGATTCTCGGATTGGGTCCTGGTTCCTACACCGGCATCCGCCAATCGATTGCCATTGGCCAGGGTTGGCAGTTGGCGACGGGTATTGCCGTTAGAGGTGTGTCCAGTGTCTGGGCGATCGCGGAAACTCATCGCCGGCGTGGCGGACGTGGCAAAATAGCAGTCGTGGTCAGTGCGCAGCGGGGCGAGTTTTATTGTGAGAGGTTTGATTTGCGTGAGGACGGCATTCAATTGACTCGACCGCTGGAAATAGTGGAGGCAACGAAGATGCCACGTGAAACCACACTAGTCGGTCCGGCTGAGTTGAAAGACCGGTTGGATAGCCTCGAACGGGTGCAACCTGATGCGTCAGTTCTTGGCTCATTGGCGATCGGCGTTGATCCAGCGCCGGGGGAATCGCTTGAGCCGATCTATCTTCGTGAAGCGGGGTTCAGGAAGGCGGCTCCGTCACGTATTGGGTGATCTGCTCGCTCACGCTCGCTGCTACACGGCTACATCCATTTTGCTTGGACGCGTTAGGCGCCAGTCGGCAAAGTCCCGCGACCGAATGTTCTCGGAATTTAAAAAATGGGGCGAGTTCATCAAGATCTCGCACACGGTTTTTGCGATGCCGTTCGCGCTGGCCTCGATGTTGGTCGCAGCGCGGGACGCGCGTGGCTGGCCGGGCTGGAAGCTGTTCGGGCTGATAGTACTGGCCGTGTTTTGTGCACGGACCTGTGCGATGTCGTTCAACCGGATCGTCGACCGGAAGTTTGATGCGGAGAATCCTCGGACGGCATCGCGTCATTTGCCGGCGGGCGCGATATCAATCAACAGTGCATGGACTCTGTGTGCAATCGCGGGGATTGGTTTCATCGCGACGGCCTTCTTCATCAACAAGGTTTGCTTTTACCTCTCACCGGTGGCGCTTTTCTTTGTGTGCTTTTATTCGGTGACCAAGCGTTTCACCAGCTACACACATGTCTGGTTGGGAGTGGCCTTGGCCTTGGCTCCGATTGGCGCGTGGCTGGCCGTGCAGGGTCAGCTGGGTTTTGTGGCCATCCCCGAGCCGTACGGAGCGAGTGGAATCGGCAAAGCCATCGCGCGCAACGGGCTCACTGGCCTGCTGCCGCTGTTGCTGGCCGCAGGCGTGGTGTTCTGGCTGATCGGCTTCGACATCATCTACGCTTTGCAGGATTTCGAGTTCGACCGTAATTCTGGTCTGAATTCGCTTGTCGTTGCCTGGGGGCCGAAGAATGCGCTCCAAGCCGCGTTCCTCGCGCACATGCTGATGTGGGGATTTCTGGCGGCCTTCGGGGTCTTGTGCGGTTTCAAGCTCGCCTATCATTTTGGGATGGTCGTTATTCTCGGCTGCCTGGTCATGGAGCACTGGCTGGCCAGGAGACGAAAGGGGAACTGGGTTCAAAACGCGTTCTTCCGCCTGAATGGATTAATCAGCGTGGCGTTCCTGGCGGTGACGGCGATTGAAGTGGTTTTCCCGGATTTCCGGCTTGCCGGTTGAGACGGTCGGAAAGTTACGTCTGATTGAGTTTCGGACCGCGAAGCTTAATTCGACTTTGAATCCTGAGTTTGAGCTCCTGCTCAGCGCACGAACCTCAACCGCCTCGCCGCGTAAACCGTCATGCGCAGAAGAATCACGCCGTGTCTCCATCGATCGATGTTGGTATCGCCGTATGTGCGGGCGCGGTAACGAATGGGCAGGTCGACAATCTTCAAGTTCAGCTTTGTGGCACCGAAGAGGAGATCGAAATCACCGAAGGGATCAAAGTTTCCGAAGTAGCTGCGGTTATCCGCAATCATCTGGTAATTCTTCCGAGTGAGCACCTTGGTTCCGCAGAGAGTGTCCTTGATCGGTTGACCGAGGAGCCACGTGAACGCTCGGCTGAAGAAGTGGTTGCCGATCATGTTGAAGAAACGCATGGCCTCGTTCTCCATCGGATAAACCAGTCGAACGCCGTTGGCGAAATCCGCGCAGCCGTTGCGCACGAGTTCGTAGAACTTGGGTAGTTCTTCGGGTGGCATGGTCAGATCCGCATCGAGAATAAAAAGCACATCACCGGTCGCCACCGCAAATGCTTCGCGAACTGCGCCACCTTTGCCCTTCGTGGTCTGCTGCATCGTCTTGATGTTTCGGTCGGGATAGGCTTTGGCGACTCGCTGAACTTCCTCCCAGGTGTTGTCTGTCGAGTGGCCTTCAATGAAGATGATTTCAGTGCCCTTGCCGAGTTCGGGCGTCCGTTTGACCGCGTCCTCGATATTGCCGGCCTCATTGCGCGCGGGAATGACGACGGTGCAGGATAGTTCGCGTTCTGTTTGAAGATCGGGCTTGGGGCGGGCGACGATGAAGACCGTGAGACAGAGGTGCCGGATGATGGGAAGTGGTGCGATCCATCGATTCAGAAACGGTTCGATCAGCGGGATGGGTATCGGGCAAAGGATCTTGGTGTCGGACTTCACGATTTCCCAACCGGCGATCTCAAGCAGGTTCTGCATGTCCTGACGCGAGAGCCAGTTTTGTTTCTGGGTGGGAGCCTTCAGGTTCAGGGATTCTGCGAGTCCGAGGATCGGCTTCCAGAGGTTGTTGAAAAAGTTCAACACGATGCGGGATTCCGAGTGCGCGTAACTGCGCGCCTTCTCCAACATTGCCTGTACGTCGGGAAGATCGTTCACCAGATCGCTGGCGATGATGTAATCGAATTTTTCCTTCGGCTCGTATTCCGCGACGTCCTTGCGTTCGAACTTCAGATCCTTGTGCCGTTCGCGCGCGATGTCGATGAGTCGCGGACTGAAATCCACGCCCACGCCTTCACCGGGCATCACGGCCGCCAGGAGATCGCCGATGTCCGAACCCAGTTCCACAACGCGCTGGCCGAAGGGCACGAAGAAGCGATAGCAGCGTTTCAACAACGTGTGGTAGAAGCGCCGGGATTCCAACTCGCGACGTTCCGCGCGGTCATTGAAGAATTCCTGGCAGGTGGGCATGTGCTGGCTTTCGTACCGGAATTCGCGATGGGTTACAAGCGGAGGTGAGTGGGGAAATGTATTAGGGCGTGTCTTCAAAGTCTCATTTGAGCCAGCCCAGGGTCGCGGCCAACTGCACGAAACCCAGAAAATGGGCGTCCAGTTTTTCG
>CEUN01006409.1_pt1 | contig 27192 bp, 21 predicted proteins | sample 361501 | NCBI WGS metagenome assembly CEUN01 (sample SAMEA2622801, study PRJEB7988) | marine metagenome | biome: marine biome (ENVO:00000447); feature: marine epipelagic mixed layer (ENVO:xxxxxxxxx); material: "saline water (ENVO:00002010), including plankton (ENVO:xxxxxxxx)" | depth 120 m | reverse complement strand
CTAGCTGTGGTTTTAGTTGGTGAGGATCCAGCAAGCCAAGTTTATGTTCGATCAAAAGGCAAACAAACTATAGAAGTTGGAATGAACTCGTATGAATATAAATTGAGTGAAGACACTACTGAAGCAGATCTCTTAGAATTGATAAACCGATTGAATCTTAATAATGATGTACACGGGATTTTGGTTCAACTGCCTTTACCAGGGCATATAAATGCGGATGTTGTAATAAACTCCATAGATCCAGAAAAAGACGTGGATGGTTTCCATATTTCTAATGTTGGCTTATTGGCTACAGGTCAGAAATCCATGGTTCCCTGTACACCACTAGGGTGTTTACTCATGCTGAAAAATTTTCACGGATCTTTAACCGGTATGGATGCTGTTATAATTGGTCGGTCAAACATCGTTGGAAAACCTATGGCTCAACTTTTATTGAACGAGAGTTGTACTGTAACGATAACTCATTCTAGAACAAAACAATTGGAAGAAGCGGTTAGATGCGCCGATATTGTTGTTGCTGCTGTCGGAAGAGCTGAAATGGTTAAAGCTAGCTGGATAAAGCCCGGAGCAACGCTTATTGATGTGGGCATTAACAGAGTAAAAGCAAGCGACGGTAGTACGCGTTTAGTTGGCGATGCAGAGTTTTCTAGTTGTTCAGAAGTAGCCGGGGCTATTACACCTGTTCCAGGTGGTGTTGGACCTATGACAATTGCTTGTCTTCTGGCAAACACTTTAGTGGCTTGTTGCCGCAAATATGGGCTCGATGACCCAGATATTATTCCAAATTAACAGGCTTTAGAAATTGGAATTGGATAAACTTCTTTACCAGTCATCACAGCAAGAGCTTTTTCCTGCATAATGGATCGCAGAGGATCTCTATTACAATAAAGACCCCCGGTAAAAGTTCCATAAGCGGGCATTATTACCCGGTTTTCGTCCACAAGAAAACAACGTTTTGTGAACGATTGCCCCTTAATAAATATTCTGATTTTAGGATGATAATGGCCAGATATCTCAGGGTGTTCTGAACTACTTGCAATATGCTGAAAATTAATTTTTCCAATTTTGATAGATTGTAAGAAGCTACCACCCAAGTTTTCAGGAGAAGGATCATGATTTCCAGAAATCCATATCCATTCTCGACCCGCTTGCATTTTTGTAATCCAAAGAAGTTCAGTTGGTGATAGTGATCGACTTGCTTCGTTATCGTCAAAACTATCGCCAAGACATATTATTTTTTTTGGATTTATAGAATCTAAATCTCTTTCTAATCTCAACAGAGTATCTTGATTTTCATAAGGAGGAAACCAGGACTGACCCTTTCTTGCCAATCTATTTGACTTTCCGAAGTGTAAATCGGACACGCATAAGATAGATTGAGTTGGCCAATACAAAGCCCCAGAAGGCAAAGCCACGAATTCGTTTTTTGCGATAGAAAACTTAAAACGGTCCATTTGATTTTTAAAAAATTAAGAAAAATATCATAGTTTTAACCTAATCCTGCTTCTTTCATAAGCGAACCCGCCTCCTCTTTTAATATTAATTCTCTGGCTTTTCCATCGATGGGTACTATACCCACTTCAAGCAACATTGGGGCTGCAAGAGGTGATACATGCGGTAGATTTCTGTGGGTTATGTTTTCGTCCACTCGATCAAACATCTCCTTGATGCGCTTAAAGTCAATCAATCCCTTCATTGCTTCGTCTTTTGTTATTTTTAAAAGAAGATGATCTGGATCATATTTTATTAAGGTATCGTATAAAATATCTGAAGAAAAAGTTGCCTGGCGTCCTGATTTTCGAAGGCCAGGAAAATTGCGGTCAATTAACCCCGCAACTGTAGCTACAGATTTAAATGTTCTCTTCATTAAAGCGTTACCTGAAAGCCATTTATCGAGGCCTAATTCAATTTCATTGGAATTGAATAACTCTATTGGGTTTTCCACTTTTTTTAGTCCCCATATAAGAGTAGCATAATCATTCGCGACAAAACCTAATGGAGCAAGATTCAGCTCTTCTAATCTCTTTGATAAAATCAATCCCAAAGTCTGGTTCGCATTTCGTCCGGCAAAACTGTAGACGACCATATGATGGCGAGATTTTCTTACAAAGGTTTCAATAAGCAATTTATTTTTAACTGGTAGTTCCGAAAATTCTTTTTGCTTAATTAGCCAGTTTTTCGTGTCTGCAGGCAGTCCACTCCAATTTTCATTTTTGAAACTGTCTAAAATTCTATCACTGAGTTTTGTACTCGTTGCAAATTTGGTTCCCATAAAGGTGGCAATTTTAGGCTGTTTACTGGCGTTTTGTGTAACTTCGACTATCATCTCTCTCAAATTTTCGAAGCGCACTATTTTACCTCCGATTAAAAAAGTGTCGCCCTTTGTAAGCGATGCGGCAAAAGCTTCTTCAATTTCTCCAAGAGGTTTTCCACCATTTTTTCGGGGCGTCCTAACTTTCAATGTTTCTGTGTCTTGAATGGTTCCCACATTCATTCTTATTCTATTTGATGCTCTAGGGTCACGCAGAACTAAATTCCCTGAAACATCAATTTTCAATCGATGCCATTGCTCGTATCGGTTAAGTGCATATCCTCCGTCTACGCAAAATCTAATACACTGATCAAATTCATTCTGTGTTAAGTTTGCATAAGCGCCTACTGTTTTTATTTCGTTGAATAATTTATCAGGATAAATCTCTCCTGCACACGCCAAAAGAAGAATATGTTGACACAAAACATCAAGTGACCCCGAGTTTACTGGCTCACCGTCTAAATCTTTATCTTTGACCGCTTCTAAAGCAGCTTGGCACTCGATAATTTCAAATTTATTTGCGGGAACCATTATGGCTTTGGAAGGAGCATTATAAGTGTGGTTTGCCCTGCCAATTCTCTGTACTAAACGTTTTATATTTTTTGGAGCGCCGACTTGAATGACAAGATCCACGTCATTCCAATCAATGCCTAGATCCAGGGTTCCTGTGCAAACAACGGCTTTTAGCTCACCTCTGGAAATAGCTTCTTCAACACGCTTGCGTTGGTCCAGGTCGAGACTACCATGATGGATTGCGATCGGAAGATTATTTTTGTTATTTAACCACAAATTATGAAAAAAAATTTCTGCTTGAGCCCGTGTATTATGGAAAATCAAAGTAGTTTTATGACTGGATATTTGCTCTAAAACATCAGGGATAGAATAGGTCGCTCCAGCCCCTGCCCAAGGAGGTGCGGCCTTTGTTTTAAGCATTGAAATGTCTGGATCTACTCCAGATTTAGCAAATATTATTGGGCAATTCGCGTTTTTTTCACAAATAAATTCTGCTAATTCTTTGGGGCGATCAACTGTTGCGGATAATCCAATTTTATGAAGATTGTTACATAAAGATTGTAATCGCGATATTGCTAAGACTAATTGATGTCCGCGTTTGCTTTCAATGAGCGCGTGTATTTCATCAATAATTATTCTTTTTAAGTTTGCAAAAAGATTTTTGGATTCGGGAAACGAGATCAATAGTGCTAAGCTTTCTGGGGTGGTGAGCAAAATATGGGGGGGATCAACTCTTTGACGTCGCTTTGTCCCGGCCTTGGTATCGCCAGTTCTATCTTCCACTCTTATATTTAGATTCATTTCTTCGATGGGGATCATCAAATTTCGTCTAATGTCTGATGCCAATGCTTTCAAAGGTGAAACATAAATTGTATGGAGGCCAGTAAAATCAAAAGCCTCTAGCTCGATTAGGGTTGGCAAAAAACCAGCTAATGTTTTACCAGAACCAGTCGGGGCAATAAGGAGTTGCGATTGTCTTTCTGGATTGTTCAGAACTTCAATTTGATGGGGTCTTAGGACCCAGTTTTTTTTCTCAATCCAATTTTCAAACTTTTGGGGTAAATCGTATTTAAGCATTAAGTGAGTTTTAGAAATAACTAATCAATTTACTATTTTGGCTTCTGTGGCACCGCGTATTTCTTTCTCAGATATTCCCTCTGCACATTCGATAATTTTTAAACCTCCCGACACAACATCCAAAACGCCTAAATTTGTTACTATTCTATCCACCACGTTTTTCCCAGTAAGTGGTAGAGTGCATTGTCTCAGTAATTTGGACTCTCCGTGTTTGTTTGTATGATCCATCACCACAATCACACGACCAACGCCAGACACTAAATCCATGGCACCGCCCATTCCTTTCACAAGTTTTCCGGGTATCATCCAATTTGCCAAATCACCATTTTCAGCAACTTCCATTGCACCCAATATAGCCATGGCTATTTTGCCTCCTCGGATCATACCAAAAGAGGTGGCGCTATCAAAATACGCAGTTTGCGGTAATTCGGTTATCGTTTGTTTGCCAGCATTAATCAAATCCGCATCTTCCTCACCCTCCACGGGAAATGGTCCCATACCAAGCATTCCATTCTCTGACTGGAGTGTAACATTTATCCCTTCTGGAATATAATTTGACACTAAAGTTGGAATTCCAATACCAAGATTTACATACATTCCGTCTTCTAGTTCTTTTGCTGCTCGAGCAGCCATCTGATCTCGATCCCACATTTTACATTTCCTTTTAAGCAGCGGGGCGCGTTGTGCGCTGTTCAATTCGTTTTTCGTGCTCACCTTGTATAATTCTGTGAACATAAATCCCAGGAAGGTGTATCAAATCGGGATCAAGCGAGCCTGTAGGTACAATTTCTTCAACCTCTACGACGCACACTTTTCCACACATTGCAGCTGGGGGATTGAAGTTCCGAGCAGTTTTTCTGAATATAAGATTTCCTGTTTCGTCAGCTTTCCAGGCCTTTATAATCGATAGGTCTGCAAATAAGCTCTCTTCTAATATGTAGGTTTCACCATTGAAGTCTTTATGTTCTTTCCCATCGGCTATCATGGTTCCCACTCCAGTTTTTGTAAAAAACCCTGGAATTCCGCATCCAGCCGAACGCATTCTTTCTGCTAAAGTGCCTTGAGGGTTAAATTCCAATTCAAGCTCACCTGATAAATACTGACGCATGAATTCAGCGTTTTCTCCAACGTACGACGAAATCATTTTTTTAACTTGGTGTGACTCCAACAATATCCCTATTCCGAAATCATCAACACCAGCATTATTTGATGCAAAAGTTAAATTTTTTGTTCCTGCATCTTTGATAGCTTGTAGTAATAATTCTGGAATACCGCATAGTCCAAAACCTCCTGAGGCGATGAACATTCCATCGAATAGTAAACCTTCTAAAGCCTCCTCAGCAGTTCCATAAACTTTTTGCATTGAACTAGCACCTTTCTTCAACTTGGGAATTGTTTCAAATAAAAACTCATAGACAGTATATCATAAAAGCCCTATTTTTTCTTTCCCCTTTTTTTACTTTTTCCGGCTTTTTCCTTAATAAGATTAACTGCTTCGTCCATTGTAATATTTTCAGGGTCTTGTCCTTTTGGTATTGTAGCATTGATTTTTGCGTATTTAATGTAAGGTCCATATTTCCCATCCATCACGTTAACCAGACCGCCGCCATCAGGGTGTTCACCTAGTTCTTTAATAGCTTTAGAAGCTGTGCCGCGTCCTCCACCGGCAGATGCTTTTTTTGCCAGCTCTTCCACGGCTCGATTCATACCGATATTAAACACCTCGTCAGGATCCTTTAAATTTGCATAAGTCCGCCCGTGGCGAACAAAAGGACCATATCTTCCAATCCCCGCTTCTATGATTTGCCCATCTTCAGGATGAAGCCCTATTTCCCGTGGTAGGCTAAGAAGTTTAAGGGCTTTCTCTAGATCCATTTCTGATGCTAACCAGCCTTTTGGGAGGCTAGCACGTGGAGGTTTTTTATTTTCCTCTGAAGTCTCACCACGCTGGATATATGGACCAAATCTGCCGCTTTTCAGAAATATATCATCTTCATTATCTTTACCAAGTAAGCGTTCTGATGTTTCATCTGAGTCGCCAGAAATTGGGCGGGTAAAATTACATTCGGGGTAGTTGCCACATCCAACAAATCCTCCAGTTCGCGATGATTTTAAGTGGAGTTGGCCGTTTCCACACTTTGGACACTTTCTTGGGTCGCTACCATCATCAGTTGCGGGATATAGCTGGGGCGCCAAAGCATCATCCAACACGTCTAAAACTTCAGTAATTCTTAATTCTGATGTTTCGGAGATTGCTTCTGAAAAATCATCCCAAAATTGACCTAATAGTTCTTTGTAATTTCCTTTTCCCGCACTCACTGCATCAAGTTGATTTTCTAAACCCGCTGTAAAATCAAACTCTATGTAGCGTTTGAAAAAATTCATTAAAAAAATTGTGACTATTCGTCCCTTATCTTCTGGAGAAAGCCTATTTTTTTCTTTTCTGACGTACTCTCTATCCTGAATTGTCGTTACTATATTGGCATATGTCGAAGGTCGGCCTATGCCCAGCTCTTCCATTTTTTTGACAAGACTAGCTTCTGTATATCTTGGTGGTGGTTGGGTGAAGTGTTGCTCAGGATTAATGCTCAGTTTTTCAATATCTTCCCCTTTAAACATTTGGGGAAGACGACTGTCACTGTCGGATTGCTCCGAGTCATCGCGACTTTCTTCGTATACTTTGAGAAAACCTTCAAATAATATTACTTGTCCATTAGCTCTAAGAGTGACTTGTTTATCTGCGCTTTGTATATCTACGGAAGTCCTTTCTAACCTGGCAGATTCCATTTGACAGGAAATTGTCCTTTTCCAAATTAAATCATACAATTTAAATTGATCATTATCCGAAAGACGCAATTGTTTTGCGTCTTTTGAAATGGAAGTAGGCCTTATACACTCGTGAGCTTCTTGGGCGTTTTTGGCTTTATTTTTGTAGAACCTGGGAGAAGACGGCAGGAATTCTTTACCATATCTTTCCTCTATTACCTCTCTTGTAGAGGTAACGGCCTCAGGCGCCATATCAATGCCATCAGTTCGCATATACGTAATATGACCGGCTTCGTACAATCTCTGGGCTGCTTGCATCGTTTGTCGGGCGCCCATTCCATATTTTCTTCCAGCTTCTTGCTGAAGCGTAGATGTCATAAAAGGAGCAAAAGGATTTCTACTTGTTGGTTTGCTCTCAATTGACGAAACTATAAGATCACGTGTCGTGATTGCCTCAGCAGCTAACTCAGCCTCTGAACTACTTTTTAAATCATATTTGTCTAACTTTGTTCCAGCAAAGTTTATCAGTTTTCCATCAAATGTTTGGCCTCTTGGGGTTTTTAAAGACGTTTTTACAGACCAATATTCTTTGGGTTTGAAAGCCTCTATCTCGATTTCTCTTTCTACGATTAATCTCAAGCAAACTGACTGGACCCTGCCAGCTGATCTGGCCCCAGGCAATTTACGCCATAAAACTGGCGACAAATTAAATCCAACAAGATAATCGAGTGCTCTTCTTGCAAGATAAGCGTGCACCAATGGCGCATCTATTGTTCTAGGATTAGCCATCGCTTCTGAGACAGCGGATTTGGTTATTGAATTAAAAACAACTCTGCTGACTTGTGTATCACTATTTATCACTCGCTTATTTCGTAGAGTTTCTTCAAGGTGCCAGCTTATGGCTTCACCCTCTCGATCTGGATCTGTAGCCAATATCAACTCATTATCTTCTTTAAGGGCATCAGCTATAGCTTTGACGTGTTTTTTACTATCAGTGCCAATTTCCCATTTCATATTAAAATCTTTATCAGGGTCTACGGATCCGTCTTTTGCCGGTAAATCTCTAACATGACCATATGAAGCTAATACGGTGTAATTTGAGCCAAGATATTTGTTAATCGTTTTTGCTTTTGCTGGTGACTCTACAACTACAACTGGCATAAAAAATCCTTTCGACTCACGAGAGTGACTTAGCGCGGGACCATGGCTCCAGCTTGGAAGGTTTGTCAATCCTGCTCAGGTAAAATTAATCTGAAAGGTGGAATTGACAATTTATTGAAAAATAATTGGATGGGTTAAACCTCAATTTGAAACACCTCCAACGGTGAGACCACTGATATAAAGGCTAGGTTGCCCAACTCCAACAGGAACCCATTGCCCAGCTTTTCCGCAGTTTCCTATTCCAGGATCTAGCTTGAGGTCATTTCCAATCGTTCTAATCTTTTGGAGGGCTGATGCTCCATCTCCAATTAAAGTTGCGCCATTTACAGCTTCTTTAATCTTACCATTTTTTACTCTATATGCCTCTGTGCAAGAGAAAACGAATTTACCGTTTGTTATATCTACTTGCCCCCCGCCAAAGCCTACAGCATAAAGACCGTCTTTCAAATCTTGAATTAAGTTTTTGGGATCTTCGTCTCCCTCCTGCATGTAGGTATTAGTCATACGGGGCATAGGAACATGTGCATAACTTTGCCTCCGGCCATTGCCAGTAGATTTCATTCCCATCAACCTAGAATTTTGTCGGTCGTGCATATATCCAACTAAAATTCCATCCTCAATCAACTTAGTTTTTTGACTTGGAGTGCCTTCATCGTCAATTGTGATTGAACCCCTACGATTTGGAATTGTGCCGTCATCAAAAACTGTTACACCTGGAGCTGCAATTCTTTTGCCCATTAAGTCGCTAAATACGCTTGTTTTTTTTCTATTAAAATCTGCTTCCAAACCATGACCAATTGCTTCATGCAACAAAATCCCTGGCCAGCCAGGACCTAAAACTAAATCCATTATACCTGCTGGAGCTGGCTTTGCTGTAAGATTAACCTTAGCAATTCTTAACGCTTCAAAAGCAGCATTTTGCCAAACTTCTTGTTTTAAAAATCTTTGTAAGTTGCTACGACCTCCAACACCCGTGTATCCGGTCTCTCTCCTACCGTTGCGTTCCAATAAAATTGATATATTTAGGCGCACCATGGGTCTGATATCTTGAGATATGGAACCATTAGGTCGCAAAATAAAAACTTTTTGAGTTGATGAAGCGATTGTTGCTGTCACTTGTTTAATGTTTGGGTCAAGGCTCCGACAAAACTCGTCAATTTCTTTTAATATTGTGACTTTTTTTGAGAAAGTTAATTCCATAATCGGATTGAAGGGTTCATATATTTTTTCTTCCGTAGCAGAAGGATCGCCATCCAACTTACATATTTTACTTTGATGGGCTTTTTGAACCGTTGGTATCATTTTTAAAAGTGCAGAATATGATAGATCGTTTGAGTGCGCATATCCTGTTATTTCACCACAAACTGATCGAAGCCCCATTCCTTCCGAAGCATCGAAGTTTGCAGATTTTATTCTTCCGTCATCGAAGGTTATTGTTTCAGTTTGGCGCTCTTCAAAAAACAATTCTCCGTCGTCACAATTATTTGTGGCCAATTTTAAAGACTTAAGTGCGTCGTCGCGACTTAGATTTTTTCCAAAAGGATTATAATTTAACATATTTGGGTGTATTTCCATGAACGTAAGAATATAAACACTTTATTTAAAAAAGCGTCCGTTTGCCGCAATTATACTTCTTTATCTCTCTGTCAAAATATGGTTTCAAACAACTGTAATTACAATAAGATTCTCAAATAGCCAATTGGGATGGTATAAGACCTACACGAACACTGAAAAATCAGGGTGAAAAATGCAACTAAAATCAATAATAACCGGGCTGTGTTCTGGCTTTTTAGCCGTGCCAGCATTTGCTGATGATGCGCTTGAGATCATTGGACAACCCGTTTCTGATGGGATGGGATTTCAACCAGCGGCTACAAAATTAGCTCGTGACCTACAATGGTTAGATGGTTTGGTATTGATAATCATCACTGCGATTACAGTGTTTGTGCTTGGTTTGTTAACGTACGTGATCATTCGATACAATCAAAAGGCCAACCCCGTACCAGCGACCTTTACGCATAACTCTCCAGTGGAAGTTGCCTGGACTGTAATACCAATAGTAATTTTAGTTTTCATTGGAGCATTTTCACTACCTGTGTTATTTGATCAGCAGAAAATTCCTGAGGGTGAAGTAAATATAAAAGTTACCGGATATCAGTGGTACTGGGGTTATGAATACGTTGATGAGGGTTTTGAGTTCGAAAGCTTTCTAATCGGTGAAGGAAAAGTCTTAACACCTGAGGTTGAACTAGAATTGAAAGAAGCAGGCTACACTCGCGATCAATTTTTGCTCGCTACTGATACGGCTGTTGTAGTTCCGGTAGACAAAACTGTCGTAATGCAAGTTACTGGTGCTGACGTTATTCATAGCTGGACTATTCCTGCGTTTGGCGTGAAGCAAGATGCAGTGCCTGGTAGATTAGGACAGCTTTGGTTTAAAGCCGAGAAAGAAGGTATTTATTTCGGACAGTGTTCTGAGTTATGCGGTAAAGATCATGCTTACATGCCGATTACTGTCAAAGTGGTTAGCCAGAATGAGTATGAAACTTGGTTGTCGGCAGCAAGATCTGAGTACGCAGGAACTCCTCAACCGTATAATTTAGCTGAGGTTGCCGATTAAAAGGTCTATATCAACTTCGTTATAACGTCCGAAAAGTGGAAAAGTTAGTAATGACAGAAGTAAGCGTAAATAAACTGTACTCAGCTGAGCCTGAATTTGGTGACTTTTTTTCCTTGATGAAGCCTCGAGTTATGTCACTAGTCGTTTTCACGGCAATTGCTGGATTGTTAGCTGCTCCAGGCGGCATTCATCCGTTTGTAGCATTTGCATCGATCGTGTTTATTGCCATAGGTGGTGGAGCTTCAGGAGCTCTGAACATGTGGTATGACGCAGATATAGACAGCATAATGTCACGAACTAAGTCCCGACCAATTCCTTCCGGGAAAATTTCTGCAAGCGAAGCGAAAGATTTTGGAATTGTACTTTCAGCTTTATCAGTTGTGATGCTTGGTCTTGCATCTAATTGGTTCGCCGCTTTTTTATTGGCTTTCACAATTTTCTTTTACGTAATTATTTACACAATTTGGCTGAAGAGATCTACGCCGCAGAATATTGTAATTGGTGGTGCTGCTGGAGCGTTTCCACCTATCATAGGCTGGGCAGCTGTCACGGGAAATATAGGATTTGAAAGCATTTTAATGTTTGCATTAATTTTTGTATGGACCCCTCCTCATTTTTGGTCGTTAGCGCTCTTTATGAAAAATGATTATGACACTGCTAAGGTGCCAATGTTGACGGTTACAAATGGGAGAAAATCAACCAGAAATCATATAATGATTTATTCGTTGTTCCTTGCTTTCGTTGCTTTATCAATAGGACTTTCTTCTTTGAGTGGCCCATTTTATTTATTGGTTGCAATTTTATTTAATACTAAACTTGTCTACTCGGCTTATAAATTATGGTCCAGGCTGGAAACCGAATGCATTGCTGATAATGCACTCGCAGAACGAAAGTTCTTTAAATTTTCCTTACTTTATCTGTTTTTCCATTTTGGTGCTATTATATTAGAAACTAGAGTTAATATAACGTGGCCCGGAATTTAGTATGAGTTTTGGAAGAGAACATGATTTGCATAAACGTCGGAAGGGCAGAAATCTGGGCCTTGGTCTGGTTTTGATTGGATTTGTCGCGATGATGTTTGGATTGACAGTTGTAAAAGTTACCGAGGGTCAGTTTGCAGAAGCCCTGTCAGGGATTTCGCGCAGTGAGTGATAAAGCGAAAAAAAAGACAGCCGCCCAAATGGTTGGTGTTGTAGTTTTTATGGGCGCTATGGCCTGGGCGGCTGTCCCATTTTATGACTGGTTCTGCAGAGTAACAGGGTTTGGAGGAATTACTCAGGTAGCTGATAGTGGTTCAGAAATTATATTAGATGAAACAGTCAAAATTAGGTTTGATGCTTCGCTTGAGCGTAGCATGCCCTGGGAATTCAAGCCAGTGCAGCGTGAAATTGAAATTCAAATCGGAGCAACCGGTTTGGCTTTTTATGAGGCATATAATCCCACAAAAAAACCAGTCGCTGGAACTGCTAGTTATAATGTAACTCCTTACGAAGCGGGAGGTTTTTTCAGCAAAATAGATTGTTTTTGCTTTGAAGAACAAATTTTAATGCCTGGTGAACGTGTTCAAATGCCAGTAACATTTTTTGTTGATCCTGAAATAGTCAAAGACCGCGATGCAAAATATACTAAAGTAATTACCCTGTCATACACTTTTTATGAAAAAGACATCACGCAAGAATCGGCAAAAGTCAGTGTTAATACTAAAAATGAGTTAAATGAGCTCCCAAGTGAGGAAAAACCAAATGGCACATGAAAAAAATCACGACTACCATATACTTAATCCTTCTATTTGGCCATTTATTGGTTCGGTAGCTGCTTTTGTGATGCTTTTCGGAGCCGTGGTTTTATTTCACAGCGGAAATCCTTGGATGTTTATTGCAGGGTTTGTTGGCGTATTATTTGTGATGTACGTCTGGTGGGCAGACACCGTGAAAGAAAATCAAGTCGGGGACCACACGCCAGTAGTGCTTATTGGTCTAAGGTATGGGTTCATTCTATTTATAATGTCCGAAGTTATGTTTTTTTTAGCGTGGTTCTGGAGCTTTTTTAAGCATGCTATGTATCCAATGGGAGATATGAGCCCATTGCAGGATGGCCAATTTCCTCCAGCCGGTATAGAGGTTTTTGATCCCTGGCATCTCCCTTTGATTAATACGCTGATATTACTTTGTTCTGGGGCTGCTGCGACCTGGGCTCACCACGCAATTGCGCATGAGGAAGATAGAAAATCAATGGTGCAAGGTCTTGCTATTGCTGTCGGCTTAGGTGTGGTATTTACAATTTTCCAGGTATATGAGTATCAACATGCAGCCTTTGGTTTTTCAGGTAATATCTATGGTGCAAACTTTTTTATGGCCACAGGTTTCCATGGGTTTCACGTAATAGTTGGGACAATTTTCCTTGCAATTTGTATGCTTCGGGCAATGCGAGGACACTTTACAAAAGAGCAGCATTTGGGTTTTGAGGCTGCTGCTTGGTATTGGCACTTTGTAGATGTGGTCTGGTTATTTTTGTTCGCAGCAATTTACGTTTGGGGAAGCATAGGTGCTACGATTCATTAGAAATTAGCCAAGTGTTTTTTGAGCTCGTAGCCAATCAAATAAACACAAGAAGGTTGCAGTTCTTCTCGGGTTTTTTGTCGGATTATAAAATATGGCACAAAAATATCTCACTTGGTTATTTATAAGCCTTGGCATCATAATTTTAGTATCTCTGGGTAAATGGCAATTAGATAGGCTTGTTTGGAAGCAATCCATATTGGAGGAAATTAATAGTAAAATTTCTGGCTTGCCTCAAGGCTTGCCACCCATGGCAGACGAAAAGGTGCATAAATATCTACCGGTGCAGTTTTCTGGTAAAATTATTGGACACTTTGTTAAAGTAATGGCTAGCCAAAAAATTATTGGAGCTGGTTACCGGATAATTGCGCCCGTAGAATTAGGGCAAGAGCGAACTATTTTAGTGGATTTAGGTTTTATACGCCATGAATTTGCGTCGAACATTAAATTAGGTGGTAAAATCAGCATCGAAGGGAATTTACATTGGCCTGACGAAGTAGATTTTTTTACCCCGGATCCAGATCAAAAAAATAATATTTGGTTCGCCAGAGATGTTAATCAATTATCAAAAGAGCTTGAAACAGAGCCCATTTTAGTCGTAGCTAAAAGTCTCAGTCCATCAATCGTTAATATTGATCCACTTCCTTTAGATACGGAAAACATTCCTAATAATCATAAACAATATGCAATAACGTGGTTCTTATTGGCATTTATTTGGCTTGGGATGGGATTATTTTTCATTTATAGATCGAGCGTAAGCAGAGGCCAAAAAAAATGAAGTATGTATCTACCCGTGGAAAAGCTCCTATTTTGAATTTCGAAGAAACAATGTTGACGGGTCTAGCAAGAGACGGTGGTCTTTATGTTCCTCAGTCAATACCAAAATTTTCTGCAGACGACATATTAAAGATGTCAGATTTAAGTTATGAGGAAATAGCCTTTAAAGTTATATCGCCATTTGTTGGCGATTGTTTTTCGGAAGACGAATTAGGCAAAATTATAAACAATGCCTATTATAATTTCGGACATCAAGAGCGTGCGCCTCTGGTTGAATTAGAAAGTAATCATTTTCTTTTGGAATTATTCCATGGCCCAACTCTGGCTTTTAAAGATTTTGCTATGCAACTTATTGGTCAGTTTTTCCAAGTTGCTTTGGATCGGAAAAAATCTCGAGTGACGATTGTTGGTGCAACCAGTGGAGATACTGGTAGCGCTGCAATTGAAGCATTTCGCGGCTTAGATGCTGTAGACGTATTTATTTTATATCCCGATGGGCGTGTTTCAGACGTCCAGAGGCGGCAGATGACAACACCGTCGGAAAAAAATGTTCATGCAATTGCTATCAATGGTCATTTTGATGACTGTCAGGCTCGCTTAAAAGACATGTTCAATGATTTCGAGTTTCGCGATGGAGTAAATTTAGCTGGTGTGAATTCAATAAATTGGGCAAGAGTTTTAGCGCAAGTTGTTTATTATTTTTCATCAGCTGTGAAACTGGGTGCTCCAAATAAAAAGATTAGCTTTAGCGTGCCTACTGGAAATTTTGGTGATATTTTTGCAGGTTTTATTGCTAAAAAGATGGGCCTTTCGATTGATCGTCTTGTGATAGCTACTAATCAAAATGATATACTTCATAGATGCCTAAATTCTGGCCTGTATAAAACAGATAAAGTTTTGCCAAGTATAAGCCCATCTATGGATATTCAGGTGAGCTCTAATTTTGAGCGCGCGCTTTTTTACGCTACGGGTTGTAATGGTAGTGAAGTTGCGAGTTTGATGGAACAACTCAAAAATACTGGTCAGTTTGATATTTCCGGAAGTACATTAGAAATGTTAAGAGAAAATTTTGATAGTGGACGTGCTTCCGAGGACGAAACTCACTCTGAAATTGCATATAATTATCAAAAACACTCCGAGTTATTATGCCCTCATTCTGCGGTGGGTGTACACACAGCGAGGAAAAAGCGTAAATCCGGCATTCCTATGATTACACTTGCTACTGCCCATCCTGCTAAATTTCCAATAGCTGTTAAAAATGCAACCTCAGTATTTCCGGAGTTGCCGTCTCGCATGGCTGATCTATTTGACCTTGATGAGAGAATAACAAATGTTGAAAATAATCTTCAATCTATCCAAGCAATCGTTAATGAACGGATTTAAATATGAGCATACGCCATCATAAATTAAGTAATGGGTTTCAAGTAATTACAGAAAATATGCCAGGCCTTAAATCTGCGTCACTTGGAATTTGGATTTCTGCTGGTGGCCGGCATGAGCGGCTTGAACAAAACGGAATTGCTCATTTTCTGGAGCATATGGCTTTTAAAGGAACTAAAACAAAATCTGCCTTGGATATAGCAGAAGCAATTGAGAATGTAGGCGGTTATATAAATGCTTATACTTCAAGAGAAACAACAGCTTATTTTGTGAGGGTCTTGAACGAGGACGTTGAAATGGCGTCCAGTATACTGGCTGATATCTTGAGAAATTCCGTATTCGATCAACGTGAACTTGAGGTTGAGCGTGGGGTTATATTGCAAGAAATTGGTCAGACTTTAGATACACCAGACGACATAGTTTTTGATTGGTTGCAAGAAACTGCTTATCCCGACCAGTCTTTAGGACGATCTATTCTCGGACCCAGTGAAAATATTTCAAGGTTTTCCAGAGAAGATTTGTCTGGGTTTGTCAATGAGCACTACAGTCCCGATAGAATGATTCTTTCTGCGGCTGGTGGGATTGATCATGACGTGCTCTGTAAGCTTGCTGAAAAAGCTTTTGGCGATCTAAAAAAGCCAAAATCATCACCTCAATCTATGACCGCAGCTTTTTCGGGTGGAGAATTTAGGAGAGATAAAAAACTTGAGCAGGCACATTTTGCACTAGCTTTTGAAAGCCCTAGTTATAGAAGTTCGGATATTTATACCGCTCAAGTCTACTCGATTGCACTTGGTGGAGGCATGTCATCACGGTTATTTCAAGAGATCAGAGAAAAGCGTGGACTATGCTATTCGATTTTTGCACAAGCTGGAGCCTTTTCTGATACAGGTTGTACCACCATTTATGCTGGGACGTCGGCAGAGCAAATACCTGATTTAGCCAATTTAACGGTTAGAGAAATCAAAAGAGCAGCTATGGATCTTTCAGAAGAAGAAGTTACTAGAGCCAGATCGCAAATGAAGGCTGGATTACTAATGGGACTGGAAAGTCCCTCGAGCAGAGCTGAAAGGCTTGCAAGAATGGTTCAAATTTGGGGTAAAGTTCCCAGTTTAGATGAGACAATTGAGAAGATTGACTCTGTAAACTTAGAAAAAGTAAGGGCTTACGCTGAAAATGTGATTTCACAAGCTAAGTTTGCTATGGCTCTTTATGGTCCGATTTCATCGGCACCGTCGATGCAGGAATTGGATGCGCTTAGAGTTGCTTAATGTTTTCATTTGGGCAAAAAATTAAGATAAATACAAGCCGTTTGACACTTAGGCCACCTATGCATTTTGATTTTAAGAAATGGAAAAAAGTTCGTTATTCAAGTAAAGAATTTTTAACACCTTGGGAGCCTAAATGGAATACTGACCATTTAACACGGAAGTCATTTTCAAACAGAGTTTATTGGTCAAAGAAGGCGATTAATCAAGGTACTGGCTTACCGTTATTTCTTTTTGATATTGGTACAGATGAATTTTATGGAGCGATAACCCTTGATAATATTCGGCGGGGGCCAACGCAAAGTGGAACCTTGGGATATTGGATTGGTGAAGAATATGCTCGTCGCGGTTATATGACGGAGGCAATTAATGCTATTGTAAAATATGCTTTCGTGGATCTCGACCTAAGTCGAATCGAGAGTGCTTGTTTAGCTGATAACAAGCCTTCTCGTGGTGTTCTGGAGAAATGTGGCTTTAAGTATGAAGGTGTTGCCCAGGCTTATATCCAGATCAATGGGCGCTGGCGAACGCATGTTTTATATTCTGCGCTTCGACATGATAGAAGAGGTAAAACTTCTGCTGGATTTGAATAATAATGATTAGGAGAACAACGTGGCTTTGAAACCGGTTACGGAAGAAATTATCAATGAGCTGAAATTAGTTTTATCTCCTGCGGCGGTATCAGCTGTTCCTGATAACTATCTGTTGGAACCACGCTCTAGGTGGCGCGGGATTAGTACAATTCTTGCGTTACCTCGGTCTGTAAAAGAAGTTTCAGCTGTAGTCAGTTTGGCTAACGCTAAAAATATTCCAATTATTCCATATGGGGGCGGTACTGGCTTAGTTGGTGGGCAGATACAAGACACAGGACCTTCAGGAATTCTGTTGTCATTGGAACGAATGAATAAGATACGGTATCTAAATCCGGATGAAAATGTCATTACTGTAGAAGCTGGCGTAATTTTATCTAATTTAAGAGATGCAGCTGAAGATGCGAAAAGAATATTTCCTCTTTCTCTTGCTTCGGAGGGAACAGCCCAAATAGGCGGAAATCTAGCAACAAATGCAGGTGGCGTTAACGTACTAAGATATGGAAGCACTAGAAACTTATGCCTCGGTCTAGAAGTGGTTTTTGCCGATGGCTCAATTTGGAATGGATTATCACGGCTTCATAAAGATAATACTGGTTATGACCTAAAAAATTTAATTATAGGCTCAGAGGGAACACTTGGAATTATTACAGCAGCAACGATGAAGCTGTTTTCAAAACCTATAGAACACACCGTAGCTTTAGTTGCAGTAAAGTCGCCCAAAGATGCTGTTAGGTTACTTTCTGAGACAAAAGATTATTTTGGTGAAACAATTTCTGCTTTCGAACTGATAAATAAGATGGGCATAGATTTTCTAAAAGAAACAAAAGTAGAATTTAAAAGTCCATTTGAAAATATTCCTGAGTGGATGGTTCTTTTGGACATTGGGCACTCAGGACGAAGTAATTTGAAGACTAATACAAATGATTATTTTGAAAATATTTTAAGCAGTGGGCTTGCTTTGGATGGTGTGATTGCAGAAAATATGGGCCAGCAACATGATTTATGGGCAATTCGAGAAAAAATTCCCGAAGCAAATCGACGAATTGGAGCGGTATCAAGTCATGATATCTCTTTGCCATTGTCAGCAATAAGTAATTTTATAGATGAAGCTAGGGTAGAAATCTCAAAACTTGGTAAATTTAGAATAAATTGTTTTGGTCACATAGGGGACGGAAATCTCCACTTTAATATTTTTCCCAATGAAGGGAAAAAACGAGAAGATCATAACCATGTAAGACCAGCTATTAAGACTGCTATTCATGACCTTGTTCATCTTTACGGTGGTTCTGTTAGTGCAGAACATGGAATAGGGCGACTAAAGATCCATGATTTAGTGAAGTATTCTGATCCAATTAAATTAAAGCTTAATAAGTCAATTAAATCAGTAATGGATCCAAAGGGTATATTAAATCCTGGTACGATTTTTGGACCCAATCCATGTGATTAAAAATAACCTATTCTTATAACGATAATTTATAAAACAAAAACCGTTACGATTTTTTCTGGATACGCCTTACGTGTGACTTATAAAGTACCGGTGCCAGTATTTTGTCATAAACAAGTGCGGCTAGTTGTTTGATTACCGGTAAATTGGTAACAAAGGCTAGAAATTTATACCTTGGCATTTCTGCCCACAGCTTTCGAAAAGCCGGTAATCCATGGATAACTTGCCCATCTGATATTACATGTAAGCGTTTTGCACCTTGGTCTTTGCTCACGCCATAGATCGATAAATCAGTTTCACCCAATTTATCAAAATAAAGTTCGATACCGTTTGCCTCTGCATATTTCTTGTAGTGGCAGATTTCTGCATTGCAAATTGGGCAGTCTTCGTTGAACAAAACTCTTGTAGCCATAATTGGTAAATAGATTTAAGCAATAATATGGCAAGTTATTGAATTAGATATTGTAACTCCTCGGCTTTCGATCTTTTGAAACGGAACCCCAAAGGTCGTAATCGCCTGCTGCTGTCACATTGACTTTTAAAATGTCACCCACCTGAATTTCTTCAAAATTGTCCTCAATAAAAAGGTTTCCATCAATTTCGGGTGCATCAGCTTTTGTTCTACAGATTGCACCTTCGTCATCGATTTCATCAACAATTACTTCAATCTCTTCACCAATTTTTTTAGCAAGCTTTTGAGCTGATATTTCTCCAGCCTTTTCCATAAAAACTTCCCATCGGTGCTGTTTAACTTCCTCAGCTATTTGGTGGTCTGAGGCATTAGACCTCGCCCCTTCAACATTCTCATATTTAAAACATCCTACACGATCTAGTTGAGCTTCATCCAGCCAATCGATAAGTGTATTAAACTCGTCCTCAGTTTCGCCAGGATAACCTACTATAAATGTTGATCTAAGCGTGATTTCTGGACATATGGATCGCCATTTTTTTATTTCTTCTAAGGTGCCTACTGACGCAGCAGGTCTTGCCATTCTTTTTAAAACTGCAGGATGGGCGTGCTGGAAAGGGATATCCAGATAGGGCAATATTATGCCTTCTGCCATTAGGGGGATGAGCTCACGAACGTGCGGATAAGGATAAACATAATGAAGACGAACCCAAGCTCCAAGTTTCCCCAAGTCATAAGCCAAATCTTTAATGTGAGATTTATGGCCGTATTCACTTGCATATTTAAGATCGAGTCCAAAGGCGCTTGTATCCTGTGAAATTACAAGCAGCTCTCTTACTCCGTTATCAACAAGTTTTGAAGCTTCGCGAATTATCGCATGTGCTGGTCTGGATTTTAAACGACCTCGCATATCGGGAATTATGCAAAACTTGCATTTATGATTGCAACCTTCTGAAATCTTCAAATAACTAAAGTGTCGTGGGGTTAATTTAACTGCCGATTCTGGGAGTAAATCTATAAAGGGGTCAGGTTTTGGCGGTACTATTTGATGAACGGCATCTAAAACATTCTCATATTGGTGTGGTCCAGTTATGGCAAGAACACGAGGATGGGTTCCAGTTATAAATTCTGGTTCGGCTCCTAAACAGCCCGTAACAATAACTCGACCATTTTCGTTAATGGCCTCACCGATTGCATCCAAACTTTCAGCCTTCGCACTATCTAAAAAACCACAGGTATTTACGATCACGGCGTCGGCTCCAGAATAGTCAGGCGAAATACCATACCCTTCTGCGCGTAATCTTGTTAGAATTCTTTCACTGTCAACAAGGGCTTTTGGGCATCCTAATGAAACCATACCGATGTTTGGTTGTTCTGAACGTCTCTCACCTTTAAGCGATGCCTTTGCTTGGTCAGGTCTGAATAATGGAGGGTTGCTGATCATTTTACGTGTAGTAGCAGATATTTGTCTGAGTAAAAGCCCATAAGGTTTTATTAGTGTTTTAAATGGCTAGAAGTTCATTTAAGTTTGATAAATGTTTAAAAATTTAGTCGAAAAGATTTATATTTTTGTCGTTTGCCAGTCTTGATTTTATTCAGATAAATTGATCAAGTGGTGTTCTGCGCCACCGGAGTAAAATATGCGGTTTTCTGGATTAAAGATACTAAAAGAGGGATTAACTGGAAACAAAGGTTGGACTAACCATTGGCGGGATCCAGAGCCCAAAAAAGAGTATGACATCTTAATAATTGGTGGTGGTGGACACGGTCTGTCAACAGCATATTACCTCGCAAAAAATCATGGTTTGCAAAATGTAGCAGTTTTAGAAAAAGGCTATCTAGGCGGAGGAAACATTGGTCGTAATACAACCATAGTACGAGCAAACTACTTTTTGCCGGGTAATTCGGAGTTCTACTCTCACTCTCTCAAGCTATGGGAAGGACTGGAACACGATTTGAATTACAATGTTATGCATTCGCAACGAGGTTTGATAAATCTATTTCATTCGGATGGGCAGAGAGACGCCTTTGCAAGGCGTGGAAACGCAATGATAAATCAGGGTGACGATGCTATATTGTTAGATCAAAAAGGTGTTCGAGATTTATTACCTTACTTAGACTTTGAGCAAACTCGGTTTCCTATCTATGGAGGATTATATCATCCCAGAGGAGGTTCTGCCCGGCATGATGCTGTTGCTTGGGGCTATGCACGTGGTGCGGATGCTCGCGGTGTAGATTTAATCCAAAACTGCGAGGTTACGGGTATAGATGTAAAACAAGGTCGTGTAACTGGTGTGCAAACAACTCGTGGCTCCATTAATGCAAAAAAGGTTGGCATTGTGGTAGCAGGTCGTTCTGGGCAACTGGCAGCTATGGCAGGAATGAGATTACCTATTGAGAGCCATATTCTGCAAGCCTTTGTTACTGAAGGTTTAAAACCGTGTATTGATCATGTTGTTAGTTTTGGTATGGGCCATTTTTATATAAGTCAGTCAGATAAGGGTGGATTAGTATTTGGTGGAGATCTTGATTTTTATGCCTCTTATGCTCAGAGGGGAAACTTACCAATGAAAGAGCATGTTATGGAAGCTGGTATGACTTTAATGCCAATGATTGGAAAAGCTCGTGTTTTAAGGTCTTGGGGTGGAATTATGGATATGACGCCAGATGGTTCTCCGATAATCGATAAGACCGGAATAGAAGGTTTATACATTGATTGTGGCTGGTGCTATGGTGGATTTAAAGCAGTTCCTGCCTCAGGATATTGCTTTTCTCACTTAATTGCGACTGATCGTCATCATGAAGTAGCAAGAGGTTTTCGCCTTAGCAGATTTAAAACGGGTTACGGTTTGATTGATGAAGAGGGCACAGGCTCTCAACACAATCTCCATTAGAGGAAAAATGTTATGAGAATCCCTTGCCCCATTTGTGGAGAAAGAGATCGGCGAGAATTCTATTATGTAGGAGATGCAAAAATAGTGGAAAGGCCCTCTCCTGACGCCTCAGAAGATATATGGGATGACTATCTACATAATCGCGACAATCCAGCAGGCGTAACAAAAGATTTATGGTACCATGAAAGTGGGTGTAATTCCTGGTTAGTCGTAACTCGTAATACGGTTACACATGAGGTCTTATCAGCCGACTTGGCCAGCGGTATAAAGGGTGAGTTAACGTGAGGGTTGCAGGAAAAGGAATAATAAATCGAGAAAAAACTCTCAACTTTCAATTTGACGGGGTTAATTATAAAGGCTTTGAGGGGGATACAGTTGCTTCAGCACTTTTAGCAGCAGGAAAAAAAGTATTTGGCCGTTCATTTAAATATCATAGACCAAGGGGTGTTTTGACTGCGGGTAGCGAAGAGCCAAATGCTCTTGTTACTGTTGGACAGGGAGCCTTTCAAGATCCAAACGTTAGAGCAACAACTCAGGAAATATTTGAAGGTTTGATTACGAAAAGCCAAAATAATTGGCCAAATCTGCATTATGATATTCTAGCTATAAACGATTTATTCCCACATTTTTTAGGGGCGGGATTCTATTATAAAACTTTCATGTGGCCAAAAAGTTTTTGGGAAAAAGTATACGAACCTTTTATTAGGCGGGCAGCGGGTTTAGGTGCTCTAAGCGGGTTGCACAATTCGGACACATACGAAAAAGCTTACGCCTTTTGTGACTTACTTATCATAGGCGGAGGACCATCAGGGTTGATGGCTGCCAAAATTGCTGCGGAGGCTGGGCTAGATGTAATCCTTACGGAACAAGAGCCTATTTTTGGCGGGCGCCTAAATGGCGAAACAGAAGAGATTGATGGCTTGTCTGGTAGTACCTGGGCCATCAAGACAGTAGAAAAGCTGAGAAATTTAGATAATGTTCGCCTATTTTCGCGAACTACTGTGACTGGCGTTTATGACCAAGGAACTTTTGCGGCAATTGAGCGCGTGGGACATCATCTTCCTGACAGAGGAGGTGATAGGCCACTTGAATGTTTTTGGAGAATTGTTGCTAAAGACAGCATTCTTGCCGCGGGAGCGATTGAAAGAGCTATAGCATTCCCCAACAATGATCGCCCTGGAATTATGGCTGCAAGTGCGGTACGAACTTATCTTAATCGCTTTGGAGTTGTACCAGGAAAATCCGTAGCTTTATTCTGCAACAATAATTCAGCCCATAATACTGCCAAGGATTTATTAGAAAGTGGTATAAATATAGCGGCGATAATAGATAGCCGCGAGGACAGTAAAACTGATTTAGATGTCCCGTTTTATAATGGAGCCGAGGTCTCAAATACTTCAGGGCGCCAAGGTATTAATTCTATAATCATGAAAAAAAATAATACTGAGAGCAAAATAGAAGTTGATTGTTTAGCTGTTTCAGGCGGATGGAACCCAACTTTGCATCTAACTTGTCATATGAATGGCCGTCCAATATGGAATGAAAAAATACTAAGCTTTGTTCCAGTAAATGGAGTCATTCCAAACATGGTTGTTATAGGGGCGGCTAATGGTTCGATGGATACCCATAGTTGTTTTGTATCCGCAGAAAAAGCAGTCAACCTTATGCTAAAGGCTTCTGGAAAAGCTGTTAAAAAGAAAAAAATACCAAAAGCTGAAACAACAAAATATGAAATTTCACCGAAGTGGTCGGTTAATGGAAAAGGTAGGGCGTGGCTTGATTATCAAAACGACGTCACGGTTAAAGATATACAACAATCTGTTCAAGAAAACTTTAAATCAGTTGAGCATATGAAACGTTATACAACTCAAGGGATGGCAGTTGATCAAGGTAAGAATTCAAATGTTGCCTCTTTGGCGATTTTGGCAGACGCAACGGGTCGAGGAATTCCTGAAACTGGCACAACTACATTTCGTCCTCCTTTTGTACCTGTCTCAATTGCTTCTATGGGTAAAAATGCGCAGGGATTGGGTTTTGCTCCGCAGCGTTGGACAACTTCTCACACAGCCTCTGTTGATCGTGGAGCTCCGATGGTTGAAGCTGGTCTATGGTACCGGCCAAGCTATTTTCCTCAGGTCGGTGAAACTAATTGGCGTCAGTCATGCGACCGAGAAGTTGAAATGGTCCGTGCCAGTGTGGGTGTGTGCGATGTTTCAACGCTCGGAAAAATAGACATTCAGGGCCCTGATGCACATAGGTTTTTAGATTTTGTTTATACAAATATGTTTAGCTCACTCAAAGTAGGTCGAGTTCGATATGGCTTGATGCTCCGGGAAGATGGACACGTAATGGATGATGGAACAACAGCATGTTTGGCCAAGGATCACTACGTAATGACCACTACAACTGCGGCAGCAGGACAAGTTATGCGCCATTTAGACTTTGTTCATCAATGTCTTCATCCGGAGTGGGATTTAAGTTTTATCTCAGTTACTGAACAGTGGGCACAATTCTCAATAGCTGGTCCAAAATCTCGAGAACTGCTTAATGCTGTATTGGATAGCCCGATCACCTCGGAAACGTTTCCTTATATGTCATGTGCATCTGTTGGTATTTTGGGAGAAGCAGGTCGCTTATTTAGGATATCTTTTAGCGGTGAGCATGGATATGAGATTGCTGTTCCGTCTAGGTTTGGTGAGAGTCTTTTTCGTTTGTTAGTCTCTCGTGCTGAAGAAATAGGCGGTGGGCCCTATGGTATGGAAGCTCTAAATGTTCTTAGGTTGGAAAAGGGGTTCATTACTCATGCTGAAATTCATGGAAGGGTGACTGCCTTTGATTTAGGTATGCAGCGTATGGTGTCCGAGAAAAAAGACTGCATCGGAAAAACTTCGGCTGCTCGCCCAGGCCTAGTTGATAATGAACGAGAGCAACTCATCGCACTCAAACCTGTGGGCTCAGTCAAACAAATTATTGCAGGGGCTCACCTCTTCGATGTAGATGATGATCCTGTACGAAAAAATAATAAAGGTTATGTCACGTCAGTTGGGTTCTCTCCAACTGTAGGACATTTTATAGGTCTAGCTTTCTTAAAGAATGGTCATGATAGATTAGGTGACCGAATAAATATGGTGGACCATCTAAGAGGTGTTGAGACTGAGTGTGAAGTTATAAATACTGTTTCCTTTGATCCAAAAGGAGACCGGCTTCGTGATTAAATTATTACCCAAATCAGCTGCTGCTGGGCTGACACCTATTAAAATTTCAGATACTGAAATCATAGAAATTGATACTTTAACACTTACCTCAATTTCTGCGAAAAAAGATAAGCTTGATCAATTATCGGAACAATTAAAAAAATCCCACGGAATGGCTCTTCCTAAAAATGGTCGTGCATCTGGTAAAGAAGGCGCAAGAGTCCTGTGGTTCGGACAGCATTTGCTTTTAGTGGGTCCAAAGTGCGATAAGAAATTAAAAAAATTTGCAAGTTTAACAGATCAAAGTGATGCTTGGGTTGTTTTGCGTATGAGTGGTGATTTAATCGAAGATATGCTCATGCGTTTATGTCCTATTGACGTAAGATCGCGAACATTCAAAAACGGAGACGTGGTTCGAACCGGCCTTTTACATGTTAATGTTACAATGCATCGGATCGGAACAAACACGATTGATGTCTATGGATTTCGTTCAATGGCAAAAACACTGTGCCACGAATTGTCCCAAGCACTTGCATCAGTAGCCGCGCGCGATTAAAAAAATAAGTTATTTAGAAATCAATATACACTGGACTCTAGGTAAATCTAAACCGATATTTAATTTATGAGTTTACCACCAGGTTTCCTAGAAGAGCTGCGTGCACGAATAAGTGTAAGCCAAGTTGTTGGTCGCAAAGTTTCATGGGACATGAAAAAATCAAACCAAAGCAAAGGTGATATGTGGGCTCCTTGCCCTTTTCATCAGGAAAAAACCGCATCATTTCATGTGGACGACCGAAAAGGTTTTTATTATTGTTTTGGATGCCATGCCAAAGGAGATGCTATCTCTTTTGTGAAGGAAACTGAAAACGTAAATTTTATCGAGGCTGTCGAAATACTGGCCAAAGAAGCTGGTCTTCAAATGCCCCAACAAGATCCTCTAGCAAAAGAAAAATCTAGCTATAGAGATGAACTTTTTAAAATTATGGAACTATCAGTCAGATTTTATCAGCGTTCTCTAAGTTCGGCAAAAGGTGAAAGAGCTCGTGAATACATTAAAAGCAGACAATTGACTTCCAAAATTATAGATGATTTTGAACTTGGATTTGCTGCTAATAACAGGACTGATTTATTTGATTATCTATCAGATAAAAACATTCCAGAGCAGCATATAATTGATACTGGAATGTGTCTGCGCCCTGATGATGGTGGAACAGTATATGATCGGTTTAGAGATCGAATAATGTATCCAATTCGAGACTCTCGGGGACGTTGTATAGCCTTTGGTGGACGCGCGATGTCAAAAAATGCTCGTGCTAAATATCTTAATTCTCCAGAAACCAAATTGTTCGATAAAGGCAGAAGTCTATATAATTTCAGCACTGCTAGAGCTGCTTTGAACAGTCAGTCATCATTGATTGTTGCAGAAGGCTATATGGATGTTATTGCGCTTTCCCAGGCGAATTTTAAAGCTTCGGTTGCTCCATTGGGTACAGCTATAACAAAGGATCAGCTAACTTTGATTTGGCGAATAAGCCCGGAACCTGTGATTGCTCTTGATGGAGATAGAGCAGGTATAGGTGCCGCTTACAGATTGGTAGATGTTGCTCTTCCGCTAATTGAAACAGGCAAAACAATAAAATTTGCACTTATGCCTGAAGGTTACGATCCCGATGATTTAATTAAAGAGCGCGGTCGGGATGCTATGCAAAATTTTGTTGATCAGTCAATTTCACTAGCTGATCTTCTTTGGAGAAGAGAAACAGACGGTTTTTCTTTTAATAATCCAGAGGCAAGAGCGGATCTTGATAAAAGATTAGACTTAGCATTATCAAATATTCGAGATAGACAGCTCAAATACCATTATCAGCAGCATTTCAAAGATCTAAAGTGGGATGCATTTACAAAAAAGTCGGGGAAAAAATCTTCCGCGATCCTAGATAATACTTCTGCAAGAACTGCCGTAAAAGGTTCCTTTATTGCAAACTCAGATAAGAAAAATTTTATATCTCTGAAAGAGAAAGTTATCCTTGCCATTTTAGTAAAATATCCAAATTTAATTGAAAGAAATAAAGAGAAACTTATGGCAATGGAGTGGATCTATAAGGATCACGTTTTGATTGTAGATGAAATTTTAAACAATGGGCATTTGGGGCATGAAGAAATTTTAGAAAACTTACAAAATAAATTTGGTGATAAACTTATTGAGAAGCTGTTAAGACAAAACCAT
>CEUN01024801.1_pt1 | contig 27566 bp, 23 predicted proteins | sample 361501 | NCBI WGS metagenome assembly CEUN01 (sample SAMEA2622801, study PRJEB7988) | marine metagenome | biome: marine biome (ENVO:00000447); feature: marine epipelagic mixed layer (ENVO:xxxxxxxxx); material: "saline water (ENVO:00002010), including plankton (ENVO:xxxxxxxx)" | depth 120 m | reverse complement strand
AAAATAGTCGTTCTAACCCTCGATGAAGCAATAATTTGAGGAAGCTAATCCTCCAATGGATACTTGTACAATTCAAATAGCTTATCCGTTGGCAGATAAATATGCGGACCATTAGCCTCACACCACGCCTTCCCGTTACAAAAAATCGTAAAGACGGTGCGTAATATACCGACCTACTGAAACGAGCTCATGCTAATCGTTTTCAAATTCCAGGCGATTTGATTATCCCCTATCTAAATTTCTATTTAATTAGTTTTTAAGTGAGGATCGCATACCTATTATAACCTTTCGACTCCGAGAGAGATGAGCAGATTACTGATCAAGCGACTATTTAAATTGAACATCAATTACAAGGACACACCGGACGGTCTACGATCGGGGATTCCGTGACCGTCCGGTGCAATAGCTCTGCGTTTATTTGGGGAGTATAACTTGCAGAGCAGAAGGGAGGAAACCTTCGCCGTTCAATACGATATTAAACAACAAGCAGATCACCACGCCTTGAAGCAGTTGCACTCTGCATTTTTTTAAAGGCAGCATTAACCAGTTTGTGAAACAAGATCTTCTGAGCGACTACTCTCTGGAGACGCAAAAGCCCGATGTCTCTTGCATTTTCTCGTTAAGGTACAAAACCACCCTCAAGTTTTAATGTTTCTGGATGCGATAGCGGTTCAGCTTTTTTTTAACCTGTGCCCAACGTAATCTAGAACGCGTAACGATTTTTTAAATGAAAATAGACCAGTACGGCAGTTGGTCTTGGAGACTATAAAGTCTAAAAAAAACCCTTGGAACTCTCAACACTCGTCAAACTTCCGCAAGCACTACAACCGAAATGAAACTGGAGATAACCCCATTCGGCTCACACTGTCGACGACGCAAAACATATTACGAAGCAAAATTTGGAGCTAATTGTTGGACGTTCGCTCAAGCCAATCCTCGGTATTCTCTCCCGGCAGTCGCTGTTCAAGGTAGCGTTCACGCAGTGTCGCAAGAGCATAAAACCAGGATGCAGACAAATCTGCGGCCCAGTCGTAATCATCCTCGTCATTCATGTAAAATCATAACAAATAGATTCTATGGAAGGCTAAGTTATTGTTCAGCATTTGATCAATTATGTTTTTTTAATAGACAATTCCTCAGTAAACGCAGTTATGACATTTGGCGGATAAAACAGAATTTAGTGGAAACGGAGGCGGTAAGTGAGACCTACCTATGGGATTACGAGTTGCGGTAAATTTAATAACCAATTGTTTTTTATTCCTAAGACAAAGGACGATGGAAATAATTTTAAGATTGAAATGTCCGAAAGGCTAAAAATAATTGACTACAAATACTTTCAGTCAAGATAACAGTTACGCAGCGTAAACCACTGTAAAAATTTAATTATTTATTTTTGCATAGATAGGAAAACGAAATGCTTAACAAACTAAAAAATAAAATTTCAAATAAACATGATCTCCTAATAACGGTCGACCGTAACAACAAAGTAAATAATCGAGTTGGAGCGAATGATGATTGATTACGATTTAAAAAGAGCACTGTCACGGGTATCAGCCTTAGCTGAGAGCGCAGACAGTACAGATCAAGAAAGTATGTTTGATAGTCTAGCTGAAATAGCGCTGACTACGCAAAACGCTCTCGCTGATCATTCAGTAAGAACTTTTTTGCGATCAAACGAGCACCGTCTTTGACGGGATTCCGTGTTTTCTTCGTCGCACAGATTAACGGTTACCTTTAAGAAAGGTAATTAATTGAACGAAATCGTTATCGCTCCAAGTTCGTACCAAAACGTTGATTCTGCCCCATGATCATATGTATCTTGCGCGAAGTGGAGTAAAGGGAATTAACGCTGGTTCGGCGTGCCGTTTTGGAGAGAGGTTAAAACGAAGACCGAACCAGCGCTATTGGATTCTGCCAAGTGTCGTTGAAGACCAAAAAACGAACCTAGCATTACCGCCCGTCATCTGTGCCCCTGACGAGCGGTGATGAACCTTACTCTCTTTTAAAAGTTATGCAAGTGATTATCATTATTATTAGTTAAAAACATCAATTTCACGTGAGGATGAATTTAGTTTTAAAATCGTCAAAATATCTCATAACCCTCCGCTAAAATTACACAAAATCTTCAATACCAATCTTACTTTTCGAATGTCTCTTTCCGCTACCTCTGCATCGATTAACAATCAGTTGGACACCTTTTCTTAATCCACGATTTGTTGACATAAAAAAATAAACGACATTCGCAACCCAGCATCCATTAAATTCGAAACCCTTTAATCACGTGTTCGTATCAATTTTTTCATGGATCATTGGCCACCCGAAATATGAGCACGATAATGCGTTAATCAGATGTGCGTAGGGGATTTAAAATCTTGCAATCCTTGCCCTCATAACGTTGGCCGCTTTTCAACCCATGGCCTTGCCGTTTCAAATGCAGCAGCCGCCCGTAAAACTCCGAGATCGTCTAGACGACGCCCAACAATTTGCAACCCAACGGGTAATCCATCACTCGTAAATCCGCAAGGGATACTCGCCGCTGGGTTATGTGAAAAATTGAACGGATATGAAAACTCCGCCCAACTAACCCAGTCCCAAACATGAGACGGCCAATCTTCGGGTTGTAAACGTTCTGCTGGAAACGCGGGCACCGAGACAGATGGTGTGATTAATAGATCCCAATCTTCAAACCAATTATGAATAGCAGCAATATAATCGAGTTTGCGCTGCCGCATTTTTAAATAATCCTCTGCACTTGGCTCACCTGCAGACTGAATGCATGCAACCAGTCCTGGGTCCATCTGATCTGCCCACTTGTCAAGCAGTGGCCGAAAACGCAATTCATGCGCAGACCAGAAAAAACGTATCAACTCCGGACCGTCATTACCCCAGGGCGGGGTCACTTCTTCAACATCAGCGCCTAAGGAAGTAATTTCATCGACAGCTTTCTTAACAGTCGTTGCAACCTGTTCATCAACGCGCGCGTGGCCCAAATCTGGACTATACGCAATCCGCAACCCTTTAAGATCACCCGATAAACACATAGAATATTTTAGAGGCTCAGATTCCAAACTATAATGGTCGGAATGGTGTGGTCCGGACATGACTTGAAGCATAAGCGCCGAATCTGTAACTGTGCGTGTCATTGGTCCGATATGCGAGCTCTGATCACCATTTGCGACTGGAGAGTTTGGTACCCGCCCAAAGGAGGGTTTGAGGCCGAATATACCACAAAAATGCGATGGCATTCGAATCGAGCCCGCACCGTCTGACCCCTGATGTAGTGGCCCGAATCCGGCTGCAGCTGCCGCTCCAGCCCCAGCTGAACTCGCTCCGGCATTGTATCCCTGCTTCCAGGGATTATGTGTGATCCCCGTCAACGGACTATGGCTCACTCCTTTCCAGCCAAACTCTGACGTTGTTGTTTTACCAAGTATGACCGCTCCCGCATCACGCAGACGAGACACAAATGGGGCATCTGCGACACCGATATTTTCGGCTTCAATATGCGAACCCTTTTGAAACGGAAGGCCTTCGACCGAGGCCAAATCCTTGATAGTCACAGGAACCCCGTGCAATGGGCCAAGGATTGAACTGCCCTCGATTACTTGTGCTTCGGCGAATTTAGCTCCGCATAACGCTGCTTCAGCATCCAGTGCAGAAAATGCATTTATTTTAGGTTCTAGCGCGTTTATCCGATCTAGAACTGCGGTCATTAATTCAACAGGCGATAACATTTTCCGACGTATTAAACTCGATGCTTCGCTTGCCGACATAAAACAAAGATCATCCATTTGGCGCTTTTCCTGTTAAAATGATGTTTTCCAAGATTCAACATACTGACTGATGATCAACAATCATTGCAGATTTTATTAAAGTGGCAAGAATTAGGCTTAGCACGAAATTTTGTCTTTTTAGACGCGAGCCGAAATTACCTTCTTTTGGTGTTCCGCAAATGGCGCCAGCGACGAGCGTTTGAGCCATGGTCTGAAGTTTAACCGACCGTGCGACAGTTATTAATAACTTTTAATATCTGGATCCCCAAAAATAACAGTGGGTAAGGTTTCTAAAATGAAGGCTAATATTTCAGCGAAAGGAGTTCCAACATCCGAGGTAGGCCCTTTGTTCGGTATACCTTAACGCAAATTTGTAATTGATATAGGTAACCCAAAACAAAAAAGGCCTACCAATCAGTAGCTGAGATTATTCCATTAATTTGGGTTGCGTTTAACCTCGCATCCCAACTTTCACTGCCGCAGGATGTAAACTCTCAACAGCACTCTTTCGGTTTTCTATCCTAGAGAACCAAGCGGTTATATTTTCAAGTTTTGTATCGATTTTCTGTCCAACGCCGGAAGCAAAGTCAGTGCAACAATATAAGACGAGGTCGGCGATGGTAATTCGATTGCCGCAAATAAATTCTTTACCTGCCATCTGCGTATCAAGCCATGCTAAACCATCTTGACCAGCTGCCTTCAAACCGTCAGCAGCTTCTGGTAAGCACCTCATTCTGTTTTCAAATAGTTGCAAGCCTTCAGCGTAACGGAATCCAGCATACATATTTTCCGTAATTTTTTGCTCTATTCGGCGGTTCCACATCCTGGCTTCCGCACGCTCCTCTGCTGAGTTACCAATTAAGGCAGGGTCAGGATATAAATCTTCGAGATAGTCACATATTACAACGGTTTCAGCTATTACCTCACCGTTATCAAGTTCTAATGATGGCAATTGGCCGCCAGGGTTTTTTGCTAAATACGCGTCCGTACGGTTCTCTGCACCCATCAGGTCATGTTCTATAAAATCTAACGATATATTTTTCTCCAACATGAACATGCGAAGCATTCTCGGATTTGGACCAAATGAATTTAATACTTTCATGCCTGATTCCTCTCATTGTTTGATGCTTTTTTTAAAATAATACTCAACTTAACTTTCTATGGTTCGCAACCATGTTCAAGGCTAAGTATCGTCTTTAAAAGAAAAAACCGGCCAATTAGGCCGGGTTTAGTTAACAAGAAAAGAAATGGCAAAATCGTTGCGACGATTGCAACAGTGAAGGTTTATACCCTATTTTGTAACATTTATCAATTCAAATACCATATACAGTGATTTAACTCACAAAAGACGTGTTGTGCCTTATTACGGAAGTCACCTCAGATATTTCACTTGCGGAACACCCGAGCGCTCTGAATGCTCTCTTATGAGGCCCTCATTTTCGGAGTAATACACACAGAATATAGCCTCTCCAACGACATAGCTTTGTTTTTGCTGAATATTCTTGCCTTCAGCTCGCATTGCCTCCAGGACTTCCTCAGAACCTTTACCTGCCGCATTCAATTCATGCTATGGATATCTCCCGCGCCAACCATCTCTCTTTAGATTAAAAACCGTTTCATTAATTTTTTCCTTATTAGCTAGTAGAGTTCGTCGTTTCTAATTACTAAATTAGACGGACTATCTGCCTTCGCTGAACCGACACGAAATTGTAAATTTCTGCGGCAGCAATATCCTCACCCACAGCATCATACGCACTCTGGATTGCGCTCAATGAGGGGTAGGCCGCACCAAATAGGTAAGTTTTCCCATTTGCCTGGTCACCCATAACAAATTGACCATATCTTCCAGAAATAGCTCCGTTTGCATTGAGTACGTTTGCAAGCTTTTCAACGGCGGCAAGTTGAGGCGTCTCTGCGATGCCATTAGTAACCACAATATATTTTGCCTCACCAGATCCACCGGTTCCAAAAGAGAACAGATCTTTTAAAATCCCTCTTCTAATGATTTGAAACTTGCCGCTTTCCATTGTTTGCTTAACGATTGGCGCTTCACGCATCGCTTCGAATGCTGTTTCAATATCTCCCATATTCTCAAAGTAATTAAACGCCATGGAACACTGGACGTTCGTACCCGTCATTAAAACGCCCTGCAAAACCCTGTACGCGCCGTTTGCCGACCAGATTTCCTTAAATTGTTTTAGAGCTGAGATCGCCGTTTCGCGATAATCCGGCGTTATTTTTGCTTGAGTTATTACAACGAATGACATCGGTCTGTTACCCCTGTTGTGTTAAGCCAAACAAACAAGATAGATCCGATGACAGATGTTTTTCTCCAAAATATTGGGCAAATTCGATATAGATAATTTATAAAAATTATTTAATTTTATTAATCGAACGCGTGGCAGTGTTTATCACACATCCATTCCAACCAATCCTGAAACTTAAGAAGTTAAATTGTGCGTTCAGTCAACTTTTGGACAAAAACGACGGCTCGATGACCGCCGTTGCAATAAACCACAAAACCAGCACCGAACCGCCGTCATTTGGGTATGTCAGAGAAAGCAATAATAGCAAAGAAATTCTATTAGCGATGTGACCTTCATCACATCAACAATATAGAAGTTCAGTACCCGGGGCGCATCAATTGAAGCGTTCTAATGCTAAGCCTAATGATTACGAAGCGAATGCCGGTTCGGCTTAATATTAAATTATCTATCCTATAGGAAAGAATGGGATAGCGATCCGGCGGGGGTAAAAATTGGGCTTCAATACCGTGAAAATTTTGGAGGGAGATTAGCGCTGGCCCGGAAGGACGGTGGTGGGAGTTTTGTCGGATACCGAACCAGCGCTAATGGTTTCTGCCAAAATTGCGTTAGAACGGCCGAACTTAACGCAAATGACATTCCCGATACCCATGAATGCCACTCCAACTGGGGTACCGTATAGGTACAATACTACTAAACTTTATTATTGCAAATGATTATTAGTATTATTAATAAAAATCTGATTTACACAAAATTGAATTCATCGCCCACCATTTCAAAAGCTACTACTAATCCAATCCTTCGATTTTCTGCCCCCCAAACTCGGATAGTAAACTCGTTAATTTAATGGATCCCTTTACCGGACATGAAATTGATAGATGAAAACGGCCATTCGGTGTACTTTTGTTAGTTTTCCAATTCACGCCATCCCACCTGACGGCAACGGTTTCCAAAAACGTTCCTACACTTCCATCTTAAAAACGGCACTAAATCGCAAAAAATCAACGCCCTCACCGCTATTGCCCAATACACCATCGGTTCGCCTTTTGTTGATTAATAGCTTTCGCTTAGATCCCATTCGCGCTTAACTGAACGTGGTTCAGTCTAGCGAATGGTGCAAACGATATGAGCGACCTTCAACATGACCGATTCGGAAATCCTTTCGCAACGGGAGTACCTTATGCACGTGGTGACTTAATTGGCAGCACTGCTGACGACCTTCGCAAATTAGGTCATGCCTGGTCGATGATCCGTAATCGCATCGTCGAAGGATCGGTCGGAGAAGTATTCAATTTCAGTGGGCTGGAACGGCGTTTTGAAATACTGCCAAACGAGACAGCGCCACTCGATGATGAATTAGCGCCAGCCTTGCTTAATGACCAACTTCGCAACCTTGGTTTGGAGCACATGGGCGCAAAACCTGATCGTCATGATATGATGATGTTTAACCGACAGACCGCGGCAATACTGACGGCAACGCTCACCATGGTCGCCCCTGGTGACACTGTGATCGGGGCCTCTCCCACCTACAGTCATCCTTGCGTCATACGGGCGGTAAATAGGGCGAATGCAAAGTTTATTGATACAGTTGGAGTGGCCGCCTTTAGCCAAGCTCTTGATGCCGCACAATCTGCAGGAGAGAGAGTTTCCGTTGTTGCTTTGACCCGCTTAGCTGTTAGCTACGAGATTATGCCCCAGCGCGATATCGAAAAGATAATCTCACTTGCGCGCGCGGCAGGAGCAAGAATTCTTGTCGATGATGCGGGTGGTGCACGCGTTGGCCCTGCAATATTTGATCAGCCGAAGTCTTTGGAGTTCGATGTAGATATAGCATCCACTGGCCTCGACAAATATGGGACAATTGGACCGCGGTTAGGCCTACTCGCTGGAGACAAACAATTGGTGGCGGATATCCGAGCGATAGCCTTCGAACTTGGAGTCGAAGCCCGACCGATGCTTTATCCCGCTGTTGTACATTCGCTATCACAGTATGATCCACAACGTGTTCGCGACCTGGTCACCACCACAAAAGAAGTTGGTGAATTGCTCAAATCTCGCTTTGGCAACCGGGTGACAGAAACACCAGTGACGGCGCAGCTGAAGGGAGAGGATATTCTGGAAATGGCGATGGAACGGGCAGGCATCACAGAACATACAATCAAGCCTATCGAGGCAACCGCTGGGCTCGCCATGGCGATGGCGCGGGATCACGGCATTTTGTCTGTTCATCTTGCCGGGCTGCCGCCCGGGACTGCAGCCCTCATGTTCAAATTTATACCGCCAGAAACGCTGGCGCGCTTCGGTGGCTCAGAACGGTTTGTCGATGCAGTCGATCAATCAATCGACACATTAGCTGCAGCTATTGGAGACCCTGAGAGACTGCGGTCACTGTTATTTGGAACTGCCGAAACCGGATAAACAAGTTTATTGTCTCGTCAAAGAGAACCCACCAACGGGCATCAAAAACTGAAGATAACCGATAGATATTGGAAGTGATAAAACGACCTTTGGCGTGAAGGGGCAGAAAATTTTTACAACCTCAATTCGCCATACCCCCAAGCCATTCAGGCACACAGTACAGAACCATCGGGTCTCAAGGCTTGTGAGCGAAGCGCGCTCACTCAGGGACCCCGCAAAGCAGATGCATCTCAACAAATTTTTAAAAGAGTGTTTTAATTTTGGGCAACGAATATGATTGCCTAGCGCATCTTTATAAAAAACTCTCAATAATAGCTCATTTCACGGACATCAATCTCTGCCTTGTGATCTCGACCAAAGGCAACAATGCCAACAGACTGTACATCCTTCGGTCTTGGCGTATTTTTTAAGAAAGCTCCAGAAGCTTTAAAATCTTCGAACGGCAATAATACCTCAGACCAGCCTTTCAATACATCAAAGCCAGCCTGATAATACTGCCAAGGCAAGAACGTTCCGCCAGTTCTTAGGTGAATAAAATAACGTTGGGAGTTGCCGCGCACGACTAGTCGCAAACCCAGTGCCCCTTCAGGCAACGGCTCTGACATTTGCATTCTGAATTGAATAAAACCACCATTGTTATCTGTGATCACATTGCCCGTCATACGAGCATAAACGTCTCCATCCTCACCAATGAATTCAACTTTACCAGTTGAAACTCCGCCCATAACTGTATCTGCAATAAACTGCCACCGCTTGCCTGGTTGATCTTTAAAATCCTCTATCAAATTATCTTCAGCCCAAACTAAGGTGGGAGCTCCTAGGATCAGTAGCGCAATCAGGCAAAATGGAACACGTAGCTTCATAATAATTCAAAAGTTGGTTTCGGACATTTTAGATGTTAGTTCAATACATCTCTTGGGCTCTATTTAATAACTGGGTCTCAAAAAACTATAGAGACATCTAAAAGCAACAAAATGGTACTGCTTGAAAGCTTGGCACTCTGTATATACGTCGCGTGCCATGAAATCAGAGCCCAAAACCGAGTTAAGCAATCAAGAAATCAAAACACCGCATAAACTCTAATTTGATAGCACAGGCTCGGCTCCAATCATTTCTGGATCGCTAATTGCGGAAGCAATGAAATCGGCAACGGCAGCTCTTGAGACAAGACCATTGCGCCACTCAGATGGATTTAACCTTACCCTACAAGCGCTCTTGAACCTATGATTTGTCAGTATGCCGGGGCGCACTATAGTCCAATCCAATTTTGAATTTTTGATCAGACCCTCTTGAATAGACTTGTCCCTATAAACGTTTCCAAAAATTATTTCGAAAGGCAATTTCTGAAAGCAATTGATCGATTAATAACTGTCCCCTGCTCCGAACCCTGTTACCGTTAATAAACGCCGAATGTTTTTTGTTTCCATTGCACTAATAAGGGTTTTGGTAGCAGATGAGAACAGACCTATAGATCCTGACAGCAATCGATAATCTGCGGGTACACCCAGCGTTTGCACCACCGCATCCTTGCCTTCAATAGCTGCATTTACATCAGCTTCGTTTAACGCATCGCCCGGAAATAATCTTAAATTAACAGCGCTCAAATTAACATTTCTTGCTCCCCTCGAAAAAAGTGTCAAATGATGCCCCTGATGAAGGAGTGTCTTGACTGTTTCGAGGCCGATTCCTCGTGAGCCACCAATAACCACTATTTTGCTCATTTGATTGAACTCTCGGGATTTATTTAGAAACAAATGTTCTGTCATTTGATACGTTCTGATTTCCAAATGGGTTTATCCCAAATTTGATTTTTCTGAACTTAGATGACCAAGCGACATTTTAAAAAAAGGCGCAAAGTAGTGGCGATGAAAGTCTAAACTGTCTCGGGATATTGTACCCTACTGCCGAGATTGAAGGTTCTACTGAGCGTTAAAATGCCGCAGTCGTTCCGTGAACTGGGGCTAATTTCTCCACGTATTAACGTAATAAAATGGTTATAGGTGAAAAATCAAATGCGGTACGGTGTCTTATTCGTTCTCTTTACAATGTTTCCATTCACTGCAGACGCTAATTATATCAAGTGGGAAGTCGGGGAAGATATAGGGGTGGCTGCTTTGTGCCGCGACAAGAACACAATCATGGATTTGGCCCAGGCTGATAAATTAGACGAGGCACTCGTAACCGAAAGGTTCGCCTCCTTCGCCTCCAACGGTCTTTGCGTCACTTTTGACAAACATAGTCCGTTTACGGTCGTTAAAACCATTTATAATTATGAGGATTTCAAAGGGCAAAATAGTTTTGTTTTGGAAGTCGTCAGTAATTTTATATTTGGATTTCGCGGATACGTTATGGCGCGTGCACCCAAAAGGCCTTCAATCTGATGGCCAGATTAATGACCGAGGAAGAACTCATCAGCTATTATGAAGATAATGCCATCACGGCGTTTTTGTGCCACGAACAGAAAAACCATGACCAAGCAAAAGATATAGAACGCCTTAATAATTGGGTCGCTCACGACCTGAGGCGTTTCGCAATTGAAATCGGAACCGTCGATACTCCTAATGGCCAAAGCGTAAAAATTATCGATCACAAATGAGCAGAAGAATTAGCTTGAATTCTAGCTTGTTTATCAGATGGAGTTTCGCGTTTTTTATCGCTAATCGGTAAAAGTTGCCTGCAGATTAACCCTCATTAATTGTAGCCTAGTATTCGCAGACCTGTACCTTAACCAGATCCACCGTTTCATTTTCAAAGGAAAAAATTGAAGGAAGTAACAACTCTCAAGCCCGGCGCCTATGGCATGTCAATCGGGCTAGAATGCTAAAGACACGACGGTCCCCATTTGCAAGGCTACTCTAGTCCGTCAACTTATAGGCCTCACGCGCTGTATCTTGTGAAATATATCCGAATTCTAAATCTCTCTTCACCATTGAGCGCGCTCTATCACTGGGATGGCCACACCCACCGCCGCCCGCGGCACGGTGGACAATCAAGTCCCCCGGTTCAATTGGCGTGTCGTTGCTCCGCCCGTCCAGTTCTATTTTTTCACCGTCACGCTCAATCCAAATCGAATGTGGAGAACCATCTGTACCCTCGTTAATGCCATAAGGCGCGATAACAGTGCCTTCGCCGGCTACATTTAGGACTGCCGAACCTGTCCCGCGATATCTAAGTGCAACGACACCGCCAGCTCCACCCCTTTGTCGACCCGTTCCCGCAGTGTCCGTGGTGAGTGCGTACTCCTCTATTGAAAACGGATAAGAGGACTCCACCCGCTCGAGGCTGGCACTGGGCGTCCCACCCGGATTCTGCATGCCACCAACATTGACCCAACCGTCCTCGTCGTTATTCGCCCCAAATCCACCTTTATTTGAGAAATAGTGATAAATGTATGAACCCAACCCAGGCTCGTGACCGGCAATAACATATCGAAAGCGCCGAGCGGAACCCGCAACAACAACGTCGGGTGCGGCACCAGCCATCGCACGGATTACCGATTCAATTATAACAGCGGCGGCAAATGTTGTGCATCCGGTAACCGGCGCCGGCGATACCGGGTCGACGAGGCTCCCCTTCCGGGTAAGTATTTTGATCGCCCGCGTACTGCCTTCATTTAGAACCTGTTGATCGTTACTAAGGTAGAAGAATGCTATATAGACACAAGCACTCGTATTTGCGATCGGACTGTTAAAGTAGGCAGCAACCTGGTCACCAACCTCACGGAAATCTACCTCGACTTCATCTTCGCGGACCGTCACGGTAACTGGCACAGGGTAGCGTTCCGTCGAAACGCCATCATGATCTAAATAACTTACACTTTTATAGATGCCCGGCTTCCATTGACGAATATGCGCACGCATGCTCGCTTCACCAGCGTCAAGAATCTTAGCGCTACATTGATCAATCCGGTCCGTTCCATAGCGGTCAAGCAGTAAATCCAGACGCTCTGCCCCAACATTCACCGATGCAAGCATGGCCAGAATATCGCCGTGTGTATCTTCGGGCTTTCGGGTGTTCTCACATACCATACGTAAAACGTCGTCACGCAGGCCAAAACCATCCGCGAGTTTTACGGGAGGGATGCGAAGCCCTTCGTGAAATATCTCAGTGGCGCTGGGACTATATCCGCCAGCCGAAATGCCACCAGTATCGCTTTGATGAGCGCGAATCGCGACCCAGAAGCGCAGCTGATTATCTCGAAAGACAGGCTTGACCAATGTGATATCGGGCAGATGACTGCCGCCCCAATAGGGGTCATTAGCCATGATTACGTCATTCGGGCCAACCCGTCCGTGAAAATCCTCCGCCATCGCGCGCACGGCGAATGGCATTGCACCCATATGAATGGGCGTACGTTCAGCCTGCGCAACAACCTGCGCTTCTCCATCCAAAACTACGGCTGACAAATCACGGGACTGATTAAGCAGAGGCGAGAAACAAGTGCGGACCATAGTTTCTACAATTTCTTCTGAAACCGACAAGAGCTTTTGGCGCACAACGGCCAATGTTAGAGCGTCAATCTCCGTAGCGGCGTCATTGCTCATTTCATTCATGACAACTTCTCTAACGGTGTAATGACCAGACTACCATATGAATCGATAACCGCACCGTATTGTTCGGGCAAAGCTACCGTCGTCGATTCGGAATCCACAAGGGCGGGTCCCGTGAGTTTCATGCCAGGCTTTAAATCATCAAACCAAAAACATGGCGTCTCAACCATTGAACCGTAATAGACCTGACGCGTTCCCCGTTGAGCTAAAACTGGATCACTACCCGCCAACTCTTCTTTCGGTAATGACAGCGAGGGCAGCGTCCCGTACGCAACCAGACGGACAGAATCAACGACAATAGCATTTCGATCGTGCGTATGCCGATACAATGCGCGGTACCCTTTCTCGAACGCCTCTGCCATCCAAAGAGTATCGCCCTCCTTTAATAAATCCTCGGCTGAGACCTGAACGGGTATTGTATAAACTTGGCGTAAATAACGGCAATCTGCGATGCGGGTGAAGCGTATCTGCTTGGATGTGAATCCTTCATTACCAAGAGCAACCAAGCCCTCTTGTTCCATCTCGGAGAAAGGTATCTTTAAGTCTTCCGTCTTAAGATCAATTAGATTCTTACCAACAACTCGTTGATAATCATGCCGCACATCAGCGGCCAGAAAGCCAAGCGCACTCAACACCGATGCCTCACGCGGCACAATCGCCCGCGGAATTTCAAGGTCCTGCGCCACAGATGCAGCATGCAAACCACCTGCGCCACCGAACGAAAAGATCGTAAATTCACGCGGATCTAAACCACGCCGCACCGTATTGGCCCGCATACCTTCTGCAATCCGTGCGCTAGCAAGAGCATTTATCGCCAAGGCTGCCTCTTCCGCTGTCAATCCGAGTGGCCCCGCAACATGTTCTTCTAAGGCTTTAATTGACCGTAAACGATTCAAAGCCAAGCGACCGCCCAGAAATGTCTCCGAGGCAATCAATCCCAACACCAAGTTCGCGTCCGTCAATGTCGGCTGCGTTCCACCTTGGTCGTAACACGCTGGCCCTGGGGAAGCGCCCGCACTATGGGGTCCAAGGTCAAGAATACCGCCTGGATCGATCCATGCTATACTGCCACCGCCTGCCCCAAGTGCTGAAATATCCAAGGCTGGAACTGCAATCTTAACTTCACCCAACTGTGTTTCTTGGCGCTCAAGCGGTTTACCGTCCTCGATTAGACAGATATCCGTACTCGTACCGCCCATATCATAAGTCACAACACGTGGCTCGTCGGCCAATTTCGCAAACATCGCCCCTGCCATAGCGCCCCCTGCCGGACCGCTAGTCACAGCACCTACTGCGTGTCGAACCGCATGATCAAGAGGAAGAACACCTCCAGTCGATTGCATAACCAGAACCGGCGCTTCGAGTCCTTCTTCGCCAAGTTTGGACGCAAGGCGCTGCAAATAACCGCCAAGCCCTGGTCCAACATAAGCATTCACGGCCGCAGTACTAATGCGATCATATTCCCCGTCTCGCCGCAAAACCTCGTGCGAAAGAGAAATAAACGGTGCCCAATCACTCTCCGCCACGATTTCACGAACGCGCTTCTCATGCACACCGTTCCTGTGCGAGTGTAGAAAAAGAACAACCAACCCTTCGACTTGCTTGTCTTGCAAAGACCTGATGGCGGCGCGTATTCCATCTTCATCGAGCGGTATTTCCACTTCGCCTTTTGAATTCACTCGCTCATCGACCTCAAGTCGCTTCGGTCGTTCGATAAGAGGCTCAGGCGGCGCCATGCGTATGTTGTAACGATTCTGTTTACTTCCGTCTCTTAGTTCGATGACATCCCGAAACCCCGCAGTCGTAATCAATCCAAGCTCTGCTCCCTTGCGTTCCACCACCAAGTTCGTTGCCACCGTTGATCCATGAATAAACAGACCGGTTGCCGGCAACATAGCTTGAAGTGTCAATGCCATGCGTTCCGCAAGCAAAGATAGTCCTTCCATCACGCCGCGAGACGGATCGTCCGGTGTAGAAGGTGTTTTGGCCGTGTGCAGGCAGCCAGCGTCGTCAATACAGACGAGATCGGTAAAAGTGCCCCCGATATCTACACCAATCTGCATGCACGCCCCTCTTTAAGAGTTGGAATAAATTGTCGGCAGGTATAGCCGGCATTTGTCAGCGGTTATCGACGTTCTAATTATTATATTTACCATTGTTTTCCAGAGGTGCTGACCCGTCCGGTTTGCGCGCTAGGAGGCGCTCTAATGGTTGAAAGACCGATCTCCGCAGCATTATACGAACGAGCAAAGGCCGTTATGCCCGGCGGTAACACTCGTATCACGGTGTTCATGAAACCCCACCCCTACTACGCGTCACGCGGTGTGGGATGCCGGCTAACGGACGCCGACGGTGTTGAACGATTAGACTTCACTAACAATTACAACTCGCTGATCCACGGACATGCGCATCCCGCCATCGTTTCAGCGGTAAAGACACAAGTTGAGCTTGGCACCGCATACCCGATGGCAACAGAGGCAGAAATCCGTCTTGCCGAACTGTTGTGCCAACGGGTCCCATCATTCGAACAGATCCGCTTTTGCAACTCTGGATCAGAAGCCGTCATGTTTGCAGTCAAAGCGGCCCGCGCCCACTCTGGGCGCTACAAAATTGCAAAATGCGAAGGTTCCTATCACGGATCATACGACCAATTGGAAGTTAGCCTCGACCCGACACCGGAGACGTGGGGTAACAGTGATCCAAAATCAGTACCCTACGTTGCAGGTACGTCAAAGAGCGTTTTGGACGACGTCATAGTCATTCCTTACAACAAACCGGATGAAGCAGAGAGAATATTGCGCAAGCACGCACGAGAACTCGCCTGCATTGTGATCGATTTAATGCCGAACCGTGGTGGACTGATACCCGCGACTTCGGAGTTTGTCGCAATGCTAAAACGTGTGCGAGAGGATACAGGCGTTTTGCTAATTTTTGATGAGGTAATCACCCTACGACTTTCACTTGGCGGCGCGCAGGAATTGTTTGGGATACGGCCGGACCTGACGGCAACTGGAAAGATTATCGGTGGTGGATTTCCCGTCGGTGCGGTCGCAGGTTCTGCAGCCGTCATGGCAGTCTTCGACCCGCGTGACGGCAAACCGGCGCTTTCCCACTCAGGGACTTTTAACGCTAATCCAATGACTATGGTTGCCGGTGAAGCCGCTATGCGTCTTTTGACCCAGGCAGAGATTAACCGGATCGGAAAATTGGGCGAACGCGCTCGTAACGGAATTACCAACATTATGCAAGAAATCGGTTTGTCTGGGCAGGTCACAGGTCTTGGGTCGCTATTCCGGATGCACATGCACGACCGGCCGCTGAGCGACTACCGCTCTATGATGACAACTGATTTGGAGAAGGCGCTTTTGTCTGCGATCGTAATTAATATGCGAAATGACGGCATCTTTGTTAACGAGCGCGGCGTCTGCTCTCTTTCAACACCGATGGGCGATACTGAGATCGAAACGTTTTTAAGCTGTTTCAAAACGGCGGCTCGAAAAGCACTCGCCGAGCATTAGAAAAGTTCTGTTCATAGGAGACTATGGTGATGACTGAGAATTGGGTTGTTTGGTTTAACGGGAAAATCATTCCAGAGACCGAAGCGCGAGTTCCTTTCCGAGACCGAGGTTTTAAGTACGGCGACGCTGCTTTTGATACAACACGGACTTTTGGACACCGCATCTTTAAACTCGACGAACATCTGGACCGATTTTATCGCTCATTGAACTACTTACGGATTGATCCTGGGATTTCCAAAGAAGCATTAAAAAAGGCCACCGAAGAGATCGCAGAAATTAACTTGCGAAACGTATCGGAAGACGAAGATATTTGGCTAACACAGCGCATTACCCGGGGTCTCGAACCGGCAGACAGGCGGCTCTGGGCCGAATACCCAGAACGGACAATACTTATTGAAAGTCGGCCATTACCCTTCCGGGACCGAGGTAAGTTCTATCGAGACGGTTTGCGCGTAAGAACGCCTTCGGTACGCCGTCCCGCACCTGACACACTAAGTCCTCGGGCCAAGACACATAATTATCTCAACCTAATCATCGCCGAACTTGAAGTGAAAGACGCAGACCCGGAAGCACACGCCCTATTGTTGGACACAAATGGCAATCTCGCAGAGGGCAAGGGCAGCAACATTTTTATTGTTAAGGACGGTGTCGTCCTCACGCCAAAGGAACGCTACGTTCTCCCGGGTGTGAGCCGACAAACCGCCATTGATTTGGCACGTGAACAAAACCTGCCTGTTAAAGAAGCCGATATCGATCTCTTTGATACCATGAATGCGGAAGAAGTCTTCATCACATCGACCAGTTTTTGCATTTGCCCCGTTAGCGATGTTAACGGTGTTGCGATCGGAGATGGGAGCATCCCCGGACCTATCACTAAGCAATTAATTGATGCCTATGTCGACTATGTGGGATGCGATTGGTATGGGCAGTATCTCAAGCACTCGAATTCTTGATTACCAACATAGAAACGTATCTATGAGCCACACCGCCGATTTGGCGGCCTTTGTTTTACGGCTTCCTTCATCTAGCAAATCAAAAAGGGTTATAGCCAAATTAATTTAATTGTTATGTCTGCTGAAGGTATGCGAGACCTACCCCTTCGTTTGGCAATGGGGGGAGCTGTCCCCGACCCAGACGTCTTACGCCCTCCGACGAAGACAAGTTAGAGCCAGACGTCTTACAATGATTCATGATCGATGATAATTGAGTTATCTGCCAGTACAGTGCAAACTCCTTCAAGTCCTATGAGCTCATGATTGATCTACTCATAGTTTACCAACACTTGAATCTAAGGGACCGTTCGCGAAAATTCCCTGCGGCTCAATTGAACCATATCGATTAGTCGACTTGAAACCTTTTCTTATCTCGCCATGGCCCTCAAAATTATCCAGTGCATGGAATAAGCACATTGTCTAATTCCACAGCGACGGTCACCTTAGTAAGGCTGGATAAGTGTATTAATCCAGCGTCCAAATCTAATTGACAATACCTTCATCGACCTTCACGCAGATCCTTTTCTAGGCGCGCCGCTTCACGATCATCCGGATTACCAAATCCGCCACCTCCCGGTGTTGCGACCCGAAACACGCTATCACGCGGTAATGGTTGTTCCTGGACCGCAGAAGGCAATTCCTTTGCAGAACCGTGCGGGTCAAACAAGAAAAATCCAGTCGCTCCGTCCATCCCGCCATCGACGCCAGGGGCTGCAACGTCTTGGCGTTCGCCGGAGAGGCTAACCGTCACATCATCGCCGAGAATCCGATAATCGCGGATGATCCCATCACCACCTCGATACTCGCCAGAGCCGCCCGAACCAGTGCGCAAAGCGTAAGTTTCCACTCGCACAGGATAAGCATGTTCTAGCGCTTCAACCGGTAAGTTAGCGCTGCCAGATGTTAGAGTGCGAACAGCATCAAGTCCATCCCGGTTCCCCTGTGCCCCAATGGCGCCAGCAACCGTCTCATAATTGACGAAGTACCGTCCGTTCCGTGGGTCAGTCCCAGCGAGCACCAAGAGATGGTGTGGACCGGAACCTGCGTAACTGCGACCGGGAATTGCTTTCGACAAAGCCACCTGTATCACATCCGACAGCACGCTGCAGGAAATGGAGCGCGTTCCCACCGGGCCGGGAGGTATCGGCTGCACAATTGTACCCTCCGGCGCCTCTATACTAACGACCCTGAATGCTCCACCGTTTGCCGGTGCATCCGGGTCCAAAATTGCTTTCAAAACGCAAAATACAGTGGCCACAAGAGCCTGATTGGGAATATTTCGCGCGGTTCTCAGCTGTGGGGCTGTTCCGGCGAAATCAAAAGTCAATGTACAGTCTGCGACTGTCATGGTGCATGCAATACGCGAAAAAGTCCCTAATTCGTCACCGCTCAAATAATCTTCAGCGCTATATCGGCCGTCTGGAAGATTAGAAATCGCAGACTTAAAACGCCGTTCGGTAAAGGCAAGATAGGAGTCGAGAGCGGCTTCAAATAGATCAACCCCGTAGCGCTTGATCATCGCTGTTATGGCCCGAATACCAACATAATTAGCAGCCAGCTGAGCGTTGAGATCACCCTCGCGTTCTTCCGGTGTGCGGGAATTAAGTAATATGATTCGAAATATATCGCGCGACACTTCATCTTCGTGAACGAAACGAACCGGAGGTAGACGCAGCCCTTCTTGGAAAATACTTTCACAAACCGCCGCTTCACTGCCCGGCACCATTCCGCCAACATCAGCGTGGTGAGCAATATTAGCAACAAAAGCGACAATACGATCCTTATGAAAAACGGGAGCCACCAAATTCAAATCGGGAAGATGAGACCCGCCACCATTATATGGATCGTTGGCAAGAAACATGTCACCCGGCTTAATCTCACTCTCTGAAAAATATTCTTGAAGGCTTTCGATCGCCCCGATCATTGAGCCGAGATGAATAGGCACGTGCTCGGCCTGAGCGACGACCTCTCCACGCGCATTAAATATTGCGGTTGAAAAGTCATTTCGTTCCTTAATATTCGGCGAGAAAGCTGTCCGCATCAATGTCACCCCCATCTCTTCCGCAGCGGCGAGCACATGCCGGCCGATCACCTCTGTAGTCACGGGGTCAAGTTTTTCTTTCAATCGGTCCCCCCTAACTTGATCAGAATATTTCCCACCTTATCAACTTCTACCCTGCTATCAGGCGGAACGACCGTGGTTGTATCAGTTTGTTCGACTATTGCTGGACCAGAAAACCGATGCCCTGGACCAAGTTTAGAACGATCAAAAATAGGCGTATCCACGAAATCACTATCCCTGAACCAAACATCTCGACGCGAAATGATGGCATCCTCGGCGTCACCTATCGATTCTGCTTGAGCCGCCGACTCAAACGGCTGCAGCGGGACGGTGAGCCCAAGGCGCATAGTTACAATTTCTACCGATTGACCCGGCATTTCGTAACCGTTCAACAATTTGTGCCGCCGATGAAATTCCTGCAAAAGAGATGTTAGATCACTTTGCTTAACCGAACTTCCTTCAAGGGGCAAAGTGATTTCAAACGCTTGCCCCTGATAGCGCAGATCGAGGGTATATTCCGCCGTCAAATCACCAATATCTAATGATTCTTCCGCACACCAATTCGCGCCCCTCGCCTTGAGAATTTTGATACCTTCCTCGAAGCCACCGCGATTCTTGCCAGTAACTGTCAGCAATCGTGTCACGCTAAAGTCGCCGCGCCGATCCGCATCAAGTAACCCAACAGCCGACAAAAGACCCGGACACAAAGGAACGATAACAGTTTTGATGCCGATCTCTCTAGCAACTTCAGCGGCATGCAACGGCCCTGCACCGCCAAACGCAGCTAACGCGAATTCGCGCGGGTCCTCTCCACGTTCGACGGTGACAACACGAACAGCGCCCATCATATTCACGTTAACGATTTCGACAATTCCTGCTGCCGTAAAAATGGCATCAAGTCCTGCACGATCACCAAGAGACTTTATGGCATCATTCGACCTCTCAGGATAAACCGTCATTGTACCGCCAATAAGAGCATCACCGGATAACCGGCCAAGAACTATGTTCGCGTCCGTTACCGTCGCGTCAGTGCCCCCACGGCCATAAAGGGCTGGCCCGGGATCGGCACCGGCACTTTGCGGGCCAACCTTCAAAAGTCCCCCGGGATCGACCCAAGCGATACTGCCACCACCAGCTCCAATCGTATGAATGTCAAGGGTCGGCATCCTTACGGGAAAGCCAGCCATTTCAACCAAGTTTCGTTTGGAAGGCTTGCCCCCGCGGATCAAACTGACATCCGTCGATGTGCCGCCCATATCAAATGCTATTAAGTTTGAATACCCCGACTTCGTCGCCAAATTTCCCGCCGCGACGACGCCACCGGCCGGCCCGGACAAAAAGGTATTGATCGGTGCCCTTCGTACCGTCGCAACAGAAACGCTCCCCCCATTTGACTGCATAACCAGTGGCTCCGGAAGAACACCAATTAATTGCAAGCCAGCCGAAAACTTTTCTAAATACTTGTCAATTATCGGCAGTAAACTGGCATTCAAACTGGCGCTGGAAAACCGCTCAAATTCACGAAATTCGCGCAGAACGTCTGTCGAAGTGCAGACAAATACATCGGACCACATCTCACGAACGATTGCTCGCGCCGCTTCTTCGTGCACCGGGTTAGCATAAGCATGCATAAAGCAAATTGCGATTGCCTCTACACCTTTTTCACGAAATGCAAATACGGCTCTACGGACCTCGTCTTCATCTAGGGGCGCTACTTCAAGCCCCGTCTCATCACGTCTTCCTGAAACTTCATAAATACAATCTCTCGTGACCGGAGGCTCCGGTTTCGAGACATTAAGATTATAGAATGCTGGGCGCCGTTGGCGTCCGATCTCTAATACGTCGCGAAATCCCTTTGTCACCAGCATTCCAGTCTTCGCATACCGACGTTGCAGAACTGCATTTGTCGCAAGCGTTGTACCATGAACTAATACGTCTACCGAATTCGCCGGACAGTGGTTCTCGTCCAATAACTCTGTAATGCCGTCCAAAATACCGCGCGCCGGATCGTCCGGAGTGGTTGGCAACTTATAAACCGATAGAGCTCCAGTCGCTCGATTTAACAGCACAAGGTCTGTAAAGGTACCGCCTGTATCGACGCCGATCGAAACGTTTGTCACGCTGACTTTCGGTTCAATGGCAAGTCGTCCGCCTTCGGTTTGCCTAGCGATCTAATCAGATCACCATAATTATCCAATTCTGGGTCAATACCAAGTGTATCGAACACCTTCCAGAACGATGCTTGATTAGCGCTGTATACGGGTTTCCCGAGATCTTTCTCCAATAAATCGACAATTTCCAACGCGCGCACTTGGGTGCAAGCGACAAATACCGCGTCGGCGTCATCTGTTACGGTTTCAATCACCTTTTGGTAAACATCTGTAGGTTGAATACGGGCATGATCAAACATATCAAGCATATCGAAAGTACCCAGACTGTTAACTTCAATGCCTTCGCTTTCAAGATAACGGCGCAGCCGCTCGTTAGTGGTTTCAACATAAGGCGTCACAACATCAACCTTACGCACCTTGTTACGGTTCAATGCTTCCGCCATCGCTCCACTTGTGGAAATAGCTGGAACGCCAGCAATTTCTGAAAGCTCTTTTTGAAATTCAGCATTCCACGATGAACCTTGATAGAAACTAGCGCTGGTGCAACCGAAGAGAACAACCTGTGGCTCGGCTGTGACAACACGTTCGCAAGCTGCTTTACCTTCAAACTCCATCTTCCGTAGCGTTTCCGCTGTACCCTCCCGTTCACAAACAATGCGCGCTGTGGAAACGGTCACTCCTTCTGGCACTAACGACCATAGCTCCCGCTCCATGGTATTATTTACCGCTGGCACCAGCAAACCTATCCGTGCGCGCCATCCGTGCATTTTACCATCCTCCTACTTTAAGTGTTCGGCATGCTCTAAAAGGATTTAGATGCGGCCTTTAAAAACTCTATAGCTGCCAGAATTCAATGAATGAGTATTTAGCACGCAAGCACTCTCACGATGATGTGGGTTATTGATATCAAATTTTTGCGTGTCAGACGACTACTCTGCCGTGATATTTGATCGCGTAAGTAAAACAAATTACCAATTGGGCCTTAAATCACCGGGTCTGTTCGGTCGCCAACATGTCCACAACAGCTTAAGTCCAAAAGTATCCATATATTTCAATGAAAACACCTTATAATAAAATGGGTGCTCCAATAAGGTTCAAACTATGCTATCGGAAACAGCCTTCTCGGCAAGGTAAGAAGAATCTGTTCATCCGAACTTCTCCAAGGAGAGTGTATGCCAACAACTAACGATATATTGGCAGAGTGGGCATGGGGTTTATCTTTAGATCAAGTTCCAGAAAAGGTTGTAAATTCGACAGTTTTGCGAGTAGTCGACATCGTTGGCGCTATGCTTGCAGGTCGTGATACGGAATTGGTTAACCATTTATTCGATGCCTATTCGTCAAATTCTTCGGGTATTCAAGTTGTCGGTACTACCGACCGTTATTCACCAGAGGATGCTGCGCTGATCAAGGCTACAATGGGTTGCGTGCTTGAATTTGATGACAGTCATGTTGCAACCGGTATCCATGCAAGCACGCCGATTATTGCAACCGCGCTTTCTCTCGGGTTACAAAATTGTATCAATGGAAAGCTATTAATTGAGGCGGTGCTTATCGGGAATGAGCTCTCGTGCAGGCTTGCCTTAGCTGCACCCGGCGTATTCCACCACCGCGGCCTGCATCCAACAGCGATGGTCGCCGCATTTGGCTGCACCTACGCGGCAGCCAAGATCGTTGGGGTCACGACGACCGAACTCAGGAACGCAATTGGAATAGCCGGCAGCATGGCGGCCGGGATTATGGCATCTTGGGAAGACGGGACCGATGCTAAGTCACTACATGCTGGTTTGTCCGCGCGCGCCGGCCTGCAAGCTGTACATCTCGCTCGTCATCACGTAACAGGACCAGCAGCCGTCTTTGAGGGTCGCTTCGGATTCTTCCGTTCGCATATACAATCCGATCCGATCGATTTTAAAGCAATAACGGACGAACTGGGCAAGAGGTGGGAAATTTTGAACATTGCCTCTCGGCCCTTCCCTTGCGGTCACTATATACAACCCTATATCGACGCAGCACTTGAACTTCAACGCCGCGAAAGAATTAAACCCGAACATATCGTTTCAATTCAGTGTCCAATACCTGACTACATGATTCCTTTGGTCTGTGAACCACGTGAGGAAAAACTACGGCCAAAAACTCCCTGGCACGCGAGATATAGCTTGCAGCATTGCATCTCAGAAGCCCTATCAACGGGCGGGCTCGACAAATATAGCTGTAATCAAGAAGCTTTAGCTGATGGACGTTATTCCGATTTAGCGGCCAAGGTTTTTGGGGTGCCCGCTGAAAATAATGAGCCGCGAACACAGTGGAGCGGCGAGGTGCATATCAGGTTAAAAAATGGTACTGCATGGCGCCATCGCATCGCTCATCTAAGGGGAACGCCGCAAAACCCGATGAATAAAGCTGCAATCGTCGAAAAGTTTAACCGCAATGCTGATGGCATTTTAACATCTAGGGGTATAGATCTCGCAATAGACGCTTTGTTAACTTTAGAACAATCTGATAATGTCTCGACAATGCTTAAACCGCTCTCAGTGTTGCCGTAACGCATGACCATTTGGGTAATCTTTCATTCGGCAAAAATAGCAAAAAGTCACAAAGGCACGGCGTAAAAAGGACCATGATTTATAGATGAAAATGGGCAGAAAACTCTCGCCGCCCCGAAATTATACCCAAATTGCGGGGTTCGGGAAACTAACCTACGACCTCCAGCGTGACAGGCCACATAGTAGTAATCGATAAGCTAAATTTGTCTCACCTCCAAGAACCATGCGAGTAGACAGGACAATAGCGTGTCAGCACGAGACTACACGCTCAAGGTATTACTTCAGGCTTTTGTCCTCTAATCGCGGCTCAGCATAGTGTTGTATATGCAACAGTCCTTCCGGCACTCAACGCTTTAATTATACGTTCACAGTCAGATTGATCGAATAGTTTTTTAGCGATTGATTGGCAAAATACCGCCATAACCTTCTATGGGCAGCAGTGGGCTAGCGTCAAAAGGCATTCCCCCCGATCTTATGCATGGCGCGCTGCTATTTTGCGGTCGAGATAACAGGACACTTCTTCGCAAGCATGGCTTCCACGTTTCGCTGAACCGCCAGTGCGTCAGAGAAACTTGCAGCGGCCTTTTCGTCCCCTTCAAGCAAGCGTTTGACATTGTCCAGCTGTCTCAAATGGGTTTCGCGCTCGGGTATTTCTGGCGCTGGATATGCTGGGGACCATCCGCTTGCTCCGGCGATATCTAACCAGTGAAAGTTTCGGATACGATAAGTTCCTCTCTCACCATGAACGATGCATTCGTTGACGTCCGGTGTACCGCTCGAGGTTGAGCCAGTCATAGTAACGGGGGTGCCGCCTGCATACAGCAATATATTTGCAAAATGTTCGGCTGAGATGTCGTCGCGACCTCCGACATACGCACTATGTAAAGTCAGAGCACCCAGCAAACGCATCGCGAAGTAAACGTAGTGTGATCCCACTTCACGTAGGAACCCACCTGCCCTCGAATTCGCTAACCACGGCGCTTCTCGGTAGCGGTGTTCACTCCATGTCCGTAGGTGCATTCGCACTTCTACGTGGTGTATACGGCCGAGTTCTCCGTTTGCTACGAGATCGTACAAAGTACTGGCTGGCCGCGAAGCTGCTAGTAGAAAGTTGACGGCATCTCCTGGCCCGGTCGCCATAGTGCTTACCAAACCCTCGCTTTCGACTATTTCAATCCCGAGCGGTTTCTCACATAGAACCGCTTTGTCTGCGGATCGTGCCGCCAACACGTAGTTTGCGTGGTGATCGGGCGGGCACGCCACGTAGACGAGATCCAAGCCTTGCGTCCCGGTGACCTCGCTCGCGCTATCGGCAATTCTCAGATCCGGAAAGGTAGCGCGCGCCGCCTCGATAGCACCGCAGCTAGGATCCCACGCAAGAGTAACGATGAACTCTGGGTGCTCTTCAAAAGCTGTAAGCATCCGTAGGCCGATACTGCCAAGCCCAATGACACCAACACGAATTTCGTTCACTTGATGGCCCTCCGACACTTCATGCCTCCTAGCACCATACCGTTACACTTGAGGCGTTAGAGAGCATTAAGAGAAACAACAAAAATGAGTCCAGTCCGCTTGAGTCTATCCTTCGCATTTTAACCTGGTAATCTACTCCCAATATAACCAATCACGCGGAGACACATCGCCGATCTTTCCTCAAAATATTTATTTTCACCTACCCTCTATAACTTTCATAGTCACCACAGGCTTTACCACGCGATAAAATTAACTGTGGCAACAGAAAAACTGGATATAAATTCACTTATTTTTCTGCTGTTAAACGTTTAGGTAAGCTTCGGCATCACAATCGCGCGTGGCAGGAAGGGAACAACTGTGAAAGTTCCCACCGCACCGATAGCCATTATAAAGAATAGGATTACAAAGCTCCATTCAGCATGAATCCAGGCAATCAATGGTATCGCCGTGGCAGAGACCGAAAACGTTGTTACATACCGCAGCGCGTAAGCGCGACTGCGCCAGTCGCTCTGCGTGACTCGACCGACGAGTACGTCGTTTATGGGGATCTGCCCGAACACTACGAACATAAAACCAAGCGAAATAAGAAGTGCAGGCAACCCAGTCAAATTAACCATTATGAGGAAGAAAACTGCCTGTAGAGCAGCGACCGCAGAAAATATGATTTTAATGGAATAACGATCGATTAGATACCCCACGGCTAACTGCGCAAAAGCAGCTAGGGTAAAAACCATAAAACCATACATCCCAATTAAGGTTGCACTATCCGTAATATCCGTAAGTCGTTCATCGAATATTTTCGGCAGCGCGAAGGTTGTACTTCGCATGATAAATCCGCCAATCGCAGTCGTGATGAAGATTATCGCGAAAGTTCGAATTATGAGATTGCGATCAATCGTTATTGTACTCTTGCAAACTTTTTTAGCGATAACATGACTATCCACCTTGCTCGCATTTGCAGCGTTACTAACACGGATAAAAATGATATAGAGAATGCCACAACCGATCGAGATAAGCCCCGGCAAGACGAAGGCGGCGCGCCATCCGTTGGTATCAATCAGTAGCCCGGCCATGAGTGCCGCCACTGCAATCCCCATATTCCCAAAAATACCGTTAATCGCGAGCGGAACACCTGTCCGCTCACGACCATGAACAACCATGGCGATACCAACAGGGTGATAAATCGCAGCAAATATTCCAATGAACAGCAAACCAACACCAATTTGCAAAGGCGTCTCAGCAAGGCCGGTAAAAGCAGTACTTGCACCGATGCCTATAAAAAAGATTGCCATCATGCTCTCACGACTCCACTTATCAGCCAGCCAACCCACAGGAAACGCTAGAGCACCGAATGCGACTAGCCCCGGGGTTGCATATAGAATGAGCTCCGAATAGCTCATACCCCATTCCGTCGTGAGGCTAAGTGCCGAGACAGTGGCGAAAATCAAAACAAACATATGGTCAAAAAAATGGCCGATGTTTAGAAAAAAAAGTTTATCCGTCGATGCATCAAGCGGCCTATCTTTAGCTCGCAAGCATTCAGCTGAATACGCCAAAGGCTATTACGTTTGGCATTACTGATCTGCTGTCCAATTAAAGCTTTCTAATCCTGTAGGATTTATTCGAAACGAAATTAGGCATAGCCTTAATTTGCCGCTCCTCGAGGACTATACAGAATCATACAAGTAGACACAGGGAAATAACCGACAAGGTTTGAACCTATGACCTTCAGGTTATGAGTGGGCCTAATACAAAACCTGTGCCCGGTGAACGGGCTCTTGTCTAAGGGGTCTTGACGCTTAGAACTCCAACAGATTGTCTCGCAGGTGGCGGTGCGCGTAGGCCTTGCGCGTCAGACC
>CEUN01017540.1_pt1 | contig 27603 bp, 25 predicted proteins | sample 361501 | NCBI WGS metagenome assembly CEUN01 (sample SAMEA2622801, study PRJEB7988) | marine metagenome | biome: marine biome (ENVO:00000447); feature: marine epipelagic mixed layer (ENVO:xxxxxxxxx); material: "saline water (ENVO:00002010), including plankton (ENVO:xxxxxxxx)" | depth 120 m | reverse complement strand
CAAATCTTAATTTGGAGCAAATATTACCAACGAGTAACTCCAATTGGACCCATAGTATTACATGGGTAATAACCACAAGAATATTTCAAGCTATTGGCGCTGGCGCGCTGATCCCAATATCGATAGCGATGGTGAGCGATATTTTCTCTACGGACGAAAGCGGTCTGGCCTATGGCATCCTTGGGGCTTCAGCGGAAGCCGGTGCCATTGTTGGTCCAATCTGGGGAGCTGTAATTAACCATATATGGGATTGGAAAACCATATTTTGGTTGAACGTCCCAGTGGGCATCGGAATTATTATTTTGGTTTACTTCATTATTCCGAAAAGTTCCAACTCCAAAAAAGAACCTTTTGACGCGGTAGGAGCCGTCTTGATCTCGTTCGCCATTATATCCTTCACATATGCTTTTTCTAAAATATCAAATTCAAATATTATGTTTTTTATTTGGTGCCTAATAGGAATAGTAGTTACATTAGTGTTCTATTTTATAAACAGAACAAATAAAAAAGCCATCATTCCTTTGGATATGTTCAAAAACAAGACGTTCATATCTGCTAATATAGCCCATTTTTGTTATGGGATTTCACTAATCATAGTAATGGTCACAATCCCATTAATGTCCAACTCTGTCCTATCAGGAGATTCGTTAACCGGAGGATTAATGTTGACTCGTCTAACCGTAGCTATGGTCCCTGGTGCTATTTTGGGAGGTTACCTATCAAATAAATATGATTTGCGAGTCTTTTGCATACCGTCTTTGTTAATCGGGACTTTCACTCTACTACTATTCAGTCAATGGGATAACACAATATCCGACCCATATATGTCTATACAATTAATATTATGTGGGTTGACATTTGGGGTACTCATAGCTCCAATAACCGTCGCAGCAGTAAACAATACCAAAGTAGAGTTCAGGGGGGCCGCAGCAGGAATTATAACCACGTCAAGATTTTTCGGAATGGCCATCGGGATGGCAGGACTAACCGCTTGGGGAGCCGATAGGTTTCAACACCTAATCGCGGGAATAGCGCTACCTCTGCCTAAAACAGGGGAAAGTTCTGCAAATTTCCTAGAGCGAACAAAAAACTTCGAATTAGATTTAATTTATGCTGGAACCGAGCTTTTTAGTAATTTTTTCCTCATCGCTGCCGCGATATATTTCTTTACTATTTTGCCGTTCCTCTTCGTAAGAAAACAACCCTAGTTCATGAATCGACCGCCGTCAACATTTATTGACTGACCAGTTATATTCTCAGACAGATCACTCACTAAAAATGCAACAAGATTACCAATATCTTCTGGTTTCTGTTCTTTTTGCATCGGTATCCAGGACTCAACTGCTTTCTCAAACAACTGACGCCCCGAAACTTCCCCAGCATCAAAACCACTTCCTCCAAACCTAGAACGCTTTTCCGCAATAGCTTCCCACATTGGCGTCCATAACAACCCTGGGCAGACTGCATTCACATTTATGTTATTGTTAGCCAGTTTGAGAGCAATAGACTGAGTCAGACTGACAACGGCTGCTTTCGATGTACTGTAATGGGGATTCTCTGGACTTCCTTGACGGGCGGCTATGGAAGCTATGTTTACTATCTTGCCATAATTATTGTCGACCATATGGCTCGATATTATGTCTGTAACCGTAGCTACGCCTTTAACATTGACGGCAAAAACATCATCCCAGTCGTCACCATTAGGCTCTTCACGTGTCCACCAATCTTTCGAACCAATTATACCCGCATTATTTACTAATATATCCACCTTAACCGAATACTCCAAAACCCGCTGCAAAAGACTTGTAACAGATTCTATAGAAGTTACATCAACTTGTTCAGATCTGAATTGACCTCTACCAGCCAACATACCTGCTGTATCCTCGGCTCCCGCGACATCAATATCTACTACTGTCACATCTGCGCCACCTTTTGCAAGTACTTTGCATATCCCTCTACCAATACCGCTACCTCCCCCTGTAACCAAAGCATGCCTCCTACTTAGATCAATCAATGGATCGCCCCCATAAAACAACTAGAGTTTCTCAGGATATTTTCTCAATTTTGCTTCATCAATTCACACATTGCAACTTTGTCAGTTCCAACTATTAACTGACTGCCAGTATCTATCAAAGGCCGTCTTATCAATCGAGGTTCAGCTAACATCAATTCAATCAAATCGTCCCTACTGAGTTTTTCCTTATCGACCCCCATTTTTTTGAATGACGGACTCCTCCAGGAGAAGTAACTTGATACGTCTTTACCACTCATCAAATTTGCCAATTCATGATTATCTAGCGGTTCAGAAAAAAAGTCTCTCTCATCAATTTTTAATCCTGCCTGCAAAAGCGACGCTTTCACTTTCTTACAACTGCTTCATTTACCCCAAGTATAAAAAGTTATTTCAGACACAACGACCTCTTATTTAATCTGCAACTCTAATAGTAATTGAAATCTCGTTAACAACAGGAAGTCTATCTATACTACACAAAGCATCTTGAACAGACTGCTCAGTAGAAGTGTGTGTCATGATCACTAATTCTGCGTTTCCTGAACTAGTTTCAGAATCCTTCTGAATAAAAGATGAGATGCTAATTCCATTATCTCCCAATATGGAGGACACCTGAGCTAACACACCTGGCTCATCTTTAGCATTTAGTCGAATGTAATATTGACATGTTAATTCATTTATAGATGAAATATCATAGCTATTGACTAATGTGATTGGGTCTGGAATAGGTGATTCGGCGACTAAACTACGACTGATGTTGACTATATCTGCTACCACTGCACTGCTTGTGGGCAGAGAGCCTGCTCCAGGTCCATGAAAAAGTACCTTGTTAACCAAATCAGTGTCTACTTCCACTGCATTTAATACGCCATCAACCTTAGCCAACATATCACTTTCAGCAATCAAAACAGGGTGAACTCTAGCCTGAATTCTATTATTTATAAGGTTTGCCATCGCCAATAATTTTATATTAAACCCTAATTCCTCAGCATACACAAAATCAGACGCAGATAACTTAGTTATACCCTCACGAAAAACGTCAGTATCCTTAACTTCACATCGAAACCCAAGAGTAGACAATATTGCTAATTTATATGCAGCATCTATACCTTCTACATCGTTGGTTGGATCCGATTCTGCATATCCTAAACTTTGTGCTTCTCGCAAAACAGTTAAATAATCTGCATGCTCTTTAGCCATCTTAGTAAGCATGTAATTAGTCGTACCATTTATTATTGCCCTAATAGAATGAATATCATTTGCAAGCAAATCTCTTACCAAGGGAGAAATGATAGGCGTCCCCCCTGCGACACTACCCTCAAACATTATTCGGACTTTATTAGATTTAGCGAGACTGAAAACCTCCTGACAATGTTTCGCCATCACCTCTTTATTTGCAGTGACAACATGTTTCTTACTCTTTAACGATCCTTTGATGTACTCATAAGCTGGCTCTTCTCCACCCATCAACTCAACCACAATGTCTACATTCGGGTTATTTATTATTTCACTGGCAGAATCTACAAAAAAATCGTCAGAACAACTGAAGTCTCTGTTCTTTGATTTATTTCGTACCAATGCATGAGTCACAATAACTTTCGCCCCAACTTGGCGTTCAATATCAGCTGCTTTTTCCTGAAATGTCTTAATAACACCACTACCAACCACCCCAGCCCCCAGTAACCCAACATTAATAGGTTTAGACATAAAATCTCCTATTGTGGGTTAAGCATTGACTGAAATGGGTCAGGCGTTGGAGTCGGGGCAGTAGAGCTCAATCTTAGCTGCTTGAATATCCATGCATAGATATCCGAATTAAACACCGCATAAACGTCGTAGTTGCTTCTTTCTTCGTTTACCCATTCCTGTAAAGCTCTTGTTTTCAGTTCATCTCTAACAGCGACAGACAATTCCTGAGCCATGTGACGTTCCGATATCATAAAAAATATAGCTTGGTTTGAGTTTTCTTTGTTCTTTACCGGGTCACTTAACTCACCAGGCTCAAGGTAGAAAAAATCTCTTTCGTATTCAGGAATCACACCCTTGGCAATCCAACCAAGATCACCGCCTCTTCTTAAAGTTGATGGGGTGTCATTAGAGAATTCCCTCACAACACTACCAAACGCCACTGACAATGCTTGAGATGTTTTTGCGTCTCTTTTCGCATCCTCAAATTTGACTTTCATAATGTCTATTTCCCCCAATGCGGGCATTATTAGTCTGTGTAGCTTGACTTGTTCCGCTACAAAAGGGACTGAATCGCCAATGTATTGTCGGAATCTCTCTCTGACCATAGTTTTCCGAACTATGTCTCTATGCGTACTTTCGTCTATTTGTATCGTGTTCAAATAAGAGGCGTATCTTTCACGTGTTTCACGAACTATTTGTTCTTCACTTTTACCTGATTCGAGATCGGCCGTTGGCTTCATTACTGAATTTATCTGTAAGTCAACTTCCTCATCAGAAACAATTATTCCATATGAAGGTGCCGATTGAGATATGATTTCATTCTCAACTATCGTTTGAAGTGACTCAAAAACTGAAGAACTGGCATCGAAAGTAACACCAAAGAAATCAGCAGTTTTCTGGTTAATCCTCACCAGTTCAACCAAATCGCCCCTAGTATATTTAACATCGTTAACTCTAACAACCAATTCTCTTGGGGGCAACACGAAAGCTATGAAATAGCCTACCAAAAAAACACCTAATATCACCGCTATGGATAATGCCAATGTGACAAATGTTATCTTCTGCCGAAGCTTAAACCTCGGCTGTTGAAGAACAAGCCTTCTTCTATCAATGTGTGTCGTATCTTTATTATTTGTGACGTTTATTTCAGCCAATGCGATAATCCATATTGATCAATACTAAGTCACACCAGTAACATCCATTTTAGAGTCACCAATCTAAACTTTTTACAAAGAGCGTGTTCACCTTCTGTAGTTTATGGGCATTGCCCCTCGATGAGCAGGTGAATAAGGGATCAAAGAAAGCTGTCTCGCTCTTTTTACTGCTTTTGCAAAAGTCCTCTGGCACTTGGCGCACATACCAGTCTTACGGCGGGCTTCAATCATAAATCTATCAGATAAATATTTCTTGAGATACTCAACATCCTTATAGTCAAAGTCTCGTTTCTTATCAACACAAGGCTGACAAAATTTCCTTCTTGAATAAAATCGGGGCCTAGATCTGCGCTGTGAAGATCTATCTGTTTGCGTAGTCATGTTAATTCACCATTTTGATTTTTCTATTTGTTGAGTCGAAATTTTTTACCAAGGCAGATCATCTTCTGGTTCTGGACCTACCTCTTGATTAAAAGCGGCTGGTTCTTGAGGGAAATTTGAATCCGAAGATATCCCGCCGGGCGCGGGTTGCTGAGCATTTCTACTGTCTATAAACCTCACTTCAGAGGCATTAACATCCAAGGAGACCCTCGTCTGCCCATCATTTCCCACGTAGGTCCTACTGGTCAATCGACCTTCAACATAAACTTTACTCCCTCGCTGCAAATATTGATTACAGGTCTCAGCCAGTCTATTCCACGCACTTATCCTAAACCACTCTGTCTCCTCCCTATTCTCTCCGTCAGATGTCCTGTACCGTCGATTAGTAGCCACAGTAAACGATGTTACTGAGCTACCATTAGGGGTATACCTCATCTCTGGGTCAGAACCCAAATTGCCTATAATGAGAATTTTGTTCATGGTCATATGACATCCACCCTCTTATTCACCTGAACTTGACGATTAAATACGGGAGACCATATGAACAAGGATTTCTTCGTTGGCATTTAAAGTCCTCTCAAACCCTCGAACTTCACTTGCTGCCATATTCAAAACCGCTCTCACGTAATTCCCTTCTCTGTAATCATTCACAGGGAAGGATAATCTCTTAACACCAATATTTTCACGTTCTACCAACGATCCCCCAGCCTCAGTTACATAACCAAGTATGGTATCAACCAAGTCAGTAGCTTCCGACTCAGAAGCTACTGGAGATAACGCCATTAATAGTTCATATTCTCGATTTCTCTCTGCCAATATATTTCCTAACTTACTTAAAAGCCTGATTTTTCACCAACCTGAATTGTATCATGGGCACTACAGCCTCACAAGAATAACTATAGACTGCTACAAATGGCTTTATGTACCAATGTTTTGGTACAGTTGTTCGGAGTCAAAATTACGAATCTAACTCTATCGAGAGGAACACTACATATGGCGCAATCAAAAACAATAACTGGGAGTGAGATAATATCACGTTCTTTGATGGCTGAGGGAGTCGAAAATATATTTACCTTGGCTGGTGATCACGTTTTGCCCACTCTTGATGACATGGGAGATAGAAATTTCAAAATTTGGGATACCCGACACGAGCAAGCAGCGGTTCATATGGCCGACGCCTGGGGTCGAATCACCAACAAATTAGGTGTAGCTATTTACACAACTCCAGGTTTAGCAAACGCGATACCCGGATTAGCGAACGCAATGCATTCTGAGGCTCCACTTTTATCAATAAGCGGCTGCGCTGAACTATCAGAACTCGGTAGAGGCGCTATGCAAGAAATAGATCAAATCGGCATGACCAGTCCAGTCACAAAAGGTAGTTGGATGGTGACAAATCCACTGCGAATCCCCGACATGATTTCTCACGCAATTAGGTTGGCATTCAGTGGACGTAGAGGTCCAGTGCATCTAACGATACCTGTCGACATTCAAGAAATGTCTGTGCCTTCAGAACAAATCACCTATCATGATCCTTTAAAAAACAGACCAGTTGATTCATCACAAGCAAATAAAGAAACAATCGAAAAAGCGATCTCTTTGATGAGATCCGCTAGCAAACCATTAATCATCGTAGGAAATGCAGGCTCATATGCGGAAACCGGTTCCGCACTTGTGGAACTAATAGAGACTACGAAAATCCCTGTCATGACAGAAGGCAATGCTAGAGGTCTGATACCTGATTCACACGAATATTGTTTCGGCTTTTTTGACATAGGGTTAAATAAATCAGCGAGGAAAATACAACAAGCAGATTTGGTTATTTTACTTGGACGAAAACAAGACCTAATTGTAGGCTACGCAATGCCGCCAACCATATCTGAGACAGCCAAGATAATACAAATAGACCCTGAAGGTTCATTAATAGCTCGAAATAGAGCGGTTGATATTGGTATCACTGGGAATATAGAAGATATAAGCCTCCAGTTAGCAAAGGAATCAAAGAAATATGACTGGGTCGAAACGGAATGGCTGAATGAATTGAATGCAGAGCGAAAGATTCAATCATCCGAATTGGATGATCTTACAAAAATACAATCTCCCATGCATGCCGCATTGGTACATCAAATAGTTGGAAGAAACCTGTCTGAAAAAGACATTTTGGTATTTGACGGAGGAGATTTCTGCCATTTTGGGAGAGCTTACTACGAAGCCAATTCTCCACGATCATGGCACTATCTTGGAAGCTCCGGTATGTTAGGCCAAGCTATACCAACAGCATTGGCCGCAAAAATTGCGAATCCCGACAGTAGAGTCATTGCCTTCACCGGTGATGGGGCATTTGGGTTCAATGGCCTCGAATTCGACACAGCTGTACGTCATCATTTACCAATAGTATGCATCATGGGTCATGACTCTGCGTGGGGTATCGATCGCCACATACAAAAAGAAGTCTTCGGTAAAACTGTTGCCACTGACTTATTACCTTCGAAATATGACCAAGTAGTCAAAGCGTTGGGTGGCCATGGTGAAAGCGTTCAACACCCAGACGAACTTCCGAATGCAATAGAAAGAGCTTTTTCTATGAATAGGCCTAGCCTAATAAACGTACAAATTGCCAATGCAATAAGCCCAAGAGCACAAGCGGCAATAAACAAGTGGAAAAGCCATGTTCCGCTACCCATGTAGTAATAAAAGGATTTGAGCTACATTCAATATTAAACTGTTAAACTTTTCATGACACTGGAGTTTGGAGCAATATATGTCTATAAAAGAAAAACCTTCCGTGTATCTAGTAACTAAACCCGCCATAGATTGGGACCAAATCTCCATTTTTTTTGAAGAAGAGAATGTTCCCCCCATACCTGAAACCGTACGTGCAGGCAACGATGAATCGGCTGCGGTCGTAGAAATTTCAGCTCGTATGTGCTACATGAGTTATGGCCGAGGCAGAAAAGACATAACAGACTTTATAAATAACTTACTTAATTCAAAAGACGGAAGCGTATTTGAACATGTCAATTACGGATTCATATTGACAGGGGTATCCAGAAGTCTTACTCACGAATTGATTAGACACCGGGCAGGATTTGCCTATAGTCAAAGGTCTCAAAGGTACGTTGATGAGACTGAAGGTTCGTTTGTTGTACCCCCAATTATGGCTTCAGGACAGCCAGGTTCAGGGAACCCTAGAATGATACTGAATGCTGCCCTAGAAAAAGCATCTGAAGCTTACCAGAACTTGGTGGAAGAGTTGGACAAATCCCTCCCAAAAGAAATGTTTGAATCCAGAACTGATAGACGCAAAGCAATAAGACAAGCTGCCAGATCAGTTCTTCCTAATGCCACTGAAACAAAAATATTTGTGACAGCAAATGTCAGGGCACTAAGACACTTTATCGAAATGAGAGGATCTGTTTATGCTGATACAGAAATTAGATTCGTGGCGATAAATTTGTTGAGGCTCCTTCAAAAAGAAGCACCTCTTCTGTTTCAAGATTTCTCGATAGAAAACTTATCAGATGGGACGCAAATAGCAACACCATTATATTCAAAAGTATAGAAGCCTTACTCACTCCTTGTAGCCATTTATGGTAGCCTAGTCAATATAGCTATGGTCGCTTTAATAATTCTCTCATAGCGTCAACTCATTGGAGTTCTAATTTGGATTTTGAAAGAACTACTCGGCCAGAACCTAAAATTGACTGGTTCATACCAATAGACGGTGACGGAAATAAAATCGGCACTGTACAGGCTGAACGTCTCCCTACATTTCAATATCTAAAAACGGTGGCTCAAACAGCAGACAGAAACGGCTTCCATTCATTACTAGTTCCAACAAGGTTTTCTAATGGGTTATTCGAAGAAGGACAGCCTCTAGCAGAAACATGGACCACTGTAACAGCACTATGTACAGTAACCCAAAATATACGATTCTTAATAGCCGTGAGGCCAGGTTTCATATCTACCGGTTTATTCGCCCGGATGGTAGGAACTCTAGACGAAATATCGAACGGCAGAATTGACCTTAATATCGTCCCAGGGGGAATTAGTGGTGACCTTGAAAAATTAGGGGAAAACTCATCACACGGCAGCCGATACGAAAGAGCAGCTGAATTTATTGAAGCTTGCAAGCTACTTTGGTCTAGCCCTAAGCCTGTAGACTTTGATGGCACTTTCATAAATTTACGATCAGCAACATGCTCACCCACACCTAGCAAAAACTTAAAATTCTATATAGGTGGTGCGTCGGACAAAGCCATTCAACTTACCGCAAAACATGGAGACAATTATTTAGCCTGGATCCTCCCAACGTCACGCTTAGACGAGTTACTAAAAAAAGTACAAAAAGAGCACCATCTAGTAAACAGAACACCAAGTATTGGAATGAGAACCCACATTATTGCAAGAAAATCTGAAACTGAGGCCTGGAAAGCCGCAGAAACCCTACTGGACAGTCGCTCACAGACTGTCGTTAGCCAAAGGAATGCCACATTCTCAAAAAACACCATGGAAGGTCAAAAATATCAGATTGAAATGCACAAAAATCATATAGTAGACGACAATCTCTGGAATGGAATATCTACTGTTCGGGTTAATTGTGGTACTGCAATTGTTGGTAATTATGATCAAGTCACGAGCAAATTATATGATTATTGGAAACTCGGAATAGATGAGTTTATTTTATCTGGCTACCCTCATGTTGAGGAATGTAACAGAATAGCTGAAGAAATCATCCCCGTATTCAAAAACAAGTTAGTTCAGGAATGAGTGTATTGTGAGATGGGCAAGATATATTTCCGACGGTAAAACTTTTTATGGGATTTATGAAAACGAAGAGATAAATGAAGTTCGTGGCAGCCCATTTGAAGGATACACTCTAAGTGATATTAAGCATAAAATTTCCGACGTTAAGTTGCTTGCTCCTGTAATTCCTCCAACTTTCTACGCAGCCGGGATTAATTATGAACGACATATTAGGGAAGCCGCCGAAATTTTGGGTAGGGATCCCATCCTACCGGAGAAAGCAGATATCGGATACCGAGCAGCAAACGCAATCATAGCTCATGATGAACCTATCTTGATACCCAAAGACGCCACTGAAAAAATCCAGTATGAAGCAGAGTTAGTCGTAGTAATAGGAAAGGAAGTGAAAAACGTTTCAAGGGAAAATTCGCTCGAATGTATCTTAGGATATACCATTGGAAATGATGTTAGTGAAAGAACTTGGCAAGCACAAGATCGAACCATGTGGAGAGCAAAAAACACCGATACTTTCAAACCAATGGGGCCATGGATAGAAACCAATGTGGATTTAGATCAAATGGAAACATCTGTGGCTTTGAACAATAAGGAATTAATTAAGTTCAAGACAAGCTCCATGATTTTCGGTGTAGAAGAATATATCCACCAAATCACAAAATATCTAACATTACACCCAGGAGACGTGATATGGATGGGAACTGATGGCGCGAGCCCAAATATGTCCCATGGTGATATTTGCGAAATCACCATCACGGGAATAGGTACACTCAGAAACTCAATAATTAAATTATCATAGGGATAGGCAAGAAATGGTACAGATCGAATCAGTTAAAGGCCCCATCGACACATCGGATCTAGGTTTTACCCTTTCACACGAACATGTAGTAGTCAGCTCGGCTGGAATACCACAAATTTACCCTGAATTTATACAAAGGGAAAAATCGATCAAAGAGGGAATAAGAACTCTAAGCGCAGCAAAAGCTGAGGGACTTGATTCAATAATAGACGTAACAACCCTAGATTTAGGTCGTGATATCGATATGCTAAAACAAGTATCGGAGGGATCTGGAGTTAATATCGTTTGTGCGACAGGCACATGGAGAGACATACCAAGAGCCTTTTGGAGCGCCACTTCCGATAGCGTAGCAGAACTGTATACCAGAGAAATAACTGTTGGAATTGAAGGAACTGACATTAAGGCTGGCATTATTAAAGTTGCAAATGATGTCGGTGGAGTGACTAGAGAAGGTGAAATAATACTGAGAGCCGCAGCTCGGGCGCAAAAACAAACGGGAGTTCCAATAAGTACTCATACTTGGGCTCCTGACAGAGTAGGAGAACAGCAAGTTAGAATATTTGAAGATGAAAAAATAGACCTAAGCCGTGTTTACATAGGTCATAGTAACGACACCATGGACATACATTACCTTGAAGGATTAATGGACAAAGGAGTTTGGATAGGATTGGATAGATATCCCGGCGGCCGAACTATGGGTACCCCTGACTGGAATCAACGAACTGAAACTGCCATGAAATTAATCTCAGATGGATATGGCAAAAAGATAATGCTCGGCCACGATTGGTCTGTCACAATAAGTATTGATTCAAAAGAGGGTCAAGACAGTAGAAACAAATACAATCCAGATGGATACTTATTTATCACACGACACGTGCTACCAAAGCTGAAAAAATTAGGTGTGACTTCCCAGCAAATAGACGACTTAATGATAAACAACCCGAAAAGGTTTTTTGACGGAAAATAAAAGAGGCCACGACAAACTAAGTTTGCCACGGCCTCTAACTGTTGTGGAGGCGTTCCAGGGAACACCTACCCAGTCTGCCTCCTACTACTACTATCCAACGCGACTTACCTCCTTTTGAAGACCCCCATAAACTTTCATCATCCCCTTGCGTTATCCGTCCTCAACTCCAATTATAACCTTAAAACACATGATAATATCACCCATCATGGACTGCTTTTTTATTGGAATTCAAATAAGGCCAACTTAAATGTCACACAAAGACCCTACACAAAAAGTTTCCGGAATCATCTTATGGACTAACAATCTAGAAAACCTCAGAAATTTCTATGAGCAATTACTAGGTTTAAAGCCTCATTCCATTAGAGATGGGTTTATAGCCTACAAATGGGAAGATTTGCGATTTAGCATCGGTACTCACTCTAAAATAGAAGGAGCTAACTGTGATCCCTACAGAGTAATGATTAATTTTGACACCACAGACATACAAAGTGTTTTCGAAACTTTAACTATGAACAAGATTGAATGCATACGTAAACCGGAACTTGAACACTGGGGAGGCACTGTCGCTACATTTCGAGACCCGGATGGGAATATTATCCAATTCCTCCAGCAACCGAAAAGTCGCTGTTAAAATGCACCCTTTTACTAAGATTCGTCTTCGAAACCACGCTTCCTCAAATTAATCGCATCTTTCAAATAAACGTTATTAATGTCCTGAGAAGACTTATCTGTGTTTATATGTACCATGACCCTTATACACTTTTCCAAAGCATCTGGTACAAACATCTCATGTGAACACATTAGAGCCACCTCAGTCCACCCAATTTTCCTCGCAGCAACTGGAGGAAATTCTGCATTTAAATCCTTCGTCGTTGTAAAAAACGCACTTATGACATCTTCAGTTTGCAAGTCGTTCGCTGAAATAAGAGATTCCAACATTTCTTTGGTCGCTTCTACAATTTCTTCCTTAGTGTTGTGATCAGATGTTGTGGCACCTCTGATTGCTCGTACTTTAGTCATGAAGTAGCACCCCTATGTTTAAGTTATATCAAATATTAGTAAGTTCTCTCAAATAGTTCATAGCCCCATCCGTTTCTTTTCCTGCATCAGATTCAGTGATTCGATTAAGAAATGCACTACCGACAACAGCTCCATCTGCAAATCTCTCAATATATTCGACATCTGCCCGTGTTGACACCCCAAATCCTACCAACACTGGCAACTGTGTGTGTTTCTTTATCCTTCTTACTAGATCCTCAACATTCGATGATAAGCCACTTCTTGCACCAGTTACTCCTGTGACACTTACACAGTACACAAATCCACCGGCATACTGACACGCCAGCTTTATACGTTCATCGGTGCTTGTGGGAGCTAACAAGGGAATAAGGTGTATACCGTTTTTTGAGCATTCTGCAGAAACTTCACGAGATTCCTCCATGGGCAGATCAGGAATTATCAACCCATCCAAACCCAACCGATTAGCATCAACCAGAAACTTGGATAATCCATACTTGAAAAAAGAATTGTAATATCCCATGAACACCAATGGAAACGTATTATCACTCACTCTTAAGTCCTTGACGAATTTAAGTGCGGTTTTAAGATTGACATTATTTTGAAGAGCTTTATAACTGGTCATTTGAATGGTCGGGCCATCCGCCAATGGATCACTGAATGGAATGCCTAATTCCAAAATATCAGCGTACTTAAATGTGGCTTTCGCAATTTCAAAAGAAGAACTCACATCCGGATAACCTACAGTTAAATATGGCACAAGAACAGATCTACCTTCCTCTGTCACTTGCTGGAACCTTTTATCTATCCTGTTTTCCACACTGATCCTTTAAATCGAGCTTGATTTAGGAAACATTGTCCTCAATTCAAGAAGATGCTGCAACTATTGATACTAGTACATTTTGAAAAGAATGAACACTAATGGCCATCCACAAGGATTTGAAATACAGGAATATTAACGAAACGGTAATGGAACTGAACAAAATAGGCACTAACAATCCAATATGAGCATGCAGACAAGCAAACAGAATTGATGTCAAAAAAAGAGATTTACAGACGCCAAAATAACGAGCTAAAGATACCATCAAGAACCCTCTAAAGAAAACCTCCTCCACAATCGGTACGAATATTCCAACCGCTATCAAATTAACGATAACAAACCAACCAGTCCCTAATATCATTTTTGGTATTTCTGGCGGCATCAGTAAATCAAATTCTGCCGACAACATGAGCATAGAATAAAAGGCTGCAAACCCAAGATTCACAGCAACGGTCATTAAAACTATTACTACGGATTTGTAATTTATTGAATTGTTAATTCGGAGAAAGTTTATAAGCCTTCTGCTGCCTGACTGACTGATCAGGAAAACAATAAGTCCAAGTTGAGGAATTGCAATTATCCAAGGGTAGTAAATATGTCCTCGGAAACTTTCAGATGTAACATCGAACAAATCTCTGGCAAATATCGTAACGGTATAAACACTTGAAAGAACGACAAGTCCTATAACTATTTCCCATTTTTGGCCAGAAAAAGATAAATGTTTTTTTCCCACAATGTGATTTCTATTATCAGTGTTTCACCCACTCAACATCTCCACACAGATTGGAGTCATGCTCCTTTGAGGCGAATATAGCATAATCTTTTTTAGAGTCTTCCAAGACACCGTCATCACCGTGCCCGGGATAAATTAAGATATCAGAAGATAAAGTAAAAATTTTAGTTGTTAAGCTGTCTATAATTTGTGTTAGATTCGCTGGAGATTGCGTCTTACCGGGCCCGCCTGGAAATAATGTATCACCCGTGAAGAGGTGTTTTTGAAATAAATAGCATATAGAGCCATCGGTATGCCCTGGAGTATGAATGGCTTCTAAGGTTATCTTTCCAGCTTTTATTTGCGAACCCGTCTGTAACAAAAGATCAGCCGGTTTTGGCAAAGCATCAGCATCATCCATTCCTATAGAGACCGGTACATCATAAATGTCAATAACTTCATCGAATCCCAATAAGTGGTCAATGTGGTTATGAGTTATTACAATTGACCTAACTGAAGTTACAGAGGCCACCGCCAGAAGAACAGACGGATCTGATGGGGTATCAATAATTATACTTTCGTTTGTTTCTGGACACACTAAAAGATATGCATTGTTATCATAAGGGCCACATTTGATTTTGTGGATAATAATATCGTCGTCCAAGTAATGTGGTTTCATTTGCATCTCCTTTGAGTGGAAAAAGTTAACTCGCAGGATTATATCAAGTTCAACTAAATGAAACTAAGAAAAAACATCTTGAACGAGATATACTTTTTCAATCAGTCCCTGCATATAGTCCATCCAAACATAATAAGGAGGATTACAGATTGAAAATAATCCGAAAAGAATCAAGAGTAAGAATCGAACTCAGTTGTGAACATAAATCTGGGACAGTCTATATGGTACCAAGCGAATCAAGTTGGGTTTGCAAGGACCAGAACCTCGATTCCCATGCTTTATCTGGATTTCTATCTGACATAGTTAAAGTCACAGACCCTAAAATATTAGAATTAATGCAGAAATGGGGTATATACTACAGAGACGGAATCAATTACAGACCAGATGAAGATTGTGCAAGCTAGTATTTCTCATCTTCAAGTGGCTCATCTCCAGAAATAATTCTAGGAATCATCGGATTGAAGGCCTCTTCGTCTCCGGATTCAGTGTCATCATTTGACCAATCCTTTAAGTCATTGAATTTACCACCATCATTCAACTCGAAATCATATGTTCTTTCGAAATTATTTATCACCCCTCTGTTAACTGCGGAAAAAGAAGCCTCTTTCGCCTGCGAGGGATCTCGATAAGTCTCTCGTATAATCAAAGTAACCGAACTGTCACTAACCTTAGTAATATTCGCCTCGTAAGTGTTCCCACCTTCAATTAACTTATTCAATCTAGAACCAATGCGTGCCTCTACTCGGCCAATTTCTCCTTGTTCTCCGGCGTACACTTTCAGTCCTTTTCCTTCCGATACTAGGTTGACACTATGCCCAACTATCAAACTAGACATTTCCAAATTATCAGACAAATCAACTAAATCAGTAACTCCAGTTTTTCCTGTTTCTTCAATGAATGTTCTGCTTATGTCAGAGGAATTCTGCATTCCATTAGAACCAGAGGCTTTTAATTTTTCAGACCTTGCAAGATTTTTCTTAGCGATAGACCCGTTAGGTGAAATAACCAGAGAACACCTAAATGCTTCTATAGCTTTCTCCGCATCCCGTAGTTCCAAATATGCCTTACCTAACCTATTGTAAGCTTCCAAATCCCAGGGAAAGTCATCCAAAATCATCCGATTAAACTCCGCTGCACTCTTCCAATCCCCCTCAGACGCGTAGGTTATTGCCCGTTTCGTTAGATCAAGTTTCATCTTGTCCAAATTAGATCCATACAGATATATTTCGTTGGCTTCAGACCCCCTCCCTTGTTTGGACAAAGCATCCCCCAACCTCATGTAAGCATTTGAGTCACCAGACATCTTTTCTATTATCAGTAAATTAGTTGATTCAGCATCTTCCCATAAACCATAATCTGCTAATTTATTTGCCTCTTTGGATTTTTCTTTTCGAAAGGATAAAACATCTGCTAAGTCTTCTGCGTTCACAATCACACCAATAATTTTCAATAAATTTGTCTACAATGTCGAAATTCTAGACATTACATTTTTATAAGTGCAATAGCTTTTGGGGCTCTAAAATAAGGAACTTTAAAGCCACCTAACTAACCCATCCTCACAACATGCTTAAATCTCATCCAAGAAATCTTCCAAATCGCTTCCCAAATAATCCTGAAGGACATTTTGGAACACCCGTTTATTCGATCAGGAAACTCAATCGGAATTTCACATACTTTAAAATTGTTTTTATCACACTGATAAGCAATCTCAACTTGAAACCCAAACCCTGTGCATTTAATCTTGTTCCAATCAATTCGCTCAAGAGTTCCACTTCTAAAAATTTTGAACCCACTGGTAACATCATTGACTCTTACACCAGAAATCCACCTTATGATCTTATTTGCATATCTACTCAATAACTTTCTGGCGATTACTTTTCGAATATCCAACTTCCCAGAATTGATGTACCTAGACCCAACCACCACTTCATACTCATCAAGCATTTTTATCATCTCAGGAATGTACTTAGGATTATGTGATAAATCAGCGTCCATTTGAACTATATTAAAGTTTTCGTATTTACTAGAAAACATTTCCAAAACTTTGATAAACCCAAAAACATATGCTGTCCCCAAGCCCATTTTACCTTCACGTTCATACACTAAAACTCGATTATCAAATTCATCGGACATACCCTTTGCAATTTTCGCAGTGCCATCAGGTGAAAGATCATCAATGATGAAAACATATAAATCTACTAGACCCAAATCAAATAATCTTCGCAACATATCACCTATGTTGCCCGCTTCGTTATATGTAGGAACTACAATACAAAGCAATTTCTAACCTCTTGCACTCAAAAATCTTTTTAAAAATGATACCTTCCAAATTTATCTAGGATCTTCACTTTGATGATCTCAATTAACATACTAAAGGAAGATGAGAGTACTCGCACTTTGCTATTGCTTCTATGGTGCCATTCAATGGGGATTTCACTTACTTGATACCTAAATTTTTGAGCTAAAAACAGAATTTCAGCATCAAAAGCCCATCCGTCTATCCGCTGATTTGAAAACAAATGTGTGGCACTTTCTGATGAAAAACATTTATATCCACACTGACTGTCTTGGTACCCTCCCACGAGTATCAATTTAACCAATTTATTGAATACTCGGCCCATAAAATGCCTGATCCAAGTCTCTCCAATTCGAACTGACCCTTCAATCTGCCTTGAGCCGATCACAATGTCAATTTCAGAATTGTTCATTTTATGCAGGAATATTGGTATCTGATCAACTGACATCGATAAATCTGCATCACACATAAAAATATATTTTCCATTAGAACTAAGTACCCCACTCCGAATTGCAGATCCTTTCCCCTTATGAGGCAATTGAAGTATTCTAACGTTGTTTAAATTGATCGCTTGATTGTATAAAGTTTTTAATGTGTCATCCGTACTACCGTCGTCACATACCAAAATTTCCCAAGAATACAGCTGATTTTCCAAGAATCCCCTTAATTTCGTGATAGTCTGACCTATCACGAGCACTTCGTTATACACAGGTACTATTACTGATAAGTGTATATAGCTCATTCCGAAATCAATCCATAGGAATTTAGAAACTTAAATTCAATCAGCTTTTACCATTTCAAAAACGTCGTGCAAAACTCTGGCAGCTTCGGATAAATGGTTCGCATCGATAATACAGGTAATCCTTATTTCCGAAGTTGTAATCATTTCTATGTTAACGCCTGCATCTGCTAAAGCTGAAAACATTTTCGAAGCATATCCGGGGGAATCTTGCATGCCAGTACCAACAATACTAACTTTAGCCAATCCGACCGTAGTGTCAATCCTGTCACTACCAATTTCCTTTGCTACCTCTTCAACTTTAATCAATGATCTATCTAGGTCAGCATTTTTTACCGTAAATGTTAGATCAGTCTTACCCAAGTCGCTGGCATTTTGAACAATCACGTCCACACTAATGTCAGCCTCCGCAAGTGGCGCAAATAGACTGGCAGCTATTCCCGGTTTGTCTTCAACTCCACATAAAGTTATTTTCACCACCCCTTTTTCAGTTGCGATACCACTTACTCTATTCCTTATTTCTCCTACATTGCCGCTCATTTTTTTCACCTCATGAATGAGAGTCCCTTCTTTATCCTCAAAACTTGATGCAACCATTATTGGCACCCCATATACCATCCCAAGTTCAATTGACCTAGGGTTCATTTTGGCTCCATAACTTGCAAGTTCCAACATTTCTTCAAAATCGATTTCCTTCAATTTTTTAGCTTCAGGAACAAGTCTGGGGTCGGCAGTATATATCCCATCCACATCTGTATATATTTCGCAACGATCAGCATTTAAGCCAGCGGCCAATGCGACAGCAGTCAAATCTGAAGCTCCTCGACCTAGAGTAGTAACATCATACTCTGACGTTATACCCTGAAAACCGGCGACAACTACAATATTCCCATTATTTAATTCGCCATTAATCCGACCCAAATCGAGACTTGATATTTTGGCTTTACCGTAGCTCGAGTCCGTCAAAATACCTGCTTGTGCTCCACTCAAACTAATTGCGCTTTTACCAATCGACTGCAAGGCCATTGAAACCAATGCACATGATTGAAGTTCACCTGTTGATAAAAGTACATCCAATTCCCTTGGATCAGGTAAGCTAGAGACTTCTGATGCTATTTTAAGCAACCCATCTGTAGAATCACCCATAGCGGAAACTGTTACGACTATTTGAGATCCCTTACTATGTGAATATGCAATTCGATCAGCAACATTTTTAATCATTCCTGAATCTGCTAAGGAAGATCCCCCATATTTTTGGACAATCAACATATTTAATATCCACCAACTTCGTTAACTACAGTAATCATATTGATTCATAAGTCCCTTTAGGCGAAGGTCTAGTAACTAAAATCTCGCCTTCAATCCCAGACTTCATTGCTGCATCTGCCATTTCGTAACCAATGGTGTATTCCCTATCTTTACAAAATGCCAGAATTGTGGATCCTGCACCCGACAAAAAGGCACCATATGCCCCAGCATCTACTGCGGCACGTATTATATTTTTCATTGGGTGGAACAACTTTTGTCTCGCCGGCTGATGTAGCTTATCCTGAGTAGCATAGCGCAACTTACTCATATCGCCAGTTGTAAAAGCTTGCACCAGAAGAGCAGATCTAGAAATGTTGTATATTGCATCAGACCTATATATTTCCGGACTAAGCAAACTTCTTGCCTCTCTTGTAGGCATTGGCTGTTCAGGGATAAACAAAACTACTGCTAGATCTTCAGGGACATCCACCCTGGATACTATTAACTCGTTGTTGTCATACAAACAAATCTGCATTCCACCGAGCAAAGCAGGAGAAACGTTATCAGGATGACCCTCCCATGAAGCGGCGATATTTAGTATTTCCATATCAGACTTCAAGTTCCCTGAATAAAGATTGGCTGCATATAATCCTCCCAGTAAAGCTGCGGAACTGCTGCCCATTCCCCGTTCTAGATGTATCCTGTTTTCGCAGACAATTTTCACAGACGGGACAGGCCTGCCAATCAACCGAAATAATTCAGCGAAACCCTTGTAAACTAAATTTGTTTCATCGGTAGGAAGACTATCTTCACCAAACCCAAGAACCTCAATAGCCCCCTCTCCATCAAACACCTTGACGACATTCCATATATCCAAAGCCACGCCTAGACAATCGAGCCCGGGTCCCATGTTAGCTGAAGTGGCTGGTATATTTACTATTACTTTAGGGTTCATTTCTAACCATTTATTATATCATTCACCATAGGAAAAATTACGATTCTCTTGAACAATTGAAACCCTCAGCATTTGTAATATGAGTTCACATCTGTCTACAAATCCATATAAATCCACATTAATAAGGCAACGAAGCTTGCAATTATTAGATTATCCAGCGGTTATTTCAGACATATCCAATTTCACGACATTCAACAAATCTAAATTTAAATTATTAAGTATGCAACCTTCCTACTTCGAAGATGAAGTTACCGAATTACTTCAAAAAACGTCAGAAGGAAGGTTTCTATTAGAGAATGAAGGAAACTTAAGCTGTGCATCCATAACTGAAATAGATGATCTCTTACGGCATGCCAGCCTCGGTGGCTCACTAACTGGAGAAGAATTACTCTCCGTATCTAACACACAAGATATTATATTGAGTTTTAAAAAAATACTGTCTCAACATGAGGAAAGGTGCCCTCGACTCAGTCAGTTGGCCAATCAAATCTCAAATGTTTCATACCTGACTTATTCTATAGCCTCAAAATTAACACCAAATGGTCTGGTCAAGGATAACGCAACACCGAATCTCGGATCCATAAGAAAACAAGTGCGACAAGCCTATGACAGAGTAACAAATTCGTTACGAAAGATAATTGAAATCAACCAACTGACAGGTGTAATACAGGACGATGTAATATCTGTACGCGGTGATCGGCTTGTCTTGCAAATAAAATCCAATATGAGGAGCAAGATACCAGGAGTAATTCACGATGTATCAAACACGCATCAGACTTTATTTGTAGAACCTTTCACCACCGTTAATTTGTGCAATGCATGGAGAGAATTAATCCTAGAAGAGGCACAGGAAGTAGAAAAAGTCCTGAAAGAATTATCTGAATCCATCGGCAAAGAATCGTCAAATCTTCAAAACAACATCGATATTGCCACAGAGTTGGATTTCATACTTTCTAAAAGCCGTTACAGCAATCATATAGCTGCCCCTATACCCATTATTGAAAATTCCAATCAGCCTGACGAGCGATCTATTTCAATTGTGAAAGGTAAGCACCCTCTTTTAAGTAATGATGCTGTACCTTTGTCAATAGATGTGGGCCCTAACTGGAAAACACTCGTAATTACCGGTCCCAATACAGGAGGCAAAACTGTAGCTTTAAAAACAATAGGGTTATTAGCACTTCTAAATCAATCTGGGATACACATACCGGCCAGTGTTGAATCTTCGCTCCCTGTGTTCAACGGGGTATACGCGGACATTGGGGACCAACAAAGTCTACAACAATCAGTTTCTTCATTCAGCTCTCATATCAACTCTTTGAATGAAATTATTGAATTTTCGGACAACAACTCTCTTGTCATATTAGACGAAATAGGTTCAAGTACTAACCCTGAAGAAGGAACGGCTATAGCCATTGCAGTTATAGAATATTTAGCGGAAAGAAAAGTGAACACGTTGGTAGCAACCCATCATATGGCCGTGGCAGCCCATGCTGAGTTGTCACCCTTAATGAAAAATGCGAGTTTTACCCTCCACCCAGATACTTTGGAACCCACATATCAAATAACTATGGATATCCCTGGTGGAAGTTTCGCGATGACGGTCGCGGAAAGGTTAGGCCTTAATTCAAATATTTTGAAACTCGCTGAAAAATACCTACCTCAAAATAACAAGAACATCTCTAACATTCTTGAAGAAATCCGAAAAACTCGTGAAGCGCAAGCAGCCATCACTAATGAAATCCAACAAGAATTACTGCAATCATCTAACCTAAGAAAAAAACTTCAACAAGAAATAAAATATCTTAACGATCACAAATTAGAAATAGTTCGGTCTTTCCATGATTCTGCCAAAACAAAATATGAAGAAGTGGAAAAAATTTTGGGAATGGCACGTTCGGCTCTCTCGTGGGCCAAGAATCCAGGTACCCAGTATCAAGGAAACAATACAATAGAAAAAAAACTAGATTCAATTGCAGAACAGCTTGTCGAAAACCCTTTGCCCAACGCCGAATTTGATATTAAAAGTTATCAATCAGTAAATTTAGATGATTCAGTAATTATCAATGACTTGGGACTAACAGGCACCGTAACTTCAATAGAAAGAAATAATGACGATATAGAAGTAATGGTTGGAAATGTCCGTCTAGTGGTAAACAAAAACAGGTTAACATCTATTCAAAACCCTAGCACAAACACAAAATCTGGCATAGATAGCTCCTCTGTCGTATATCCAGTTCCAACTGGCCAGTTGGAACTGGATATACGAGGAATGAGAAGTGAAGAAGCCCTTATACATCTTGAACAGTTCCTTGATGACTCAGTAAGAGCAGGGTTAAGCAAAGTAAGAGTAATTCACGGTAAGGGAACCGGCGCATTGAGATTTGCAGCAAGAAACATGCTAAACAATCATCCACTGGTTAGTAGGTATGAACCAGAAACTGACATGTCTGGCGGAGATGGTTCCACTTCTGTACTACTAAATTAACCCAATACTATTCTCCCCGTGAAACAATGATTAATAAACAAGGCAATACAAGAAGAGCTGCTATTAGAGCAAAAAATATCATTACGGCGGTAAGCTGCCCATAGGAAGCAAATATTGGCATTGGAGCAAACCCCATTACGGTGAACCCAATTATACTTGATGCAGCTGAGGCAACTAACGCAACTCCTGTTCCGGCTGCAGCGTTTCTGATCGCATCTATCTGACCTTGACTTCTATTCATTTCTTCTCTGTAACGCTGGGTCATATGTATTGAATAATCTATTCCCACACCAATGGAAATCGCTCCTATCATCGCCGTCACATAATTAAGTGCAAAGCCTGCTATATACATAACGCCGTATAACCAGACTACAACAAGACCAATTGGAATAACCGTTACCAAAGCGTACTTAAAGGATCTCATTGTAAATATCAATAAAATCATTGCAGCGATTATTGCAATAGGCAGAGACGTGTATAGAGTCTTCGTCGACTCGGTCAGTTGTTTCTCTCTAGTGAACGGAGATCCTGTAAGCCCTGTTTTATAAATCGACTCATGTGAGCCGAGTCTTGCAATAATCGGACGTAAAGCGTTACCTGATGCTGTAACAACTGATTGATCTCTCGTACCAGGAATCTGAAAAGATATTGTAGTCAGATCAAGTCCATCTCCCGTGAAATAAATTGAACCTCGAACTTGTTCAACTGAAAGGGCCATCTGTTCATTACTTCCAGGAATCCCAAATAGACTTCCGTATTCATAAACAGCTCTTATCTGTTCTCTTGTATCTGGTATACCGTCATGATTAAAATCCGTTAAAGAAACATTTTTGTCTTTATAAATCGCCAATTTTGCTTCTTCACTGCTGAGGGCAACATTCAATAAGGTAAGTGCGTTCAGACCAAAGGTAACTTCTCCACTCGGTGACAATGCTACTTCGTCAACACCTCTAAGTTGATCCACAAACAGCAATATGGCAGACATTGCCTCTGGATCCGTCAGATCGCCAGACACATAAGCTATGCCAGGTTCACCTCCAGAGTCTCTCACATGTTCATCTAATTTATCCAAACCTTCAACAAATTCTGAGTCCGAATCAAAAAAATCTTTAACATCAAACGAGGGTTCAAGTCGCATTGCAAAATAACTCATTATCGAGGTGAAAAATATCACTATCAATATAGAAACCCAAACCCTAGAACTAACCGATTCTACTAATTTGACGACTATATTTGTTGTAATAGAAGTAGCATCGAAATTGGTCTCGTTAGCGCTATTACTATTGCCCCCACCCATGCATTCAAGCGGCACTTTGAACTTAAACATACAAACTGGAATTAAAACAAAAATCGCTAATGAAGCTAATAGTAAAAGAATCCCTATAAATGGATCTAGGGCAATCATCAGAACCACGGATATCCCTGATATAACCGCCACAGCAACAATACTCACCCACCTGAGAATATTCCATCTCCATCCAGAACAATTCAATCTCGAATTCAAAATAAGTTCGTCAATTTTCATTGTAGCCAAAGGTGTGAGAAATCCTAAAACTAAAAAAGACGAAAACACTGCCACTGCGGCAGCGCAACCAAAATGTATCACCGCCTCGATATTAGAAGATAAGTTTGACAAAAAAGCTATCCCGTCACTAGCCATTGCCATCAGCAATGCTATCAACACAGCGGAATATCCAACTCTAAATGACTGAACACGGGATACATGACACCTAATTTCTTCTTGATATCTACGAACAGCGTGAACTACAAAATCGACACCTAGGGATATCATACTTATAGGCACAACCAAATCTATAACCAAACCACTTTTAAGTCCTACTATCGCTGATAGCCCCTTCAACCAGATTATAAGTACAGATAAACCAATACCGGTGAATGCCGTGACCCAATAGGACTTAAGACTTATACCCACAACTATTACTGCGGCTATTATGGTAAACATTATGTATATACCTGCAGTCTTTCCTTCATCTTCAGCTTCTAAATTAGCATCGATTGCTATTCCCCAAATTTCGAACGCTGACTCTGTCCCGGACATAACCTCCATTATTTTCCTGTTCAAATGTTCTTTATTAATAACATCCGGACCACCACCCATTCCTATTTCTAGCCCACTTGATCCCAACTTGGAGTTATCTGCGAGAGCATAAAAAAGCATCGCAGGTGAAACCCAATAATCAATTTCTTGGCCCATTACTATCTTTTCTTTAAAATAAGCGTCAACAGATAGAAAATCCCTAAGCCTTTTTGTAGATTTGTCTTTAAATAGATGATGCACAGCCAATTTAATTTGATCGTTGCTGGCTGTTTCGAGAGTTATTCCCATCCCGAACAAAGATTCTTCAATTGCGTTTAATATGGAACTTATACCGTGAACATTCGCTCCCATATCGTAATCAAAGTATTGGAATAGATAAGTCTGAGTCTGTAAAGTTCCTACAGTTAAACCTTTCTTCTGATCCAATAAAATCAAATCATTCAGGTTGTTTTTGAACTCTAATAGAACATTACTAGTCAAAACATCGCCCATGCCAGGCTTTTCATGCTTGGCCTCCAACACAAATCCTGCAATATGTACGGGTGTAGGGAACTTGTTATCTATGTCAATTTGCAAATCATAAACTTCACCTGGCGGGTTAGGAGAAGCTTGTGACTTAGGAGCCCACTGTGTGAACGGATAGGTAAGGATCACAGTTATAAAAATTCCGATCGCAAAAACCCAAACAAAATGTTCCGTAACAAACTCGGTAAATTTTAAATTCCAATTCCTCATAGGTAAAACAATGTATCGGGTGTGATGTAAAATACCATCTGGATGAAATATCCGATCAGTTGATATCCCATGACCAACATTTAATGAACACTAAAATATGCTATTGCGAATACTCATAATACACCATGTTGCGCTGGGAAAGGATGTGCCGATTTGAAAATTATTTTTATGGGAACTCCGGATTTTGCGATTCCATCATTGGAAAAATTATTTCACTCTGACAATGAAATTTTGTGTGTTTACACTCGACCAGATGGAAGGCAAGGTAGAGGAAAAAAGAAATCCATATCCAATCTTAAAAAATACTGTTTAGACAATAATATTCCAGTACGACAACCCGAAAGCTTTAAAAATAATCATTTAGAACTTAACGTTTTACAAAAATTTAAACCAGATATTGGTGTAGTAGTAGCATTTGGCAACCTTCTACCTCTACAGGTATTGCAGTCATTCAAACATGGTTGTATAAATGTACATCCATCAATGCTCCCCAAATACAGAGGTCCTTCACCTGTTATAACAGCTATTTTGAACGGTGAAACGAAAACAGGGGTCTCAATTATTCAACTCGATGAAGGCATGGATAGCGGCCCAATCATACTTCAAGACTCTGTGAGTATTGAAAAGTATCACGATAGTCTAACATTGACAAATTTATTGTTTGACATTGGTGGCGATATGCTAATTGAAGCGATAACTCTAATTAAAAACGGAACTTTAAAACTAACTTTTCAAAGGGAAAGAGAAGCCTCATATACCCAGAAAATCAATAAATCAGATGGAGAAATAAATTGGTCACTCTCGGCTTATGAAATAAATCAACGTATAAGAGCATTTTATCCATGGCCGGGTGCATATACCCATATAGATGGCAAACTTTTAAAAATCATGACAGGAAGAATAAATTCTGAACAATCTCTTCATCCAGGCAATATTAAAATGACTGATGAAATCAAAATAGGAACTGGCAAAGGAACGTTGATACCAGAATTATTGCAACTTGAAGGCAAAAAAGTCATGAGTTCCGCCGAATTCTTACGAGGTAACAAACATTTCGATGGGGCTTACGCTAATAATTACTAAGATTCCCCAATTCGTAACACTTTGCTGAGTTGTAGCTTTTTCATTACATAAGTAACCGCCACAGTCACAGAAACCAAGAAAACCGCAATTACCATATAAATTAAGGCAATGTTCTGCCAACGTACTTCTGGAACGAAAGGTGGCAGAATATTTGATCCATAAACCTCGCTACTCATGAATGGCATAACTACAGCAGTTAACCTCTGTCCCATCCAGCTTCCCAAGATAAGCCCAATGATAGTTATTATCGCCTGCTCCGCCCAAATCATCGACAATAACTGTCTATCTGTGAGACCTATTGTTCTCATTACTGCAAACTCAACGTCGCGATTCTTTAAGGAGACATATGCGTTTGTTAACAGCCCAATTATGCTTAATAATAAGACCGAAGAAAATGACAAGAACAACAACCCATTCCAACCTGACCTGACAAGTGGATCAACTTTACTAATCTCTAATTCTTCTCTTCTATCGACTACCCCACCTATCGGATATAAATCCTCATGATTCAAACTAGCGATTAAATTCTGACGAGAAATATTATCTGCCTCACTGGCTAATCCAAGCCATATTTCATTGGGCGTCAAATCACCTCTCAATGTATGTGAATTAGCCAAATCAAAAACCGAATCAATACTGAGAACAATGTGATTTTCCATAACTGTATCTAAGGTAGGAAAATAATCAAAGCTACCTTCTATTTTCAAAGGGACCCTTTTGCCAGCAACAGAGACAACAATATTATCACCACGATCATATTTAGTTTCAGATAAAAATGACTGCGAGACTATGCCGGGCACAGGTGATATTGGTTTTCCAATATAGAATCCTCTGGCCGTTTCAGGGCTCCCCTCAGTCCATGAAAAATTAAGAAGTCTTGGCTCATTATTACGGTTGGAAACATAGGAAATATTATCCCCTATAGATTTCTTTGTGGCTTCAAGTGTGCTGCAGCAGTCAGGCAAATCGAAAGTATGCAATATTGATTTTTCTCCTTGGGAATTTGAAAC
>CEUN01021588.1_pt1 | contig 27884 bp, 21 predicted proteins | sample 361501 | NCBI WGS metagenome assembly CEUN01 (sample SAMEA2622801, study PRJEB7988) | marine metagenome | biome: marine biome (ENVO:00000447); feature: marine epipelagic mixed layer (ENVO:xxxxxxxxx); material: "saline water (ENVO:00002010), including plankton (ENVO:xxxxxxxx)" | depth 120 m | reverse complement strand
TTGGTACCCCTAATTTATTTAATTTTTCACCTAAATATTTTGTTGATCGAATTCTATATTGAAGATAATCCTCATCTATAACCTCCTTCAAACCATAAGCTATAGCCTCTAAATCTCTACCAGATAAACCTCCATATGTTGGAAAACCTTCTGTAAGAATTAATAGATCTTTTTTCTTTTGAGCCAAACTATCATCATTAGTACATAAAAAGCCTCCAATATTAGCAATCGCATCTTTTTTAGCACTAACCGTGCAACCATCAGCATAAGAAAAGGTTTCTTTAACAATATCTTTAATACTCCTATTAATGTAACCTTTTTCATTCAATTTAATAAAATAGGCATTCTCAGCAAATCTACAAGCATCAAGATAGAAAGGAATATTATGCTTTTTAGCAACCATTGAAACAGATTTTATATTGCCCATAGAAACAGGTTGACCACCACCAGTATTATTTGTAATAGTAAGCATAATTAAAGGTATTTTAGAAGTCCCTTTATCAATTATAAATTGCTTAAGCTTCTCAATATCCATGTTCCCCTTAAAAGGAAAAGGGCTATTAAAATCGTTTGCTTCAGAACAAACTAAATCTACAGGAACTCCCCCTACCTCTAATATATTCGCTCTTGTAGTATCAAAATGATTATTGCTAGGTATATAATCACCTTTTTTAGTCATGGTGGAAAATAAAATTCTTTCTGCAGCTCTTCCTTGATGGGTTGGGATAATATTTTTAAATCCCATCAAATCTTTAACAGTATTTTCAAAAAAAATGAAACTATTACTACCAGCATACGACTCGTCACCAAGCATAACACCTGCCCATTGCTGACTACTCATAGCTCCTGTCCCAGAATCTGTAAGTAAATCTATTATTACATCTTTAGCATTAACTAAAAATAAATTATTATGAGCTACATCAAGAATAGAACTTCTATCAGAACGACTATTTAATTTTATAGGCTCAACCGATTTAATTTTAAATGGTTCAATAATTGTTTTCAAATTAATTTACTCACTTTCAAAATAATGTTAAATCATCATTAGTGTTATCTTTATTATCGATAGGCTGAATATTATTATCTATAATTTCTTCATCCTCTATTTCAGATTCTCCATCTAAAAATAAAAAACCGCTCATCCTTAAAAAGGAAGGTATTTTATTTCCAGAAGCTTTCCAGCCTTTAATATCAATAAAATCAATAATGTCTATATTTTTTTCTTTTTTATCACCATTTTTTAATCTGTATTTAAAATCTAAAGATGGATTTGCATTAATAGTTGCTTTAATGAATTTAGAACCTCTTGAATCATCTATAAAAGAGAATAATTTGTTTGGCTGATTCGTTTCAATCTTAAATCTTTTTAAATAATAAGATTTTTTATTACCTATATAATGCAAACATGAAATGGTATCGTTATTAAATTTCGTAAATATTTCTATATCAGAAAAATTAAATCTTCTATTTAAGTCTAAGGATGCAATTTCATATTCTCCAGTTTTATAAACAACCAGAACTTTGTCATCAACCTCAAAACGACCTAATAAAATTCCCCTTTCATCAAAATTGAATTTACCGATACTTTCATCAAACCAAACCTTTTTTCCACCAAAAGTTGAACTCCCTAGCTCAGATTGAATTATTTTTCTTATTGGGTATTTAGTTAATATATTGCCCTTGGATAACCTGTTTTTTATCATTATATCATTAAAATTATATTCAAATTCTTTTTTCTTTGCTTTAGATTTAAAATGAAGATTAACCTTGATAATTTCAGATTCACTATTTGGGTTTCCTGTGATATATAAAATTTTAGCATCTTCAATATTTTTAGATATAGGATATTCTTTATCTTTAAGTATTGATTCAATTGAAAATCTTTTAATATATGATTTGCTATCTTTTTTACTAAGATAAACCACATTATATATCATATGACGATCATTCTTTTTCCATAAACCTGCATAAATTATCTTTTTACCTAAAAACTTTTTATCACCAACCTTGGTTACCAAATAAGTTCCATCTTCCTTAAATGCTATAATGTCATCAAATTCAGAGCACTCACATAAAAAAGTTTCATTCTTAAGCGCAAAACCAAAAAAACCTTCTTCATAATTAATAAATAACTTCTTATTTGATAGAGCCGCCTGTTTTATTTTAATTGTATCAAATTTTTCAATTTTACTTTTTCTGTCTTTGTTTTGACCATACTTATCTAATATCATCTCAAAAAACCTAATTGAATATTCCTTTATATGAAGAATATTATTAACAACCTCATCCAAGTCACTTTCAAGTTTTAGTAATTTTTCTTGAGTTTTGCTGATATCATATTTAGAAATTTTCTTTATTTTTAAATCTGTTAAATAAACAATATCATCATTTGTTATTTCATATTTTAAATTTTTACTAAACGGAAGCAGTGCATTTCTGATTATATCTAATACCAGCTCCCAAGAATCAGCATTCTCTATTAATCTATAAATTTTATTTTCAATAAATATTTTTTCAAGACTCAAAAGATGCCATTTTTTCTCTAAATCGTTCTTATCTAATTCAAGCTCCCTCTTAAGTAAGCTTTTCGTTTGATTAACAGAATCAATAAGGACTTCACTAATATTTGAAAAAATAGGCTTATTATTTCTAATTACACAACAATTTGGAGATATTGAAATCTCACATTGAGTAAACAAATAAAGTGCATCAATTGTTTTGTTTGGAGAGATACCTTTTGGTAAATTAATTGTAATGTTTACCTCTTCAGCTGTATTATCTTCAATATTTTTAATTTTTATTTTTCCATTATCATTTGCTTTTATAACTGAATCAATAAGAGAGTTTGTGTTTACTGAGTATGGAACACTTCTAATAATAATTTGATCTTTACCAGAGACTTCAATATTACTTCTTATTCTAATTTTACCTCCCTTTTGACCTTTTTTATAATGCTCAACATCTATTAATCCTCCATTATCAAAATCAGGAAAAATTTTAAAACTTTTATCGTTCAATATTGAAATTGATGCTTTGATTAATTCTTTAAAATTGTGTGGCAAAATTTTAGTTGACAAACCAACAGCAATGCCTTCAACACCGTTTAAGAGCAATAAGGGAAATTTCATAGGTAGAGCAATTGGCTCCCTATTTCTCCCATCATAAGAATCTTGAAATTCAGTCAAACGCTTATTAAATGAAACATCAATAGCAAAGTCTGATAATTTGGCCTCTATATATCTAGGAGCTGCTGCTTTATCTCCTGTTCTTATATCACCAAAATTTCCTTGAGTTTCAATTAACATACTTCTATGAGTAAGATTTACCAATGCATCACCAATAGAAGCATCTCCATGGGGGTGATATTTCATAGAATGACCTATAATATTTGCAACTTTATGAAAACGATTATCATGCATCTCAAACATAGAGTGCAATATCCTTCTTTGTACAGGTTTAAGCCCATCCTCTTGTTTAGGAACAGCTCTCTCAAGAATTACATATGAAGCATAATCAAGAAACCAATCTTCATAAAACTTATCTAAATACTTCATTTCCTCACTCATTATCTATATCTAATTCTTCATGTTTTAAATTATCAATTATAAACTCTTGTCGTGATTGTGTATTTTTGCCCATAAAATAGGTAACAGCATCATTAATATCTTTATCTTGATTAATAATTATGGGTTCTAACTTAATATTCTCACCAATAAAAGATTTAAATTCATTGGGAGATATTTCCCCTAAACCCTTAAACCTAGTAATCTCACAATTTTTACCTAAATTATTTTTTGCTTGATACATTTCATCATCTGAATAACAATAAACAGTTTCTTTTTTATTCCTAACTCTAAATAATGGTGTCTCCATTATATAAAGATGACCTTTTTTAATCAATTCTGGAAAAAATTGAATAAAAAATGTGATTAATAATAATCTAATATGCATACCATCAACATCCGCATCAGTTGCAATTACCACCTTATTATACCTTAATCCCTCTATACCATTTTCCAAATTTAATGCATGCTGTAAAAGATTAAATTCTTCATTTTCATAAACAATCTTCTTTTTCATACCTAGAGTATTTAAAGGTTTTCCTCTTAAACTAAAGACTGCTTGAGTGTAGACATCCCTAACCTTGGTTATTGAACCGCTAGCAGAATCACCCTCGGTTATAAATATTGTTGACTGCAATGAATTGGAAGACTCTTTTTTATCATTATAATGAAATTTACAGTCTCTTAATTTTTTATTATGAAGATTAGCTTTTTTACTTCTCTTAGCTGCTATTTTCCTAATACCAGCCAATTCTTTACGTTCTTTTTCAGATTGAATAATTCTCTGTAAAAGTGCATCAGCAGTTTCTGGATTTTTATGCAAATAATTATCTAACTCAACCTTCAAAAACTCATTAAAAGCAACCCTCAATGTGGGCCCTTTAGGTCCTAAATCTAAAGATCCTAGCTTAGTTTTAGTCTGCGATTCAAAAACTGGATTTTGAACTTTTATACTAATAGATGCCGTAATGGCGCTTCTTATATCTACAGCATCTATATCTTTTTTATAAAAATCTCTTACTGTCTTTGTAAAAGCCTCCTTAAAAGCTGATAAGTGAGTTCCGCCTTGAACAGTATTTTGACCATTAACAAAAGTGTAATATTCTTCCCCATATTGATTGCTATGAGTTAAGGCTATTTCTATATCATTATTTTGTATATGAATAACAGGGTATCGAATTTTACTTTCATTAATTTTTGATTGAAGGTGATCTTTTAATCCATTTTCAGAATAAAATTTCTTCCCATTATAAAAAATAGATAAACCTGCATTTAAATAAACATAATCACAAACCCGTTCCTCAATATAATTATCACGAAATTTATATTCTCCAAAAATTTCTGAATCTGGTCTAAATTTTATTTCTGTCCCATTTGAAGAAGAATCAGATACAATGTCAGCATCTTTAAGTAATTCTCCTCTAGAAAAATCAACCTCTTTTTTCTGACCTTCCCTTATAGAAAAAACATTAAATGATTCTGATAGAGCATTAACTGCTTTAGTTCCTACACCATTTAATCCAATTGATTTTTTAAATGCTTCAGAATCATATTTTCCACCAGTATTAATTTGAGAAACGCACTCTAAAACCTTCCCTAACGGGATTCCTCTACCATAGTCTCTAATGCTAACTGATTGATCTTTAATTTTAATATTAATTTTTTTACCATAACCCATTACATATTCATCAATACTGTTATCAATTATTTCTTTTAGTAAAACATAAATACCATCATCTGAAGATTTGCCATCACCTAATTTACCTATATACATACCAGGACGTTTCCTTATATGCTCCTTCCAATCAAGAGATTGGATTGAACTTTCATCATAAATAGGTTTTTTGCTCATTTAGAAAAGGCTCGTATTAGGAAGGATTGAAATAAACAATTGTTATTAAAATACATAAATGTAATATAATACATTTTAAGTTAATTTTATGAACAGAAATTTTACTAAAAAATAATTTTTACTTACTATTTCCTGACCAATGCAATTTCTCTTTTAAAGTAGACATATAATTATAAAAAGGGAGAAGTACTAATCTAGCACCAAAATTAGCTTTATTGATTGAGATAATATTATTCTGTGTAAGTGTTACCCTTTCCTGACCATCAACTGTTAAAGCTGCATCTATAAAATCTTTAGGGAATTTTATTTCGATATTTGAATTAGAAGAAATCACAATAGGTCTCGCAGATAGACTGTGAGATGATATGGGTGTAATGGTCACCACATCTAAATTAGGATAAATAATAGGACCTCCAGAAGATAAAGAATAACCTGTAGAGCCTGTTGGGGTTGAAATAATCACTCCATCACCTTCATAATTATTAATATGAACACCATCAGAATAAACTTTTGTCTTTAAAATTCTACCAGAACTACCATGATCTACCACAACATCATTAAATGCATAATAAATTTTATCTAAATTAGAAATTGTAATTTTCAATAGAATTCTATTGTCTAATTCATAATCACCTTTATTTAAGCATTCTAATGCATCAATTAATGTGTCTTCTGTAGATTGTGCTAAAAAACCTAAATTTCCTATATGAACACCTAAAACAGGAATTTCTTTACCTTTTAATTTTCTAACAGTTGAAAGAATAGTCCCATCGCCACCTATGCTCAAAATAAAATCACTATTACTAACACAATTATCAAAATTATCAATTTTAACCATCCTATCTAATTCCGGATTATGATTAGGGTCATTTTGAAATTCATTAGTTAACATCAGTTGAAATTTACTATTTGAAGCATATATTTCAGAAAAATAATTAGCAACCATATTAACAATTTTAAAAAATTGTGGTTTTCTATAATTCCCAGTACAAGTAATTTTTTTGAAAGGCATATTATTCTTCAGAAAATTTATTATCTGAACCTTTTATTAATTTACTCATCTTTTTATCAGCAGACTCTAACTTTTTCCTGCAAACATTTGTTAATTTGTTTGCCTTCTCATATAAATCAATCATCTCTTCTAGAGGGGTCTCTTGATTCTCTAGCTTTGAAAGAATTTCTTCTAATTTTTTAATACCTTGCTCAAAACTTAAATCATTTTCTTCTTTTGACATTATAAATTCTCCTTTTTAATTGATTTTAAAACCTCAACCTCTAGCTCTCCTGTATATAATTTAACATTCAATTTATCTTTACTTTTAACATTTTTTATATTTTTTAAAATTTTTCCCTTACTATCATAGATAAACGAATAACCTCGTTTCATCACATTTTTTGGATTAAAAGATTGAGAATAATTAGATAAATAATTAATTTTATCAAATTTATTTTTAAATCTAATATTAATATTATTAGAAATTGATTTATTTAATAAATTTAATTTTTCATGTTTTTGATTGAAATATCTTCTAAAATGAGACTCTGATAATATATTTTTTATTGTTGATAATTTATCTCTATGATTTAATAATATATATTTTGCCTTATGTAAACCATGCCTTTTTTTTGTATTATTCAAATGAATAAAGTAGTTTTCAATTTTTTTTGTAATTATCGATAATATGTCATCATGAATAGAATCTATGGTTTGAAGACATTGATTGGTAGAGGGAGCTACAATTTCTGCAGCAATTGATGGAGTCCCTGCCCTTTTATCTGCTACTAAATCTGAAATAGTAGTATCTGTTTCATGACCAATAGCTGAAATAATTGGAATATTTGATTCAAAAATTTTATACGCTAACTTTTCGTTATTAAAACACCACAAATCTTCTAAAGATCCACCTCCACGAGCAATAATTATAACATCTATATTAATTTTAGAAGAATTTATATCATCAATTGCTCTCATCAAATCTTCAACAGCTCCATCACCCTGCATCCTGCAATCTCTAACAACGACTTCAAGATAAGAACTGTTTCTGCTTATAACATCTAAAATATCTTTAATAACAGAACCGCTTAATGATGTAATCAATGCGATTTTCTTAGGATATTCTGGTAGCTTTTTTTTATGAGACAAATCAAACAAGCCCTTTTTTAATAAATCTTTTTTTAAGGCTTCAAATTTGGCCCACAAGTCACCTTCACCAGCCAAAGAGATTTTACTTACATGAAATTTAAATGATCCGCCTTTTATCCAAATAGAAGACTTTCCTTCTATTAAAACCTTATCTCCAATTTGAGGCATATAATCATTTAGTATTTTTTGATAATAAAATATCGCACATGATAATGTTGCAGAATCATCCTTTATATTAAAATACATGTGCCCGGAAGGGTGCTTTGTTAATTGAGAAATCTCACCTTTAACAAGTATATTAGAAAATCTAGACTCAATTAAATTGTTTATTTGTTTATTTAATTCAGATACACTAAAAATATATTGATTTGACATGTTGGATTTTTTTTAAAAACCAATCAGCTATAGACTATTTTTTCTTATGTCTATTTGCTCTTAACCGTTTTTTTCTTTTGTGGGTATTCATTTTTTGTTTTTTTCTTTTTTTACCACAAGGCATTAGCTTTTTCTCCTTAAAATCCTCTTAAAAGTGATTGGTTAACTTCTTTCTTTAAAATTCTAGAAACTTTAAAAGTAGGCACAAAACGTTCCTTTAGAGAAACTTTTTCATTTGTTGCTGGATTTCTTGCTTCTCTAGCTTTTCTTTTTTTTACAATAAAGCTACCAAAGCCTCTGATATCTACCCTTTGATTATTTTTTAATGAAGACCCAATTGATTTAATTACTCCCTCAAGAACAGCCTCTGTCTCAACCTTAGTTAATCCTGTCGCTGCCGAAACTTCATTTACAATATCTGCTTTAGTCATAATATAATCCTATAATTTGTTTTTATAAAAGATAGCAAATATCTATATATTCTAAGCAAAATTCCAATAAAATTAATTTTTTGGATAAATAATTAAATCTTGACCAACTTTAATAATATCGCTTCTTAAATTATTCCATTTCTTAATATCACTAACTCTTACTCTATATTTATATGAAATTTTACTTAACGAATCTCCATATTTGACTTTATATTTAATTGTTGATTGACTACTTATTTTTTCAAGTTGCTTAGCAGGAACATGAATAATTAATTTTTTTCCTACATAAATCATATTATCTTTTTCTCTAATTCCATTCCAAACCTTAATTTTTTTAACTGATGTTTGATATTTTGAAGCTATCTCACTTAGAGTGTCTCCAGATTTAACTGTATAGTGAATTTTTTTTGTACCTGAGGACTCTATTAAAGATTTAACATATTCATCATAACCTTGAGTTGGAATTTGCAATTTCTGTCCAGGTTGTAAATATTTTCTTTTATTAATATTATTCATGGAAGTTATATCTTGAATTTTAACTTTATATTTATTGGCTATTCTAGATAAATTATCACCTCTTCGGACAATATGCTCAACAATCAATAAATTTTTAGTATTACTATCTTTTAGTAGTGCATATAGAGAATCAAAATCACTATAACTTTGATTTGGAAGTCTTAGGTTATAAAATTTATTACTATCTAAGGGCGGTATTATACCTCTTTTAATTTCAGGATTATAAATCTGCAAAACTTTGGGGCTAATTTTAGTAATTTCTGATATCTGATTGAAGCTAACTTGTTTATCAATTTTTTTTATTATCCAATCAAAATCAGGTTCACTATTTATTACAAAACCATATTTTTCGGGATTTTTTGCTATTAAAAAAATAGCCAAAATTTTAGGGACATAATTTCTAGTTTGACCTGGAAGCCTACTTAAATCCCAAAAGTTTGTAGAATTTGATCTTTTTATTTCCTTTATTACTCTACTCGCCCCACAATTATATGCTGCAAATGCTAAATACCAATTTTCTCCATTTATATCATCAGGATTAATTTTATCAAATATAGCTTTTAAATCTTTAAGATATCTTGCTGCAGCATAAGTGGATTTAATAAAATCTCTTCTCTCATCAATAAACCAATTTTTTTGCAAGCCATATAATTTTCCTGTAGAAGATATAAACTGCCAAGGACCTAAGGCCTGAGCATAGGATAATGCAATCGGATTTAGACCACTTTCAATTACAGATAAATAAAAAATTTCAGGAGGTACTCCCTCTTCCTCAAGAATTGGAAGTATTATTTTTTTAAACTTAGCAATTCTATTAAGCCATAATTGGACACCTTTTTTTGCTCCATTACTACTAAAATATTTAACATTCCTAGCTACTTTACTATTAAATGTAATAGGGATGTGACCATCGATAAATTCTACAGTTTCATCTACAAATTCAACATCCTCTAACTGTTGCTTATAAAAATAAGCTTCTAATTTTTCCTTAAATAGCGCCATCGATAGAGGAGATTCTAATTTATTGATAGTTACTGATTTATTTTGATAGTAATCAATACTAGCATTTAAAATCATATTATATTCTATTCTTTTATATTCATCATCCAGACTAAGAGAGTCTAAAAATTCAAATGAAGCAAATAATGATTGGAATTGAACTTCTGCTTCGATTGTGTCTAAAGAAATATCATAAGTAATTGCATCTGCAAAAGTTAACTTTGATTCTATTAATTGCTCGTAAAAAATATCATTTAATTCAATTTTATTAAAATTTAATAAAGATGAATCTTTAACTTCAACATGTTCATTATCGATTGATATCGTATCAACCTTTAATTTAGATTCGCTATTAAGAGAATCTAAAGCTTCTTGTGAAAAAATTAGTGATGATAATGAAATAAATAGAAAAAGCATTAATTAATGATATCTAAGCCAGAATACTTAGAAATTGATTTAGGCAATTTGATTGCCCCATCTTTTGTTTGGTAAGCCTCTAATAAGGCAATCATTAATCTTGGAGTGGCTAATCCTGAGCCATTTAATGTATGAACAAATTCTAATTTATTACTTGTCCTGTCTCTATATTTAATATTACCTCTCTGAGCCTGAAAAGATTCAAAATTACTACAACTTGATACTTCTAAATATTTTTTCTCAAATGGAGACCAAACTTCAATATCATAACATTTTGCTGCTGAAAATGATAAATCCGCCCCACACAATTCAATAACTCTATAATGAAGATTTAAATCTTGAAGAATTTGCTCAGCATTAGATAAAAGTATTTCTAATTCATCGTATGAGCTCTTTGGATTGCAAAACTTTACAAGCTCTACCTTATTAAATTGATGAACCCTATGCAAACCTTTAGTATCTTTACCATAACTTCCTGCTTCCCTTCTAAAACAAGCACTGTATGCAGCAAATTTTATAGGTAAATCAGATTCATCTAACACTTCATTACTATATATATTAGTTACTGGAACTTCAGCTGTAGGGATACAATATAAATCATCATTTTCAATATGATACATATCTTCTTTAAACTTTGGCAAATTACCAGTAGTTAAGGGGGATTTTGCATTTACTAAAAAAGGAGGAAAAACCTCTTTGTAATTATGATTATCTATATGCATATCTAACATATAATTAATCAAAGATCTCTCTAATTTAGCCCCTCTATCAATATACAAAGGAAAAGCACTACCAGATATTTTTGCTCCTCTTTTAAAATCAACTAAATTTAAATTTTCACATAAATCTAAATGACTTAAAACTTTAAAATCAAAGGATGGTTTATCCCCCCATTCCTTAATAACCTTATTATCAGACTCTGACAAACCTTCTGGAACACTATCATGAACTATATTGGGGATATACATTAATTTTTCATTTAATGAAGAATTAAAGTCATGTAGATCATTATCTAAAGCTTTAATTTTAACAGATATATTTTTCATTTCATTAATAAGACTATCACAGTTTTCCTTTTCTTTCTTTTTTAATGAAATATTATTATTAATATTATTTCTCTCTGCTTTGAGAGTTTCTACTTCCTGTATAAGAGTTCTTCTTTTAAAATCAATACCTAAGATTTTATCTATATCTATATCAGACTTCTTTTTAGAAAGGCTGTCTTTGACTAAATCTTTATTATCTCTTATAAATTTAATTGAATGCATTTTACTTTTCTATTTTTTAATATTATACAATAAAGAGGTTGAAAAATCTAAAAAATCATCTTCTGAATATAAATTTTCTGTTCTATAATAACCAACCTTAAAATAAGCATCTATATTATAAAAAAGTGTCTTCTTTGCCTGAATATACAATAAGTTTCTACTCTTAAGGACCGCCCTATGCACTGGCTTTTTAGATTCATCCTCTTCATCAGTTTCATTAAAAATATCTTGAGGATTAAGCAATGAAGCTGATTCATCATAATTCGCTTCTCCAATTCTAGTATTATGATAACCTATATCAAGTGTAAACTGATTAACATCATTATAATCATTAATAAAAAGAATAAAAGAGGCTCTTTGATCAACAGAATCCCCACCTGACCATAATCCAACAGGGTAGTTATGGTGTGCAGGAATATTTATAGGGAATTTATGGGTGTATACCTGAGGCTCTGCTAAAGAATACTCAAACTTTAATATACCTTTTATTTTTCTTTGTTTTTTTGTTCCAGAGCTATTTTTATAGCCTGCTTTAAAATTAAATATTCTAGATACACCTATTTGTTGAGCAAACCAATTTCGAGAATCTTTACTAAATGTTTTATATGGAGCCCATTCATCAATCAATAAGCCTCCATAAACTCTATATTTAGAGAAAATATAATCAAAATCAAATCCCATTTGAAGATTATCAAGATCTCCTTGCTGATGCTGTTCTGACCAATACAATTGAAAAGGATTTACATAAGAAAAATTAGTTACCCCAGTAATAACTTGTTCATAAAAACCTAATCTAAGATTTTCAAAAATATTAAAATCTATTCTATGATTATAAAGCCTTCTTGGTAAAACTGGTAATCTATTATTGGAATTATAATTTTCCGAGGTGCTGTCTAATAGCTCTGAATATAAATCACCAGCAATAAATGTTAAATAAACCTTATCTTTATAATTATAATGAAATCTTAATTGATTAAAAACAGGCATATTATTTGATAATGACAAGTTTGAATAAGAAGAAGGACCTAAACTTGCTTTTAATTTTCCAAATGTTAAGTCAAAATTATTACTCATTATTGATATAAAACCAATAGATTCATCAAAATCAACACCATTACCTTCTGGCTCTTTGACTGATGTATAAAAACCATATTGATAATCAGGATTATATAAAAAAATAGGTGGAACCACATCTGTTCCAAGGGTATTACCCATATCTAAATCATCACTGATTCCGTAAGCAGAATGTTTATGAAATCTAAGGGTTCCATTAAACCATATTGGATTTAATGAAGGAACTAACACCTTGTTAAAGCTAAATGCAATCCCAGGGCTAACCCATAGAATAGAATATGGATTATCTGAATTCATCTCAAATCCTGACTGACTATATCTTAATGCAAGCACAGGAGATAAAGAAATATTATTATTTTTAAATAAATTATAGTGATTTTTAGGCTTTGATTCTTTTAATGGCCAAACAACCAATTTATTAGATATATTAGAATCTTCAATAGATTCAAACTCATCTAAAACTCTATCATAAAAATTATGATTAACATCTAAAGATTGACAAAAAATGATACTTAAAAATAAAATAACAAATTTCATTACTGCCCTTTCCCTGATATAACAACCCAAATAGTTATTATCATAATTTTAATATCTAGCCATATAGATATATTCTCTATATAGTAGAAATCTAATTTTAGTTTATTCTCAACATTTTCTATATCTGAATCATATGAACCCATAATTTGAGCCCACCCAGTTATTCCTGGTCGAATATTTAATCGCCTCATATAATATGGAAATTTTTCTTTTAATTGTGAAACAAAAAAATCTCTTTCAGGTCTAGGTCCTACAATGCTCATATTACCAATTAGAACATCATACAATTGAGGCAGTTCATCAATTCTAGTTTTTCTTAAAAATTTGCCAATTTTAGTGATTCTAGGATCATTCTTAGCGGCCCATACTGGACCTGTCTTTTTTTCTGACCCAGAATACATAGTTCTAAATTTATGAATCATGAATGGCTTTCCATTTAATCCTATTCTCTCTTGTTTAAAAATAATATCACCTTTAGAAGATAATTTTATAATTATAGCAGAAATAATAACAATTGGAAAGGTAAGAATAATTGCAAATAAAGAGACTGAAATATCTATTATACGTTTAAGTACAATTTGAAATTCAGTTAATATATTAGGATTAATATCTATTAATGGCATGCCAGTAACTGAATGCATTTTAGCATAACCAGTCAATAAATCATAGACATCTGGAACAATTTTAATACATACATCTAAATTTTTTAATTTAGATATGATACTTAATAATATATCATCTTGTTTTTTAGATAAAGCAATAATTACTTCATTTATATTTTTAGAAGCAATAAATCTATTAATTTCCTCTACCTGCCCTAAATAGCAATTAGATAAAATAGCATTAGAATTAATTATTTTATTCAATTCTTTTTTTGATTCATCAGTATTTGAGTAACTAAAATAACCTAAAATTTTATAACCTGTATATTTTTTTTTAATAATTGTATTTAAAAAATTATGACCACTAATATCAGAACCAATGACTATAGTGTTTCTTAAACCAATATTAAATTTTAATAATTGCTTTTGAATAGTTCTAATAAACAATCTTATTAGCATAACCATTAATAGAAACACTAAAGAAAGTAATACAATGTTTTGTGCCTGTTTTATTGTGAATGACTGTAAAACTATTTTATAAACCAAATAAATAAAGGTGCTTATAAATGTTAAATTAGAAATTATTTTTATTTCATTAATTCTAGATTCCAATGAAGATGGATTATATCTCCCAAAAAAATAAAACAAACTAAATATGCCTAAGATAATTATAATAGGATAATCAACTATTGAATTAATATTTAAATAATTAAGTACTATATAATATGAAGTAAAATAACTTGCAATATCACAGAATATTAAAGATAAAATAATAAAAATAGAAAAAGTAGTATGTTGTTTTATTTCTTTTATCTTCATTATCGTGAATAATATTTTTTGTACCAAGAGATAAAATCTTTAATGCCAACTTCAAATTTAACTTCAGGAGTCCAGTTTAGATTACTCTTCATTAGACTAAAATCTCCATTATTATCATGAACATCACCAAGCTGTTTAGGGAGGAAATTAATATTAGCCTTCTTATTTAATTCTTTTTCTAAAATATTAATAAAATTCATTAAAGATATCTGTTCATCACTACATATATTAAAAGTATGACATGATATCAAATGTTTATCAACAATATAATAAGAAATAAGTTTATCCAAGGCATTAATAACATCATCTATATGAGTAAAAGAACGAACATGGTTGCCATTATTATAAACATCAATAGTTTCATCGTTAAGAATTTTTTTTGTAAACATAAAATAAGCCATATCTGGCCTACCAAATGAACCGTAAACTGTAAAAAATCGCAACCCTATACTCTTAACTTGGAAAAGATTAAAATATGTTTTTGCCATTAATTCATTTGCTCGCTTTGTAAAGCCATAAATAGATAAAGGATTATCAGTGTCAATAGATTCATTATATAAATCATCATTACCCTTTTCTGAATTGCCATAAACAGAGCTTGAAGATGCATAAATAATAGGAATTCTATTTTTTTTGCATCCTTCTAATATATTTAAAAATCCATATATATTTGAGTCAATATAAGCATATGGGTTTTCTATAGAATACCTAACACCAGCCTGAGCTGCAAGATGAACAACAAAAGAAATATTGTTATTCTCAAAAATTGATTTAATTTCTGAAGTATTTTTTAAATCAACTTTTATAAATGAAAAATTATTAAACTTATTTAAAATGTTAAGCCTATCTTGTTTTAAAGAAATATCATAATAATCGTTCAAATTATCTAATCCAATTATATTTACTGAACCAGATTGACAATATTTTTTTGCTGTATGGAATCCAACGAAACCAGCACAGCCTGTAATTAAAATTATTTTATTTTTCATTTTCTTAAAAATTTCTAAAATTTTTATATACTAATTCCATTAACCTTAAAGGTAAGATTCTTGAAAATATAGCAGCTAATTTTAATAAATTTAATTTAAAAGAACATGTATTATATGAGTATCTTATAATAATTTGTCTTTTAATAGCGGATAATCGAGATCTTCTAATTAACCTATTTTTAGTCCTTAAAAAAAGAAGAGGCTTTTGAATATTAGAAATATTAATTTTATTATATAATGCTCTACCCCATAATTCAAGATCTTGATCAGTTAACATTTTTTCATTATATAAACCAATTTTTTTAAAAAAAGTTATTCTAAATATAACAGAAGGGTGAATTAAAGGATTCCTATAATGAAAATATTCATTAATTTTTTTAATGTCATTTGGAGTTTTATTAATATATAGATTATCTTTATCGGAATCATTTTCAAACTCGTATGCCCAAGAACCTAAAATATCTATATTAGGATTTTCTTCTAAATATTTAATTTGGATTTCAAACCTATTCTTAATAGCAATATCATCAGCATCCATCCTTGCATAATACTTGGTTTTTGTAATTTTAATAGATTGGTTAAGAGCAAAAGGAAGCCCCTTTTTAGGCAATTCTAGAAGCAAGAATAAATCGGGGTATTTATTAATATAATAATCTATTTTTTCTCTTATTAAACTTGAAATTTCACCATCTTGTATTAAATGAATAATTTTAGGTTTAATTGATTGATTTAAAATTGATTCTATACATAAACTCAAATGATTGATATCTACTTTATTATAAAAGGGAATCCCAACCGTTATGTTATTTTTAAAGTTCATACAAAATTAAAATAATTAAATAATAAAAGATTTACCAAATATTTTATCATATTCAGAAGGGTTAAATTTCTCTACATTTGCACCTGGAGTAAAAGTTATTTCACCAATATAAATATGATTTTTATAGTTATACATATCTACTCTAGCAAAATTAATATTTTCTGTTAACTTGCTAGCAAGCTTTATCATATGATTAAGATTTTCTGGTTTTTCTATCTTCCCATCATATTTAGGAAATGCAATTTCTAAAGGAAGTTTATTCCAATTAATATCAAAAATTGCTCTTTCATGGTTTGAATATCTAGTCAGGTCAACCTGAATATATTTTACTACTCCATCAAAACAAAATAATTTATAATCTTCAGGAACAGTACCATTATTATTTAACATTAAAGTTTCTATCATAATTCTAGGTTTCATATTTAAGTATTGACGCTCTCTACCATAATAATAATAATTCATGGATAAAAAATGCTTACATTTTTTTAAAATCATTTTTTTATTTATTGTACTTTTATTCTTAACAATAATATTCCAGCCACTACCATGAGTTGCTTTAATAATAAAGGAATTAGGTAATAAATTAAAATCAATAGTATTAACTTGATCCGTTACATGCAATGTTTTAATAACATATTCTGAACCAATTTTATCTGAAACGAAATCTTTTAGTAAAAATTTATCTGCTAACATTGTTCTGTTTTTAGAATTATCATAAATTTTAGAAAAAGCAAGTTTTTCATTAAATGTTTCAGGTTTGCTTAAATTTGGAAGTTTAGCATATATTGAAAAATATCTTAATTGTGTAAATAATCGATCACTAATAAATTTCTGTAATATTTTTGCAATAAAATATTTAATCTTAACACTTAACATTCTAACCCCATCCTATAAAAAAATTTGGATAAATATTTTTTATTTTATAAAAGAAACGATTTGATTCAATTATAAAACTCAATTTCCTTTTTAAACTTAAAGAACTAAAAAATAATTTTATAATCCTGCCATTGTATCTATAATTTTCAGCTTTAATCTCGATTTCGATTTTTTTAATAAAATCTTTAGATAATTCTTTTTTATATTGCCCTAAAAAAGCTGAAGCAACTTGAATTCTACGGACATGTATTTTTTCACTTTTTTTATTAAAATTATTAATAGTATCTGAACTTAAGAATGAATTGTTTTCATGTATCCTATATAAAGCCACAATTTCTCTAGTATGAAATATTTTTTCAGAAAAAACATCAATATGTAATCTCATCCAATAATCTTCATTAGGTAATGATTTAGGAATTGGAAATATCAAATCACCTAAAATCCTACTAAACATAATTGATTGACCACTAAATGTGGCATGTTTTCCCTTTGGTATTAAAATAGAATCAAATTTTTTAATATTTGATATTGTTTTCAATTTACCTGCAACTGCCACAGGCTTATCATGGATAGATTTAATATAATCCAATCTAGAAACAATGCTTTTACTAGTCATAATGTCATCACCATGAAAAAAACATATAAATTGACCTTTACTTTCTTTAAAACCAATATTAAAAGCTTCAACTTTTCCAATTTTACCTTCATTTATATATTTAATTCTTTGATCTTCTAAATAATTTTCTATATAACCAGCGGTTTTATCCGTTGAGCCATCATCAACAATAATTAATTCAAAATCTTCATGTTGTTGGGATAGAATACTATTTATTGACTCTCTTATATAAGATTCTTCATTATATACAGCCATTATAATAGATAAAATCATATTTTCTTTTCCTTTAAATAATTAAAATATGAAGGAATAGCTCCAATTGATAACCATATATAGGAAGATACAAAAGATCTAGCCAAAACTATTTCAAACAAACAAAATAATGTAAAAAAAAGTAAAAAATATTCTATTTCATTATTTTTAATTTTATTCCGAAAATAAATGAATATTTTTAGAGAATTCGATAAAACTAAATAACAAAATATAACAAAAGGCAAAAGACCAAACTGCCTCCAAAAAGATAAATAATTATGAATATAATCTCCTTCATGACCAAAGTTCTTATCAACATCCCCCATAAATCTACCTAACATCCAAATTTCTGATAAATCTTGTAAACCCATTTCAAGCTGTTCATCTCTCATTGAGTTAGATAAATCTGCCGTTCCAAACAATAGTCTAGTCATCCTATATGTTTGCACATCCTCCTCAACATTAAATATTACTAAAGATACCATTATACAAATAAATGTAATTAATATTTTTTTATTTTTTTGATATAAAAAATATAATGCAACCAAAACAAAGCAGTATAATGAAGCTCGAGACCAAAGTGCAAATAAACATATTGAAGAAATTATAATTATAAAAGATTGAAATTTAATATTCTTACTTTTACATAGAACAAAAATAGATAAAACAGCAAATGAATCAGCAAGCATAATATATATATTAATCCCTCCAAGAATAATAGCAAAAATAGTATTACTAAGTGAATTTAAAATCACAACCACTGCAGTTACCAACCACAAATAATTCATTAATTTCCAAAATAATTGATTATTAAATATTTGAACTATATAGACTCCCACAAACCAATATAACCAATATTGGACAATAGTTCTTGATATGGTAGTTAAATATACATGAGTTCCATTTGAACTATATTCAACAGCCCATGGAAAAGATATGACTTGTATAATAGATACCATTAAAAGCAATAAAAATGAAACTAAATGACCTTCTATCAAACTATGATCAAAAAAATAAATATTTACACATACTATTAATACAAATATAATAAGAAATATAAAGGTGAAGTTTATTCTTGGAAAATCTAACATATGCTCACAATATTTATAAACAGGTCGCAAAGCAAGCCCTACAATAAGATACAAAATAAGCAAATTTTCATTTATTTTCATATTTCAAAATTACTTTTTATTACTTTATTGTAGAAGCTATAAAATAAATAGATAACAATTAATAAACTCCCTATTAATGTATATGCAGGGTTAACAAAAAAGATATTAATTAATAAAATTATAATAAAAATGATAGAATGCTCTAATACATCTTCAACACAAGCATTTAATATTTCATAAATCCTAATATTACTAATTTTAAATATTATTAAAAGATAAAAAAACCAAACTATAACATTAGCTAATGAAAAAATAATAAACATAAAATATATGTCACCTAAAAAAGATCCAATAGATAGTGCGAAAAATCTAACTATCAAAAGTGTGAATTGAAATCTAAATTCATATTCTTGTTTATATAAAATAGTTGGAATTGTTGATAATGGAGAAGCAATAAAAACTAAAAATAACCATGGAGAAAATATTTTTATAATTTTACCTATCTCTAACCAATTGTCATTAAAAATAAAACTAAAAATATCATCAATTAAAAATATACAAATAAATAAAAAAGGTAGAGCTGTATGAAATAATAATTTAAAATATTTTATTATACTTACATTTAATTTTCCCTTCAATTGTGATTCAGAAGCCTCAGAGTAAAATATTTTTCCAATAGATTGTCCAACAAGAAGAACTGGAGCATTAATCATACGATGACTTATAAAGAATAAAGCTACATATTTATCATCTAAAAAAAACCAGATAAAAAATGCAGGAAGCCATATTCCTAAACTATTCATCAAATGAGAAGGAGTAGAGAATAATGTATATTTTTTATAATCTACAAAAGTTGATTTAAGATTAGAAAATTTTACTTTAAAAAATTTTTTAATAACTAAAAAAATATTTTTATTATAAAGAATAAAAGAAGTTGTTATAATTGATAAAAAAAGTCCAATTTGATGAGATATAATAATATATTTATAATCTTTTAAATCTAAGGTGTAAAAGATTATAATAGGAAAAAATGAATAGATAGATGCAAAGATTATTTTTCCACTACTTATTAGCCTAAATTCCTTCTTAAAAAGAAGCCAATGATATATTACATGATTAAATAAAGTTTGAAAAGCTATTCCCAGTGGCAAAAAATTTAAAATATGATTTAATTGATTGTTTGGATAGCTAATGAGAAATAATTTGATAAAAACAAAAAATAATCCAATCATAAAAAGCATATTTAAAATACTTAATGTAAAAAGGCTAATTCTCTTTTTAGCTATTTTTTCTAATGGTATTGCTAATTCATACTTAAGAGTAAAAGAAATTGCACATAATTGAATAATTGCTATATATATAGCATACAAATTAAATTCTTCAGGAGAATAAATTCTAGTTAAAATTGGTGCTGAAATTGTTGGTAATAAATAAGCTAAAAAACTACCAGAAATTAAGGTTAAAAATTTTGATAAAAAAGAATTATGATAAATTGATTTATTGATAATTAAAATATTTTATTTTTTAGAATTAAAAAATATATTGATAGAAAAAAAGAAGAAATAATAGTAAGCAATATTATTAACATCTTCTTTGGTTTAATGGGATCTGGATATATTTTAGCATCATCAAGAATATTAACTATACTTTTTTCTTTTAAATGATCTATTTTAATTAATTCTAACTGCTGTTTTAATGTAATATAAACCTGCTGATCCCCTTCAACATTACGAATTAACCTTGCCATTTCTAATTGTTTAACAGGGTCCGTCTCAATTTCTAAATAATGAGTTTTCTGAAAATTCATTAATATATTTTCAGCCTTATTCAAAGAGTCTTTTGCCTCTATTACACGATCTGAAATAAAATTTAAATCTTGTGAAGATATTTTCTTCATTTTAGTTGATATATATTCTTTAATATATAAAGCAATATAGTTGGCAATATCTTTTGCTAGCTTAGGCTCTTTCATAGTTATTTTAATTAAAAATAACCCAGTTTCTCTTTCATCAATTCTTATTCTTTTTTCTAAAACATTAACAGCTTTATCTATTTTTTTTGTATTTTCATCAATCACATTATACTTTTTGTCAAAAGAATTGAAAATAATTGATAATAATCCATCTTCTGAATCTATTTCCCAAAAATCAATCAAATTAACTGGTTCGACAAAACTTTCAGTCTCCCAATTATTAAAAATTAAAGCTTCATATAAAGTTCTACTATTAACTAAATCTGGAATATAGTAATCAAAAGCACTAGAGGTGTTCAAATCAAAACCAAGAGTTTGGGCAACATTACTGAATCCTTGGAAATTTTTTAATTGAGTAGAATTTTCATCAGTTTTATAAATTGAAATATAAGACTCATAATACTGATCACTCAAAAAAGAATAAAAAACAGAAAGGGTAGTAAATAATAAAACGATAGAAAAAATAAATTTAAAATTATTTTTAATTAATTCTATAATAAACTTCACATTCCCTTTCATATCTTTTTCCATTTTATAATTACCCTAAAACATTACTTAAAATTAAAAGTGATGATGCAATACTGGCTATTAATGCTATCACATCTTTGATTCTATCCCATTTTTTATAGCCAATTCTTTCTTCAATAAAAATTATAGAACCAGGTTGAGGAACAAAAGATTTTTCAACTTTTATTCTAGAACCTGAATTAACATCTAATACATATATATCTTTTGCTACTTTAGTATAATCACCAGCATTCAAAATATAATCGTAAACAGTTTTATTTTTATTGTATATATATGCTCCTGGATTATTAACTCCACCCAAAACTTCAACAAAATTATTTTTTTGAGGGATTATTAAAATATCTCCTTCGGATACTTTTGAATTTAAAAAATCTTCTAGCTTAATATTGTCACTAATATAAATCATACCATCTAAAGTTTTATTTCGTGCACTTAAAAATGATTCATCAGTATCACTTCTATATTTAGGGTCTATACTAGATATTCTATTTCTTTCATTATTATAATAAGATGAAATACTTCTATAATTAAGAAATTTTATTTTATTTAAATCTCCAAGTTCTGTTACACCACCCGCCTCTTTTAACACATCATTATAAGTCATGAATGCTTCTTTTTTTATGCGAATCGGACTATTAATCTCACCTAAAACGGTAATTTTATCAGTAGTAGAAATACTTATAACATCCCCCTCAATAAGTATCGGATTCTCTGTTTTTTTACCGCTAAGATAATAATCAAATAAATTAATATTTATTACGGAATCATTTCTAATTAACTTAATATCTTTATCAATCATGATATTTTTAGGAAAATTAAGAATATGTCTCATTAATAAAGAATCCATGTAGTTGAATTCATGCAATGATTCAATTAAATCAGAAACTCTATTTTCTGAAGAGACTGTATGCATGCCAGCCCTATCTGACTCTCCTATTACCAAAATTTTGAATTTTCTTAATTTGATTAAGTTAATATATACAAATGCATCTTCATATTTCTGTATACACTTATTTTTCATTATTTTATATGCTTCTTTTAATGTTTTATCCTTAAGATTAACCTTACCAACTACTGGAATTAAAACATCTCCAGATGGAGAGACTGATAATTCTAATGTCATAGTACGATTGATAGTAATCATATTAAACAGAAAAACATCACCAGGACCAATTATATAGATATTTTCATCAATAAACTCATCCAAAATTTGATTGTCATATCCAGAAGAATAATATGTATTTGATAAGCCAGTACTCTTTTTTGATTTTTCTAAATTGTAATCATCTAAATTGTAGGATAATAAACAGGTTAAAAAAGTTAAAATTAGTAAAATAGTATATTTCATTAATTGACCCCTATAAATGATAGAACTTTATTCTTTCCATAATTTGAACTAATCTCATCAGAATAAAATATTTTTAAATTCTTAGGATATTTTCTACTAATTCTCTTAGTATTTCGATCATAATAATCCATATACTTATAAATAGAATCCTCTAATTTGTCAATTTTAAATTTTGGGTAACATTTATCTAAAATGTAGTCCTGTTCCCATTTCTTACCATTATGCTCAATCCAATGATTTTTATATTTCTTTTTAAAAAATAACAACCTATATAATGTAGAATAGTCAGTTTTAATATCTGAAATAATATCATCATAAGTGTTTTGTTTGCTTTTTTTTGTATAAATAAATTTTATATATGGAAAATTATTAATTAACAATTCAAGATAAGGCAACAAATAAAATCCAGTATCGCCTACAACACGAAAATTATCTTTCATTTTAGATGTATTATTGTAAATCTTCTTTTCTAGAGCATGAACACGATTAATGACAATATTTTCAGAATTATTCCAAGAGATATTTTGTAAATCACTTTCGTAATTAACACAAAATCCATTCTGACTATTTAAAAATAAATGTATTTTTTTAGCCTCTTTTCTTGATGCACTTAAACCAAATATAATCACAACCTACCCTTTATTTATTACTTAAACTATAATAAGCCTAATCTTTTTCTAAGAAAAACTTCTACACAAAAAAGCATAATTATAAATATAAAAATTTTTTCTTTAATAAAAACATCTAAAGCTGTATAAATATTTTTAATTTCCCTACTTTCCAAATCATAATTAATATCATCTAAAAATGATGCATTAAAATAATTAATATCTATGTATAATCCACCAGAATTATCAGAAATTTCTTTCAATAATTCTGAATTTTGAGTTTGGCTTTCTAGTTCCACATTATAATCTGCGACATAAAAACTCTCTATATTTGAATTAATAATTTCTGAATTTGTTCCTTTAAATAAAAAATATATTTCAAAATTACCTGATTTATTAAAAAATAAATCCATATTATGAAAATAATTAATAGAATCAATATTAGAATTCTCTAAATCTTTTATAATAACCTTGCTATCTAATATATCAAATGGAATGTTATTTTTTAATTTAAACAATATTTTTTCTCCTATATAATAAGAGCTTTTATTTAAGTTTAAATCAAGAAGAGAATTATTTTGCAATTTATTATTAATGACATATTCCAGATATTCATTTATATATGTACTATTATATTTTGAATTCATTAAAAATGCTGCTTCAGATATGTTTGGTATTAAAATAGCATGAAAATTAGACTTAGAAATTTGAGCTATACTTTTATTAGAAAAATAATCTATCTTATACAAAAGATCGCAATCATTACAAAATAAATCGTAATTTGAATCTAAATAACCTAAATCAATATTATTTTCTAATTTAAAACTTTTTTTGGCAGCCTTATTTTGGATTATAAAATTATTTGGGGATATAACATCTAACATCATTTTTAAAAAATTATAATTATATCCATAACCTTCAAAAAATATTAGATTAATATTTTTATCATATAAGTTCTTAAATATTTCAAATTCTTTAGAATTATTGGGAAAATTATCTAATATAACACAATCAAAATCTTTATTTGAAATTATAGAATAATCAAATTTGTTATTTAAAATAATCTGATGATTTAGATTAATATTAGGTAGATTTAATATACTAGATTTTAAAAATGATGTATTATAGGTTAATTTTCCTGTAATTAATAAAATATCATTTTCTATATTAGTATTGATATTAACTTTCCAATTATTATTAGTTGGTTTTATATCAGAAAAAGTTAAAGGTATCACTTCTGCATAAAAATTATTTCCTAAACCCTCTTGAGAGTTAAATTTTATATTTTTATCAAAATTATACATTCCTTCCATTAAAGTTATTGTATCTAAATAAAAAACATTATCATTAGAAGAGATATTAAAAATTACTTTTTGTTCTGGATTATTAATCTTTGCTGAAAAGGTCGTATTAATATTAATAGAATCATTAATCATATTAATATTAAAATTATCGATTCCAATATCTTGATTTACATTAAAAAGATTTCCCAAACCAATTGTATGAATTTTTAAATCAGATGTATTATCAAAATTATTTGAAATAATCCCTGAATTAACATTTCCATCAGAAATAAAAATTAATTGATCTACATAATTATTACTTGATATTTCATTCATATAATCAAATGAAGTGTTTTTTCTATCAAAAATGATATTATCTTTATTAATTAGAGAGTCTAAATTATACCAATGTAAATTAACATTTTTTTGATTACCCCAATAATTTATAACCTGAAATACACTGTCGATGTCAATAGAATTATTTTTTAAATTTTCTTGAACACTTAAGGAATTATCAATTAATACACCTATATCCTGCACTGTTACCTCTATATTACTATTTTTAAAAATTTTATTATTAAGAAGAGGGAAAAAAAATAACAGTATTAAAAATCTAATAAATAATATGAAAAATTTAGTTTTACTATGGTTAACTCTAAGATTAACCCATAATAAATAAAATAAAATTAAAAATAGTAAAAAAGATATTAATAATAAAGGATCTTTTAAAAAAAATATATCAATTAAAGTTTTAAAAATAACATCTATATATAACATACATATTATAATTTAAGGTTAGGAGATGGAGATAAATCGTAATCTGATTTTTTCCCATTAATAATTTTTTGGTAACCAGCCATAGCAATCATAGCTGCATTATCCGTGCAATATTCTATTTTAGGTAATATAATATTTTTATTAAAATCTAATTCGAATATTTTTGATTTTTTTCTTAATCTTTGATTGCATGCAACCCCACCTGATATATATATATCATCAACTTCAGGATAATCAATAGTTATATTTTTTATAGCATTAAATAAACAATCAATAATAGCCTCCTGATAAGAAGCAGCTACATCTGAAATATGCTCTTTAAATTGGTTTTTATCTGTTTTTTGTGAATAATATAATAAGGCTGTTTTTAAACCACTGAATGAAAAGTTGTATCGAGATTGTTTTACTTTAGGCCTAGGAAAATTCACAAAATTACAATCACCATTTTTTGATAACCTATCAATTTCTGGCCCACCTGGATAATTTAAACCTAATATCCTTGCTCCTTTATCAAATGCCTCTCCAGCAGCATCATCTATAGTTTCTCCTAAAAGTTTAAAATTATTGTAATCATTAATCAACCAAACTTGGGTATGCCCCCCAGATACTAATAGACATGCATTAGGGAATGATATTTTTTCATTTTCTATATAGTTCGAAAATAAATGACCCTCTAAATGATTTACACCTAAAAAAGGAATTTTAAGAGATAATGACATTGCTTTAACAAAATTTACACCAATTAATAATGAGCCCATCAAACCTGGGCCATAAGTTACCGCAATAGCATTAAGATCATGTAAAAACAATTGAGATTCAAAAAGTGCTGATTCAATTACATCTATTATTTCATTTAAATGTTCTTGAGATGCCAATTCTGGAACAACACCACCATATTGTTTATGAATTTTTTGAGTATAAACTACATTACTAATTAATTTACCATCAGATATAATAGATGCAGAAGTTTCATCACAAGATGTTTCAATTCCCAATATATTCATGACATGGGCCTATTTGATTTAGGTTAATCTAAATTTTCTGAATCAGATTCAGACAAATCAGTTAAATAATTTGAGAAATCAGCTAATAAAATAATTTTTCTTAATTCTTCATCAATCTCTTGAACTGTAACTTCAAGTTCAAAATCAGGAACAAAAATATCTTTGATTCGTTTCTTTTCATCTTTAGATAAGCTTTTAAAAAGAATGATTCCTTCCAAGTTATCATCTAAATTGACTGTTGCTCCTTTATCTCCAACTTTAACAATTGAAGTTGTAATTTTTTTGCCAGTTTCATATTCCTTGCTGATATTACCCCATGGATTATCAGTAACTTGCTTAATACCAAGAGATAATCTATGTTCTTTATTAGATAAATCTAATATTTTGATTTTAACCTTATCTCCTTTATTTAAAACATCTTTAGGATGTTTCACTATTTCAGTCCAAGACATATCAGAAATATGAACCAAACCATCAACACCTTCTTCTAATTGAACAAAAGCTCCATATTGAGTCAAATTTTTAACCACACCTTCATGAATGCTGTCTACCTCATATTTTTCCTCAATCTTATCCCATGGATTATCTTGTAATTGCTTAATACCTAAAGATATTTTTTTCTCATTGCTTTCAACTGTCAATACTTTAGCCTCTAAGATATCTCCAATTTTAAACAAATCTGTAGGATGCTTAATATGTCGTGTCCAGGACATTTCAGATACATGCACCAAACCTTCTACCCCTTCTTCTAGCTCAACAAAAGCACCATATTTCATCATATTAACAACTTTACCTTTAACTACTGAATTTATAGGATATTTATCTTCTATACCATTCCAAGGTTCACTTTGAAGTTGTTTTAATCCAAGAGAGACTCTAACAGTTTCAGGATCATAATCAATAATTTTCACTTCAAGTTCCTCACCAATGGAAATTTTTTCTGAAGGATGATTAATTCTACCCCATGTAATATCAGTAATATGCAATAAGCCATCAATACCACCTAAATCTATAAATGCACCAAAATCAGTAATATTTTTTACTGTACCGCCCAATACATCACCAACTTTTAATTTTTCCATTACTTCTTTTCTTTTGTCATC
>CEUN01007887.1_pt1 | contig 27912 bp, 30 predicted proteins | sample 361501 | NCBI WGS metagenome assembly CEUN01 (sample SAMEA2622801, study PRJEB7988) | marine metagenome | biome: marine biome (ENVO:00000447); feature: marine epipelagic mixed layer (ENVO:xxxxxxxxx); material: "saline water (ENVO:00002010), including plankton (ENVO:xxxxxxxx)" | depth 120 m | reverse complement strand
ACTGCGTTCTTTGGCAAAGGTGTTGAAAGCTGCAGACATCGTCCTGAACCCATGCTGATCTGCGACGCGCCGGCGCTGCTCGTGATGGGAGGGATATGACGTGCTGGCGTCAAACCACCGTGAACGTTATCGTGAAAAATTCGTGAATCTATGAGAATTGACCCGATATCGTGGCAGGTGTGACCAGGATCACCAGATCTGGGCCAAATCTCACTGGTTTCCACTCAAAGAATGTCGAGCACCTGTTCGGGCGGACGGCCCAGAGCGGCCTTGTTGCCCTTGGTCACGATGGGCCGCTCGATCAGGATTGGATTGGCGACCATGGCGGCGATCAGCTCATCGCGGCTCTTGGAGGCTTCGTCCAGTCCCAGGGTCTTGTACGGCTCTTCTTTCTTGCGCATCAGGTCGCGCGGCTCCATGCCCAGTTGCTGAAGTACGCGGTCGAGTGTTGCCGCATCCGGCGGGGTCTCGAGGTAGAGCTCGACCTGGGGTGCTACGTCTTGCTCTTCCAGCAGCGCCAGGGTCTGGCGCGATTTGCTGCAACGGGGGTTGTGATAGATCGTGACACTCATGAACCGTGCTCCTGCTGAACAGACCAAGGCGGATTCTTGTCATTCGCTGATTCGCTCGACACTCTGAAGGAAGGGAAGATTCACACGATGATACGCAATCGCCAAGCGTTTCCATATTATGGTGATCGGCTCTAGCCGTCGGCAGATGACCGGCAGGGAGATGACGCGATGCAGGATAGCCCGGAACGGTGCGGCTTCCTGCTGACCCCGGAGTTTCCACTGGCTCCCGTCGCGGCCGCGATCGACACCCTGGCGCTTGCCAACTACGTCGGCGGCCGTTCGCGCCGCGCGTTGCCGAACTCGATGATCTCTATTCGGTTTATGCGCCCGGCGACAGCTGGGAGATGACCAATCTCTACAACAAGGTCTGGCCCGGCAACTGGAAGAATTTCTGCGAGAACAACATGGAAGGTTACCACCATATGGGTCTCCACAAGAATACGCTGGAGACCTATTCGCCGACCCGGCTGACGACCAACATTACCTGGGGCGAAAACTGGATCCGTTACCAGGTGTCCTATGACATGGACCTGCAAGTTGCCTGTTATCTGGTCGAGCAGACGAACTGGCAGCCCGGCGACATGAAACAGAATGTCCCCGCGCTCGACATCATGATGATCCACCCGGCCAATGCCTTCGTCATCTATCCCGGCGGAGCAGGGTTCTATTCCATCGGGCCGATGGGAGTCGATCAGGTACGCTACCGTGCCGGTTCGATCCGGCCGAAGGGCGGCCAACTCGAACGCCGTGACCCCGATGGGGAAGCATACGATTCCATGCGGGCGCTCGACGAAGACGGTGAAAGCATGCCGCATATTGCCAAGGGCGTGCGTTCGCGCAAGGCAGCCGCGGGCAAACTGACCTGGATGGAAGAGCCGATCCTGCGCTGGATGCAGTGGATCTCCGGCAAGGTCCTTGATGGAGAGGCGGCTCGAACCTAGCGCCGGTCTGCCTCCGCCAGCATGTGCCCGTTCACGCAGTTCTTCAGCGGTTTGCCTTCGAGGTAATCGGCGATCAGGTGGATCGCGTTGTTGCGCATGTCGGCAACGGCGTTCGGACTGTAGAATGCGGCGTGCGGGGTCAGCACAAGGCGCTCGTCGATCCAGTCTTCTCGTGCCAACCAGGCCTTGATCAGGGGGTGATCGGGGTCGGCCGGCTCCTTTGCGAGCACATCAAGGCCGGCACACAGCACCTTGCCGCTTTTCATCCCGTCGTAGAGTGCATCGATGTCCACCACGGGTCCGCGGGATGTGTTGATCAGGATGGTATCGGGCGCCATGGCCGCGATGGCTTCCTTGTCGATCAGGCCTTCGGTGTCCGGTGAGAGCGGAACATGGGTGCTGATGATGTCGCATGCACCCAGCAGCTCTTCCAGGCTCTGGGCGCGGGTGACCTGCATCGCCAGTTCTCCACCGCTCGGCAGATAGGGATCGTAACACCAGACTTCCATGCCCATGCCCTGGCAGCGCCGCGCAAAGGCTGTTCCGATGCGTCCCAACCCGACAATTCCGACACGGCGGCGGTAGGTCCGGCGGTTGTGGACGCCGTGCTGCCAGTTCCAGCCTGTCGCGAGGTCGGCCTGGATACGGTTGGCGTAGACCCTGATGCCGCGGACAAGGTTCATCATGAGCGCCAGGGCATGGTCGGCGACTTCGTTGATCCCGTAGTCCGGGACATTCGAAATCGGAATACCGCGGCTGGAACAGGCCGCCATATCGACGTTGTCAAAGCCCACACCCGCCCGCACGACGAGGCGGCAGTTCTCGAGCTTGTCGATGAAATCCTCGCCTGCCGGCATGGTGGAAAACATGCAGAAGGCGTCACAGGCCCGCACGAGATCATCCGGCAGATCGGCGAGGCTGGGGACGGCAATCAGGTCGAAATCGACCGAACTGCGGCCTGCTGAGGCAAAAAGGCTGTCATCAACGATTTTGGCGTCGGGAACGAGAATGCGAAAGGTCATGGCGGCTCCTGCGTGTCTAGTTTGTTTTAACCCCCGTGACGGTGGTACCGCGACTCGGGAAGAGGACTCCATTTCTGCAGTCTGAGTTGCCACGTTTGAGGGGAAGCGGGGCCAAGGACACAACGATGATGCGCCGGAAGCTTCGCGACAAGGGCAAATCGCCGGCAGCGGCTGGACGCAAAACCTCCGGTCCCATAGTTTGCGCTTGGGATAGCGGGGTTACCGAATGGGGATCAAAATCATGCTTCAGGAATCACGCTCAGCCGTCACACAGTCTGTCCAGGCGCCGCAATTTCAGGCTCCCGTTCCGGCACGCAAGACGCAGGACACCGCCGTCAAGGGTCTGGCCAACGAGGTCGCGCGTACCATGCACGCCTTCCAGGATGCCATCGACAAGGCTACTCTGGCCTGCTTGATCGTCGAGCCGAGCTTTCAGGCTGTCGGCAACCGCTTCGTGAATGTCGGGGTGTCGTCCGAGGGTTATTTCGCCAGGTGCAACATCTACCGCAAGCTCAGCTAGCGTCTTCGACCAGCTGGACGATGATCCCTTCGGAATCTTTCATGTAGACGGCCCTGGCACCACCGCTGTGGCCGTCTGCACCGCAGCGGGTGATCGAGCCCAGCATTGTCCCGCCGCCCGCAACCATGGCGTCGCAGAAGCCCTCGATGTCGTCGACAAAGAAGGCGAGGTCGGATGCTTCGGGCCGCACGGTGGGGCCGAACACGCTTTCGCCCTGGTGCGGTGCATCATAGCCGATGAGCTCGGGATGACAGCCGTGTACCGAGAGATGGGTCACCCGGCAAGTTGCGCCAAGGGCTCCAACGACCTCACCAAGCCAGGGCTGCGTTCTCGGTGACGGGTCATCGAGGACAAACCCCATCACATCGGTCCAGAAGGATACGGCACGGTCAATGTCGGCGACGGTGAAGCTCGAGTGATCGAACGACTTGATCTGCGCCATATCAGCCGACAGACAACGCCAGGATGCGAGACACCTGGCAGAGTGGCCATCCTGTTTCTTCGGCCCAGCCGTTGAACGCGGCCTGAACCTTGGCCTTGTCGGTCTTGGTCGTGGGTTTTTTGGCCACCACACCGGCATCGATCAGACCCTGGATCACATCCCCGGTCAGGACAAAGGTGTCCTTGCCCACCATACGCAGGAAGTAGGGGCCGGAGTTCCCGCCGAGCTGGCTGAAATCCTTCGCCAGCCTGTCCCACAGGCCCATGATGTCGTCGCCCGGCCAGTCGGCTAGCCAGCGGCCGAAGCTGCCGTGATCCTTAATCACTGCCTGCATGGCCGCTGCATTGGCGCGCACGGAACTGATCTTGGCCCAATGGCGGATGATGGCCTTGTTGCCCATGCAGGCTTCCATCTCTTCGTCGTTCATCAGCGTCACGCGTCCCGGTACGAAGTCGTGGAAGACCTCTTCAAAGGCGGGCCATTTGCTGTCGACGAGAGAATGCTTGAGGCCCGCACGAAACACGCGGCGGCACATGTCCGACAGATACCGGTCGTCGCTGATTGCAGCGAGTTCATCGGCTGTCGCGGGAACGGGCAGGGAAGCCTCAAGGCGTTCGGCGCCATCGGTGCGCTCCAGAGCGATTTCCAGGATGGGCTTGAAACCGGCCACGGTGTCAGCGGTCCGCGAGTGAGCGCACCAGACTGCCCGCACCGTCGTGCAGCAGGGTGTGATCAGCGGCGGCAATCACCATGTCATAGCCACGCTCAAACATGACCGCGGCGCTGTCACCATGGGCCGAAATGCCGCCAAGCCAGCGGCCCGATTCCTTGATCTTGCGTTCGGCTTCGGCGAGCAGTTCGCGGGGTTCACTGGAATCCTGATCATCCAGGCGGCCGATGGAACTTGCGAGATCGTTACGCCCGATGAACAGTATGTCGATGCCGCCGAGCTTGTTGATGGCTTTGAGATTCTCGACCGTCGTCGCGGTCTCGACCTGGGTCATTATGAAGACATCCTGACCCTTGGTCGCGATGAAGTGGTCTTTCTCGTATCCGTAACGGGCTGCGCGCACGTTGCCCGGCGCGACACCGCGGAGGCCCAGCGGCGGCATCAGGCAGGCCGCGACCACGTCAGCGGCGGCTTCAGCCGTCTCAACCATGGGCACCATGAGGCCGTCGATGCCGGAATCGAGTGTTTTTTTGATGACGTTGATGTCGTTGGCATAGACCCGGAGACAGGCGCCGCAGGGGCCGCCGGCGCCGCCGGCGCGGATAGCCTGTTGCTGGCCGATGGCGCTCAGGAAATCACCGGGGCCGTGCTCCTGGTCGATCATCAGGATATCGAAGCCCGCGCCCGCCATGATTTCGGTCGCGATCAGGCTTTCCATGTTGACCCAGCCGCCCAGTTGCTTTCGCCCGTCCTTCAGGGCATCGCGCATCTTTCCACCGCGTGGCATGGCTCTGGTCCTTTCCTGGGGGTCAGCGGGCGTCGGCGTCCTGCTCGATGAACGTGGGACGCAACAGGAAGGCCGGAACGTTGTCACTTTCGCCAAAGGGCACACGGCCATCGTTCTTGTCGCCGGAATCAGCTTTCTTCTTCTCTGCAGGTTCGGCCTTGGCCGGAGCTTTCTCAGCAGCTGACTGTTTCGCGTCCTCGGTGACATCGGCCTCGACCTCGGCGTCAGCGTCAGCGTCCGGCGAAGTCTCCTGGCCTGCGGATTTCTTCGCACCGCCACGAAGCCGGCGGCGCGGCGCCTTCTCCTCGGTTGCTTCCTCGGCGGCCTTCTCCGGGGCCTCGTTGGCAGCAGGGCCCTTGCCTGCGGGAATCCCGGGCAGCGACACGGTCTTCACACCGTCGATCTCGGCATGGGGCAGGTCGCGCTTGATCAGGCGGGTGACAGCCTGCAGCGCTTTCACGTCTTCAGGCGTGGCAAAAACATAGGCCCGTCCGCGATGGCCGGCACGGCCCGTACGTCCGATCCGGTGGACGTAGTCCTCGGCGTTGACCGGAACATCGAAGCAGAACACGTGGCTCACTCCGAACACGTCGATGCCGCGGCCGGCCACATCGGTACAGACCAGCATGTTGGCTTCGCCCAATTTGAAGGCATTCAGCGCAACCTCACGTTCACGCTGGGTCATGTCGCCTTGCATGCGCACCACGTTGAACCCGTGGCGTTTCAGCGAACGATGGAGCGTGTCGACGTCTTTCTTGCGGTTGGCAAAGATCATACAGCTCGACACTGTGTCCGATGCCAGCAGTTCCCGCAGGGCCTTGCCTTTGTCCCGTTCGTTGCCCACTGCGACCAGCCACTGTTCCACCGTTTCGGCGGGCGAAGCGGGCGGGGCCACGGTGACTTCCTTGGGATTGTGCAGGAACCGCTCGGCCAGTTTGCGCACCTCCTTCGGCATGGTGGCCGAGAACATGAGCGTGTGCCGCAGGGGCGGCAGTATGCCGCAGATCTTCTCGACGTCGGGGATGAAACCCATATCGAGCATACGGTCGGCCTCGTCGATCACGAGATGCTTCACGCCCATCATCAACAACTTGCCGCGCTCGACCATGTCGAGCAGGCGGCCTGGTGTCGCGATCAGGATATCGATGTTCCCGTTCAGCGCCTGTTCTTGCTGCTTCATGTTGTTGCCGCCGATCAGTAGGGCTGCGGCAAGGTCGGTGTGCTGGGCGTAGATCCCGAAGTTCTCGAGGGTCTGCTGCGCCAGCTCGCGCGTGGGCGACAGGATCAGGGCACGCGGCATGCGCGCCTTGGCCTTACCGCCGGCTAGGATATCGATCATCGGCAGAACGAATGCGGCAGTCTTGCCGGTTCCGGTCTGCGCACAGCCCAGCAGGTCGCGGCCCTGAAGGGCGACCGGAATGGCTTGCTGTTGAATCGGTGTGGGTTCCCGGTAACCGGCTTCTGCGATTGCCGTCAGGACTTCAGGGCTCAGGCCCAGGTCTTCAAATGTCATACCTTAAGGGGCTTCCGACGCGTCTCTCGCGTCTCCAATGGTCATTTCGCCTCTGGTGTGCGGCTTCCATACCTGTTTCGCCCCCCTTTCGTCAATCAGAAGGGGTGTTTTGGCGGCCTTCTAGGGAGCAAGAAACGGTTCTCTGCCGTTGCCTACACGGTTGGGGTCGCGCAGGGGAATCGCCTCGGTCACAGCTGCGGTGACGGCCCTCGCAAAGTTTGGATCCGACGGTGAAGACACAGCCGGCACGACCGAGTGTGCCGTCGAAATGATCCTGGCATCGTTGCAAAAGGCGAAGAGGATATGGCTTTGTCCGCTGACCGGAGCCAGATTCGAAGGCTCAACGGTCCCTGCGCAGGCGTCTTTGCCAGCCATGGTCTCCGGTGCGTCCAACACAATGGCCAAATGGAAATTGTCCCGTTCTGAGCCGTCGGGTGCATCGGTCACCCGTCCAAAGGGTAGCCACGGCATGCTGGCGACCGCTGATGTTGTCGCTTCAGACAAAGGTTGCGCATCGCCCGTTTTACCAGGCACCGTCATCACCAGACGAATGTCACGCCCGGCGCCAGCCCAATGCACGATATCCGGTGAATAGAACGGCTGGTGCTGCACATTGCGCACGACCACGCCGTTGTCGAGGCTGGCGCACGCCGACAGGACCATCAGGACAGAGAGTAATAGCACCAGCTTCATGCCCCCGATCCTGTGAGATTTCGGCCGATGGTGCGAACCACAAGAGAGCCACGTCACGGTGACGGTCGCGCGGGGTCTTTGCTTGATCCCGTTGTGGCGACGGGGAAACATCATCGAATGTCTGCACGTTTACCATTTAGTTCGCTCCTGATTGTGTTGGTCCTGGTCACTCTGCTCAACCGAAGCGCAGCCTTGCTCAGGACCATGTCCCTGCCGACACACTGGGCCGGTTCCTCGGCTTTACCGTCATCTGTGACTGTTTTCCCAGGACCCCCAGCATCTCCAGGCGCTCTATTACGCCCTGCTGGTCGAATGGTTCGGTTCCTCCTATGCCGAGGGCGCCCGGGGTTTCATGCGTGATGTCGCCGGCAACAGAGGCGGCTATCAGGGTGAAGACACGAACTGTTGACGGATCTGTCAGAACGATTTCGTCGTCACCCTCGACGACACCATGACGATGATCGACATGGACACCCAGCCTGCGGATTTCCGTGCCAGCTACAACGCTGCCTATACGCGTTGGTTTGGCGACGGGAGCAATGTAGCACGCGATATCTACGAGCACGAACCGGGTGTTGCAGTTTGGGCCAATCCCTTCTGCAAAGCATCACCATCATCGCCTGCCTGCCGAAGCGCAGGGTTGGATACCGACTGACGCCCGATCAGATATCCAGGTCGGCGACCTCACTGGCGTGCTCCTGGATGAACTTGAAGCGCAGTTCGGGTTTGCGGCCCATCAGGCTTTCGACTCGCTTGATCGTGCGTCGTTCGTCGTCTTCGGCGATGTCGACCCGCAGCATGGTGCGGCTGGCGGGGTTCATCGTGGTTTCCTTTAACTGTGCTACGGGCATTTCGCCCAAGCCCTTGAAGCGGCTGATCTCCACCTTGCTGCTGCCCTTGAAGTGACTTTCCATCAGTGCGTCCTTGTGCGCGTCGTCGCGGGCATAGACCACGTCGCCGCCCTTCGACAGGCGGTAGAGCGGCGGCACGGCAAGGAACAGATGACCCTCGCGGATCAGGTCCGGCAGCTCACGATAGAAATAGGTCATCAGCAGCGAGGCGATGTGGGCGCCGTCGACATCGGCGTCGGTCATGATGACGACGCGGTCATAGCGCAGGTCGTCACCGTTGTAGCCCTTGCCGGTGCCGCAGCCCAGGGCCTGCATCAGGTCCTGCAGCTCCTGATTGGCGCGTTTCTTGTCGTCCGAGGCGCTGGCCACGTTCAGGATCTTGCCGCGGAGCGGCAGCACGGCCTGGGTGTCGCGGTTGCGCGCCTGCTTGGCCGATCCGCCCGCCGAATCACCCTCGACCACGAAAAGCTCCGTGCCGTCGGAACCTGAGCGGGTGCAGTCAGCCAGCTTGCCGGGCAGCCGCAGCTTGCGGGCAGGGGCCTTACGCTTGACCTCCTTCTCCGCCTTCTTGCGCTGCCGTTCGTCCAGCCGGTCGATCGCGAGCTGCAACAGGTCGTTCGCCCCTTCGGGGTCGCCGGTCAAGAAGTGGTCGGCATGGTCACGAATGGCCTGGTCGACCAGCCGGTTCACATCGGCGTTAACCAGCTTCTCCTTGGTCTGCCCCTGGAACTGTGGATCGCGGATGAAAGCCGACAGCAGGATCACACCGCCGCCGACCACATCATCGGCCGAGAGCTTTTCGGCCTTCTTGACGCCGACCCGCTCGCCATAGGCGCGCAGGGCCTTGGTCAGCGCGTTGCGCATACCGTTCTCATGCGTTCCGCCCTCGGGCGTGGGCACGGTGTTGCAATAGGTCGAGATGTAGCCCTCGCCGTCATAGGGCCAGGTGATCGCCCATTCGACCTTGCCGGCATCGTCGGCCAGCGCCGCGCTGCCCAGGAACGGCTTGGGGTTCGCGGTGGGTCGCTTCTCGACAATGGCTGAAAGAAAATCACCCAGACCACCGGGAAAGTGGAACTCTGCCTCGGCCGGGGTCTCATCCTTGATCAGGGCGGCGTCGCACGACCAGCGGATTTTCACACCCCGGAACAGATAGGCCTTCGAGCGCGCCATGCGGAACAGGCGGGCCGGACGCATCACGGTGTTCTCGGTGAAGATCTCGGGGTCGGGATGGAAGATCACCGTGGTCCCACGCCGGTTCTGCACCTTGCCGGCCTGCTTCAGCTTCGAAGTCGGCTCGCCGCGGGCATAGGACTGGCGCCACAGCATTTTGTCGCGCGCGACCTCGACCGTGAGTGTGTCAGACAGCGCGTTCACGACACTGACACCGACCCCGTGCAGACCGCCGGAGGTCGCATAAACCTTGCCCGAAAACTTCCCGCCGGCATGGAGCGTGGTCAGGATCACTTCGAGCGCCGAAAGCTTCTTATTCTTCGGATGCGGGTCCGTCGGGATGCCACGGCCATTGTCGGATACCGTGCAGATGCCGTCTGACGCCAGATGCACCTCGATCCGGTCGGCATGGCCCGCCACCGCCTCGTCCATGGCGTTGTCGAGCACCTCGGCGAAGAGATGATGCAGTCCGCCGTCATCGGTCCCGCCGATATACATCGCAGGGCGCCGCCGCACCGGTTCCAGCCCCTCCAGGACCTCGATGTCCTTGGCGGAATAGCTCGATTTGGCGGCCGATTTGCTGTCGAAAAGGTCTTCCATCCTGCGCGGGACTATAGAGGGAACAAATTACCCGCCGCAAGCAGATGATGGGTGTCTGTCGGGACAACACCCTGTATGTTGTAGCTCCGCCGGATAAGTTCAAAATTACGCAGCAGCCGTGGCAGACACGATACACACCATTCCCATCTGGAAAACCTCGCTCGCATCGATCGCGGTCATCGTGGCTCATTTTGGTACCTGGTTCCGGCTCTCGGCGCTGGTATTGGGTATCATCCTGGCGATCCTCCTGGGATCCGCGCTGCTGACCATGGATGCGATGCAGGCGCTGTTCGAGCAGTTTCCGGAGATGACCAAGGCTCTGGAGCAGGTGGCCAATGGCCAGACGTCGGAAGAGGAGTTTTTGTCCCGCTACGGCGCGACACAGGATTCCATGAACCTCGTTGGTGCTCTCAACATGCTCGGCCTGCTGGTCTGGCTGGGCAGTGGCGCGATGCTGTTGGTGCGCTGGTGCCGTTTCGCGGCGCTGGGTGACGACGCGGTCGGGCGCTGGATGGTGTTGCGCTTCGGTTCGCTCGAACTCGAAATGCTGGGTGCGCTGATCATCTGGGGCCTGATTTTCTTCGTTGGTTTCATTGCGGTCTTCATCGTTGCCACGCTTGCAGTCGCTGTCGCCGGCCCCATCGGCTACGCCGTAATGTTGGTGCTTTATGTCGCGCTGTTTGTTGTGATAACCCGGCTTGCGCTGCTGTTTCCCCAGGTCGCCTGCAACGGCGGGCTCGACCTGTTTGCCGTCTGGCGGCGGACCCGGGGCAACACTTGGCGGATCTTCTGTGTGGCGCTGAACATCGGCTTTTTGTCGTTTGTTGTCCTCCTGATCGGCATGGCCTTGGTGGGTTTTGTGCTCTACGCCGCGATGCCTGAGGGCGTGTTCAAGCGAGATGCCGATATCGAACAGGCCATCGCCGACATGCTGCCGCTGTGGATCATCCTGTCCTCGTTATTCAACGTGCTGTTTGTTGCCGGCCACGTCGTGTTCGCCGCCATGCTGGGCCTCATTCATGCACAGGTTGTGGCGCGGCCGGAGGATCATTTTATTTGAGGCACCGCACAGTGTGATCCGCAGGGTGCGAACACTGTCGCCAATGTTGCTTGCCCTGTGTTACCGCTTCTCGTTATGACGGCGACACCGATAATCCGCCCCCTGCAGCTCGTCTGGCAGTCCTATGTCGTGACCTTTCGAGGTCTCGACACGATCCTGCGCCTGAGCTGGTTTGCGGCACTGCTGCTTGCGATCGTGGGCCGCATCGTCAGTGGTGAACTGCCGGAATCTGTGGCCGGTACCGAGACCGAAACACTCCCGGCCAGTTATATGCTGGTGTTTTCGATCCTCGCCATCGTGACGGCCATGGTTCACGCCATGGTCGCGGTCGGCTGGCATCGCGCGATCCTTCGCGATGAACACCAGGAAAACCGACGCATTTACTTCAGGCTCGGCCGGAACGAACTGCTCTACACGGTCGCAGCGGTGTTTCTGATGGTCTTCGTGATGATGGCAGTGTCCATTGTGCCGATGGTCTGGACCTCTTCGGGCGCCGATCCGGTCTCCATGACCGTGGCCATGGTCATGGGCCCGGGCCTGGTGCTGATGCTGGTTGGTCGCAGCCTTCTGGTGCTTCCGGCCATCGCTATAGGACGCGGGGCTGATCTCGCCCTGAGTTGGCGCGCCACCTCGGGGCAGGTGTTCCGCGTCGCGGCTGTGCTGGCATTGATGGTCGTGCCTCTGGGCCTGATTGATCTGGCGATTATCGAGATCGTCACCAGCGTCGCCGAGCGCGACCTCGGCGTCGTTCTCAACATGCTGGCGAGCTTTGTGGTCACCACTGTGCTGATCGTGATGGTCTCGACCATCGTCTCCGCCGCCAGTCTGCTTTACCGCGAGCTGGTTGATCCTCTCACGGACCCTAGGGTCTTCGACTGACGCTCAGTTGGCGCGAGCGGTCAGCTCTCGTTGCTCTTGAGATAGCGCCAGATCGCGAAGGCCACGAAGAGGGCGACGGCGATCGCCATGGCAGCGATGAAGCCGTCGGGGTCCCAAAGGTCCATGCCGATCCCGGCGATCACGGGGCCGGCCAGGCTGCCGACGTGGGTTGCCATGACAAAGGCGGCGGTCGCCATGCCGAGTTGGGCCGGGCCAAACTTTTCACCCAGCCGCACCAGGCCCACCGTGTAGAAGCCGCTGCCTGCACCGCCCCACACGATCAGCAGCGCCCAGGTTATCCAGACCGAGGTGAAAACAAGCGGCAGCATCAGAATGGCGGCCAGTGTGATGACGCCGCAGATAATCAGGAGCACGCGGCGGTCCATCCTGTCGGCCAGCCAGCCGATGCCCATCGGGGCCGCGGTACCGCCGATCACGAGCGCGGAAAGCAGGCTCACCGCGTCGCCTTCGATCAGGCCGCTGCGCACGCCGTAGATCGGAAGCTGCACAAACAGCGCGACAAAGATGATGCCCTCAAGCAGGGCGCCGGCCATGGGGGTCGGCGCATCGCGGACCGTCTGTAGCAGCCGCGTCTTGTGCGAGCCGCTGGCGTCGGGCGCGGTGCCGAAGGCAAAAAACAGGGGCGACATGGCCGCCACGATCAGCCCGGCGCTGATGTAGAAGGGCAGGTTGGTCGCCGTGCCGGTCCAGCCCAGCACTAGCGGTCCGCAGATCATCCCGGCCGAAAACAAGGCGCCGTTTAGTCCCAGAACTTTGCCCCGGTTGGCGTCGGTGACCGCGGCGTTGACCCAGATCTCACTGCCGACCCAGTGGAACAGCATGCCCAGGCCCATCAGGAAGCGCAGACCCAGCCAGACCCAGGTGTCGTCGTTTAGCGTGAAGGCCAGGATGACCGCGATGTCGATCGCACCGGACAGAAACAGCACGCCCAGCAGTCCCATCCGCCGCGCGAGCCTTGGGACCAACGGCGCGAACATGATGGCCGCGATGTAGGGCACGGCGGCGTTGATGCCGTTGAATGTGGTCGACACCCCGCGTGCCTCGAGATTTAGCGAGATCAGCGGGTTGAACAGCCCCACATTCACCCCGATCACCAGCATCCCCATCAGCACCGCCGCAAGGCCGCGCCGCCTCTGTGCTGGGGTGAGGGTGCTGGACGTTTCTGTGGCCTGTTGTGTCACGTGTTGTTCTTTCTCCTCCCTTCGAGGGAGGCTGGTGGGCGGGCGACCCTACAGCGAAAGCGCTTAGTATAGAAAATGAAGAAGGGGCGCGGACCTTGCGGTGCCGCGCCCCTTTCTAGGTCGGTCTGGTCTGTGGGATCAGACGCTGTAGTACATGTCGAACTCGACCGGGTGGGTCGTGATCTCGAAGCGCTGGACGTCTTCCATCTTCAGATCGATGTAGCCGTCGATCAGGTCGTCGGAGAACACCTCGCCTTTCTTCAGGAAGTCGCGGTCGGCATCCAGGCTCTCAAGCGCCTCGCGCAGGCTGGCGCAGACGGTGGGCACGTCCTTGAGCTCTTCGGGCGGCAGGTCGTAGAGATTCTTGTCCATCGCGTCGCCGGGATGAATCTTGTTCTCGATGCCGTCCAGGCCCGCCATCATCATCGCCGAGAAAGCGAAGTAGGGGTTGGCCGTGGGATCGGGGAAACGAACCTCGACACGCTTGGCCTTGGGGGAGGACGCAAACGGAATGCGGCACGAGGCCGAACGGTTGCGCGAGCTGTAGGCCAACAGGACCGGCGCCTCGAAGCCCGGAACCAGACGCTTGTAGCTGTTGGTAGAGGCGTTGGTGAAGGCGTTCAGTGCCTTGGCGTGCTTGATGATGCCGCCGATGTAGTAGAGCGCCATCTCGGAAAGATCGGCATAACCGTTACCGGCGAAGAGCGGCTTGCCGTCCTTCCAGATCGACTGGTGGACATGCATGCCCGAGCCGTTGTCGTACATCACGGGCTTGGGCATGAAGGTCGCCGTCTTGCCGTAGGAGTGCGCCACGCGGTGCACGACGTACTTGTAGGTCTGCACCAGATCGGCGCAATCGAGTAGCGTGCCGAAGGTCATGCCCAGCTCATGCTGGCCCGGAGCGACCTCGTGGTGATGCTTGTCGATCGGCACGCCCATCTGGGCCATCACCGTGAGCATCTCACCGCGCAGTTCGCCGGCGCTGTCGACCGGGGCCACGGGGAAGTAACCGCCCTTGTCGCGCGGTCGATGGGCCAGGTTGCCGTCGTCATAGTGGGTGCTGTCGTTGTAGGGGCCTTCCTCGGAATCGAGGTGATAACCCATGGCATGCGGCTCGGTGGAAAACCGCACGCTGTCGAATACGAAAAATTCCAGCTCCGGACCGAAAAAGGCGGTGTCGCCGATCCCGGTATAGGCCAGATAAGCCTCGGCGCGCTTGGCCGTGGAGCGGGGATCGCGGTCATAGGGCTGGCCCGAGGCCGGCTCCAGGATGTCGCTGTTCATGATCAAGGTGGGCTGCGGCTCGAACGGGTCCATCACGGCCGACGCGGGATCGGGCATCAGCGTCATGTCGCTTTCGTTGATCGCCTTCCAGCCGGCAATCGATGAGCCGTCGAACATGATGCCGTCGGTGAAGACGTCTTCATCGATCATGCGCGCGGCCATGGTCAGGTGCTGCCACTTGCCCCGGGGGTCGGTGAAGCGCAGATCGATATAGGGGATTTCTTCGTCCTTGATCCTCTTCAGAATGCTCTCGGCGTCAGACATGGGAACTCCTGGGGTCTAGGGTGATGTGGATGCTGATGGTTGGAGGAGGCTCAGACGGCGTCGGGGCCGCGTTCGCCGGTACGGATGCGGATGGCGTCCTCGACGGGGATGATGAAGATCTTGCCGTCGCCGATGCGGCCGGTGCGGGCCGCGTCCTGGATCGCCTGGACGGCGCGGTTGACCATGTTGTCGTCCACGACCAGTTCGATCTTCACTTTGGGCAGGAAATCGACGACATATTCAGCACCGCGGTAGAGCTCCGTCTGACCCTTCTGGCGGCCGAACCCTTTCGCCTCGGTCACGGTCAAACCCTGCAGGCCGACCTCGTGAAGCGCTTCCTTTACCTCGTCCAGTTTGAACGGCTTGATCACGGCTTCGATTTTTTTCATCGCGCACATCCTTTGAACACGCGCAAAGAAAAGCAGGATGTGTGCCAGACAAAGAAAGAATCATAAAATATTTAAAAACAAGGGTTACTGCTATTTTCTCATATTATTTCTTCACTAAACTTGCACAAATTCTGTGCAGTTGCTCACGCTTTGGGCGGGAGATCGCCAGCCAGCACCGCCACTACGTCGGCGAAGGTTTCGAGCGCCGTCTCACCATTTGGGGTGACGGCATAGATGCCGCGTTCTACCCGTTCGAACCAGCCGTAGACATCGCGTTGCAGGATCGCGGCAGCCTTCTCGACACCGGCGTCGTCGCGCAGAGCCCGCGGGCTAGACGGGCCGTATTCTGAGAGGTGATGCGCACAGCGCAAGGCATCCTGTCGATAGGCTGTGACCACGGTGCGTCCGCGTCCGCCGCCGACATTGGGATCGCCGACCCGGCGCTGGAACTCACCCAGCAGCCGCTGCTTTTTCTTTGGCTGTTTGCGGGGCTGGTAGGGTGCGGGGTCCAGCATGACTTCGATGCGCCCCCTTCGGGCTTCTACAAACAGAAGCCCCAATCCCAGCATCCGGCAGAGCTTCAGCACACTGTGGCGATGTTGCGCCCAGACACCGCGGCCACTGCCGCGCGGTGTCGGGATCGCGAGATAGACGAGATCGCTCAGCGTTTGGCGCTGTAGGCCCTGGAAGACCAGGGGCAGGGTGAAGCCAAGCTTGAGCTCCACGATCACCGGCTCGGCATCCTCCTTCACCGCGACCAGATCGCAGCGCCCGACCTCGCCTTTGACGGAGTAGCCCTGGCCTTCGAGGAAGGCTTTGACAGGTTCGTAGAGATCGGTTTCCCGCAAATCACCCATAGTGTGTCCGAACTGTTGCCACGATGCGCCGAGTTCGGCAAGGTCGCGCCGGTTTCCAGGGAGAAGAGCATGAAACCGGCCAACAACACCATGGCGGGCCTGGGCACGACCGTCTTTGAGGTCATGTCGCGCCTGGCGATGGAGTACGGCTCGATTAATCTGGGGCAGGGCTTTCCGGATCAGGACGGGCCCGAAGATGTGCGCCGCATTGCTGCCGATGCTCTGCTCGAGGGACCCAACCAGTACCCGCCCATGACCGGCCTGCCGGAGCTGCGCCAGGCGATCCAGGCGCACGCCCGGCGCTTCTATAGTCTGGACTACGACTGGCGGAGCGAGATCGTGGTGACATCCGGGGCGACCGAGGCTCTGGCCGACTGCTTCTTCGGACTGCTCAACCCCGGCGATGAGGTGATCCTGCTGGAGCCGCTCTACGACTCCTATCCGCCCATCGTCGAGCGGTCGGGTGCCGTGCCGCGCTACGTCAGCCTGCAGCCGCCCGAGTGGTCGCTGCCGCTGGCTGAGCTCGAAGCGGCGTTCGGTCCGAAGACCAAGATGATCCTTCTCAACAATCCGATGAACCCGGCGTCGAAGGTGTTCCGCCGCGAGGAACTCGAAACCATCGCCCGGCTCTGCATTGAGCACGATGTCATCTGCCTGTGCGATGAGGTCTACGAGCACCTGCTGTTCGACGGTCTGCAGCACATTCCGATCGCCGGCCTTCCGGGCATGCGCGAGCGCACGCTGCGGATCGCCTCCGCGGGCAAGATCTTCTCCCTCACGGGCTGGAAGGTCGGCTGGATCGAAGGCCCGGCCGAGCTGATGGGCGTGATTGCCAAGACCCACCAGTTCATCACCTTCACGACGCCGCCCAATCTGCAGAAGGCGGTCGCCTACGGTTTGGCCAAGGACGACAGCTACTTCGAGGGCTTGGCAGGCGGCATGCAGGCCAAGCGAGACCGGCTCGTCGCGGGTCTCGAGAAGGTCGGGTTCGATGTGTTGCCGTCAGAAGGCACCTATTTCGTCAGTGCGGATTTCCGGCCGCTCGGGTTCAACGGCACCGATGTGGAGTTCTGCCGTCACATCACGGTCGAGGCCGGGGTGACGGCGGTGCCGGTCAGCGTTTTTTTTAGGTCGGCCAAGGTCGAAGACCTGGCCCGGTTCTGCTTTTCCAAGCAGGACGCGATCCTCGATGACGCCAGCAAGAAACTCAGCGACCACTTCGGTGCCTGAAGAACGAAGAAGGCTCACACAAGGTCGCACCGCGACGCCTGTATGAGCCTACCTCTTGGCCAAACAGTACCCTGGGGCACTGCGGCTCTTACATGCCCAGTTTCACCTCTTCCCACAGTAGGATGTACTTTTCGTCGAACTCCGGCGGGATCGGAGCCAGGATGCCTTTGGCCAGGAAGGCCTCGGGATCGCTGAGGCCGGTCTCGGCAATCCGCTCGGCCGGAACCATGTCGAAGGACTTTTCGTTCGAGGCACCGTAGCTGTAGGCGTCGATCAGATAGGCGCCGGCCTCGGCCGACATCATGGCGTCGAGGAAATCGTAGATCTTCTCGTCGCTTGCGGTGCGGGATTCCTGGTTGGCCAGCACGAAGCCGCAAACCCAGTTGCGCGCACCTTCCTTGGGCGCCATGTACTTCACCGGCAGCCCCTGGTCGCTGACCGTCTTGTAGAGGTCGTTCCAGGCATAGGTCGCGACCAGTTCACCATTGACCATGGCCTGTCCGGCTTCCGACTGGCTCTCCCAGTAGAAGCGCAGCAGTTCCCTCTGCTTTTCGAGCAGCACCCGGATTTCGGCGAGCTGTTGGTCGTTGAGGGAATCGAGGTTGGTGAAACCGAGTACCTGGGCCGCGACCTGCACCCCGGGCTGCGGGGCATCGTAAGTCGCCAGCCTGCCTTTGTAGCGCTCGTCAAACAGCAGGCCCCAGGATTCCTCCTCAATGTCGACAAGGTCGGTGCGGTAGAGGATCGACGAATTGCCCCAGTCCCAAGGAATGAAAAGACTCTCGCCGTTTGGGGTCTTGGTCGAGCTGATGTTCCTGAGGGGCTCGAAGTAGTCACCCCAGTACTTCAGGCGTGAGGTGTCGATCGGCTCGATGATTCCCGCGGCATACCATTCGGTGACGCTGCCCGAGCAGGGGTGAATCACATCGACCTGAAAGCCAGCCAGGATCTTGCTCTTGGCTTCCGAGGTTCCGCTGAAGTAGCTGATGTCAGGCGATACGCCGTGTTTGTCGATGTACGCCTGATGGAACTCCGGCAGTTCGTAGCCCGCCCAAGTGAAGTACTCGACCTCGTTGCCGTCCTGTGCTGACGCACCCTGTCCGCCGAGCGAAGTGGCCGCAAGGCTCAACCCGAGCGCGCTCATTGTCTTGTGCAGCGTGCGGCGGTCCATGCGGCCTGAAAGCAGTTGGTCGACTGGGTCACGTGAAACCATGATGTTATCTCCCGAATTCGTTGATAGCTGAGGTGGCCTTGAAATTGGCTCTTGCTCTTGTTGTAAAGACTAACAGCGAATCAGTATCGTGGCGAATCCGGTGCAGGGCGCGAAGTATTCAGGGTGCCGCACTGGGAGAATGGTCACCCCGCGCGCGGATGTTGTCGCCTGGACCGTCAGGCGCCGTTCAGCACCAACGCCCTTTCCTGAAGGCGTACATCATGGCTGGGCGTTCACATGCCCAGGTCACGGCGCGTTCTGCTTGTTAACTGATGCCGGTGAAACCGGGTTCTACCAAGTGTGGACCGGACCGCTGTCGATGTGAACTAAGTTTGAGTGGGGGTAGTGACCCACGCCGCCTGCGGCGACGTCAAGCGCAACCCAGTGGATCTGGCTTGACGTGCGGTCCGAAAGGCGCACGTCCACGTCCTGGCCGTAGAGGGGGGTAGCTGTTCTTGGCGACACTGGCACCGGCCTCGGCCAGAGCTTCATTGGTTGCCGGAAAACTCGGTGTCACACCCGGTGCAATCTCACAGCACATCCGGGCCCTGGAGAATTGGGCGGGCGTTGCGCTCTTCGAGCGGCGCTCGCAGGGCGTCCGGCTTACGGCTGATGGCTTGTGTTTGGCACCGGAGTTCGAACAGGGGTTTGATGCGTTGGGTCACGCGGTGCGAAACCTCAGGGCGTCGGCCGGTAAGCACTTCTTTCAGGTCGCGGCATTGCACAACTCTGGCTCATGCCGAGATTGCCCGGGATCAGAAAGGCGCTGCCTGACACGTCAGTCGCAGTGACGGTGCTCGAAGATGCCCCCAATCTTTCGCGAGACTTGTTTGATCTGAGTCTGTTCATGAGTCAGCCGACCGGCGACTGCGGTGAGACTGTGATAGCCGAGGATCAGATTTTCGGGTTTGTACACCGGGCCTTGCCAAGAACATCCATAAGCACAGTGACCTCGGTTTCCATCCTCTCCTGCACGACGACACCTGGTCGGAAGACTGGGCCGTGTGGTGTGTTTCCGTGTCCTGCCTGCTTCCCGATATCCAGAGAGGTTCTAGATACTCCCAATTACAGCATTGCCCTTGCCGAGGCTTTGGCTGGAGCCGGAATCCTGATTGGGCATCACCTCTTGGTCGAGGACTCAATTCGTCGGGGCGATCTGGTCAGGCCGTTTCCACAGACCTGGCGCTTGTGACAGAAACCCCGGAGTTGGAGTCATCCATTGGGAACCACACGAAGGTGCTCGATGCGCTTGTTCGATCTTTGCACTAGCCCAGATAATCGCTGATCCGCTGGGCGGCTTTGCGGATGTTGTCCATGGATGCAGCATAGGAAAAGCGCACAAAGCCTTCGCCCATCGCGCCGAAGCTGGTGCCATGGATGGTCGCCACGCCGCAGGTTTCCAGAAGGTCGTGGCCCAGATCGCGGGACGTGCGTCCGGTGCCCTCGATATTGGGAAAGGCATAAAACGCACCCCCTGGCCTGATACAGCGGAAGCCGGGCAGGGCATCCAGCAAGTCGACAATGACCTCACGCCGTTGGGCAAAGGCTGCACGCATGGTCTCCACACTGTCCTGCGGCCCCTCGAGCGCGGCGATACAGGCCATCTGGGTTGCCGCGTTGGTGCAGGAGTTGGCATTCACGATCATCTTTTCGATGTAGGGCACCAGGGCGTCGGGCCAGATGCCGTAGCCCGCGCGCCAGCCGGTCATGGCATAAGTCTTCGACCAGCCGTCCAGCACGATCACCCGATCCCGGATGCTCTCATAGTCCAAAAGGCTTTTGTGCCGGCGCTTGTCGAACAGCAGCCGGCTGTAGATTTCGTCCGAGAGAACAGCAACCTCGGGGAAGGCTTCGAGGCCTGCGACCAGGCGGTCGAGTTCGGCGTCGTCGATCACACCGCCTGTGGGGTTGCCGGGGCTGTTGATGATGAGGAGACGGGATCTGTCGTTCAGCCGCGCCAGCACCTCGTCGGCCCGAAACGAAAATCCGGTGCTCTCATGAAGTTCGATCGGAACCGCCGTGGCGCCGCCGTAGCGGATCATCGATTCGTAGATCGGAAAGCCGGGATTGGGATAGAGAATTTCGGCGCCGGGTTGGCCGAACATCAGGATGGCGAAGAACATCGTCATCTTGCCGCCCGGCACCACCATGACCTGCTCGGCCGATACCGAGACACCGCGGTGGCGAAGCACATCTGCGGAGACGGCCTCGCGCAGAGCCATCATGCCCGGTGCCGGCGTGTAGCCGTGATGACCGTCTCGCAGGGCCCTGATTCCGGCCTCCACGATGTGTTCGGGTGTGCGGAAGTCGGGTTGGCCGATCCCCAGATTGATGATGTCGTGTCCCTGGGTCGCCAGCTCCGTGGCACGCGCAAGAACGGCGAAGGCGGATTCAGAGCCCATGTTTTGGAGATTGTCGGCAGGGATCATGAAAACGGTCCGCCTGTTCCGGGTGCAGATATCGCTGCCGAGAATGTTGACCACGGCAGGCCTTCATCGTACAGACGCGCGCCCGCCCAAGGTGCGCGCCATGTCAATTCATGTCATCGTGCCCTGCCTGCGGCAACCCCGGTGGTGGCTATAGCTCAGTCGGTTAGAGCGCCTGGTTGTGGTCCAGGAGGTCGTCGGTTCGAATCCGACTAGCCACCCCATCCCTTCCCAAATGTGATCGACAAGAGCTGTGCGTCTACCGTGTGTGCTCGTTAGCATGCGCCATGCTTCGTTGTTTCGTTCTTGCCCTGTCATTCGCTGCCTGCATGCTAGCTGCCCAAGCGTTCTGGGATCCCATCACGGCGGAATGCCAACCGCCTGCCGTGGAAGGGACAGGGGAGGCGATCGATGGCGACACGCTGATGCTGACCCGCACGAACGGGCTGACCGATGTGGTCCGGCTGGTCAGTATCGAGGCGCCGGAGCTCTACCAGGTATGCCGGGTTGATGGTGAGTGGTGGTCCTGCGGGATCGAGGCGCGCGACACCCTGGCCGCGTTGCTCGAGGGGCGCCAGCTCAGCTGCCTGCCGTGCGGCTACGAGCCCGATGGCGCACAGACGATGCTGTGTCGCGACGGCGAGTTCGATATTGGTGAACATGTCCTGCGCGCGGGCATGGGGACATCTGATGCCTATTTCGCGAACAATCTTCAGTCCGCCGAGTCGCGGGCCTTCAGCGCCGGGCGCGGCGTGTGGCAGGGCGATTGGGTCCACCCCAAAGCCTGGCGCGAAGGGCAACGGCTGGGCTACAACCCCTGTACCGGTTGCCTGTTCCCGGAATGAAGGATCTTCGAACAATCCCGGTTGCCAGCCGCGCGCGACGATGGTGTCATGGCAGCATGATCAAATCCCCATGGACGATGCTCGTTGCCGCCGCTTTTGTTTTGGCTTTGGTGACCGGCGAAGCGCGTGCCGGATGCAATGACCTGCCCGAGCCGGGGGTCGACTGGCGCACCTGTGACCTGACCGGCGTCGACTATTCCGGTCTGGAGGTGTTTGGCGCGAACCTGCGCAACGCCGCCCTCAGCAGTGCCGACCTGGCTGCGGGTGACTTCCGCGAGATCAACGGTTATCGCACGCGTTTTGTTGAATCGATCCTGGTTGATGCGTTGTTCGATGGTGCTTTGCTCACGGCCGCACGGTTTGATCGGGCCGATCTCACGGGAGCATCGATGCGGGATGTTTCGGCGCGTGACGCCAAGTTCCTCTTTACTAATCTCCGCGGTGTCGACTTCACCGGCGCGAACCTGCGAGACGCGGATTTCACGGGAGCCGATCTGTCAGGCGCGATCTGGACCGACGGCGAACGCATCTGTGCCGAAGGGTCATCCGGCCTCTGTCGTTAAGGTAGGTTTTTGTGGCTGAGTTTGTCTGCCCGTTTTGCAACGATCCCACTGCATACCCCGTTGACGTTCACGGTCATGTTCAGTGTTCGGTCTGCCACACCAATGTCGATCTGTGCTGCGGGGGAGCGCCCTGTGTTGCGCCCCAATCCCGGACTACCGAGCCCGGCGAAGCCTGACCGCACCGCCGGCCAGAGCCAAGCCCGGCAGCACCAGAACAATGCCAGCAATGGTGAACGAGCCCGGTTCCTCGGCCAGCAGCAGCCAGGCCTGAAGCGTCGCGAGCACCGGCACCAGAACCATCACCAGAGCTGATCGCTGCGGACCGATTGTGCGGATGGCGCCGGTGTAGAGGATTGGCGCGACGGCTCCGGCCAGGAGCCCCTGGTAGACAAGCTGCAGGATGGATTCGTGCCAGGGAGCCACGGGGATCATCGTGGGGTCGGAGGCCAGCACCAGTGGCACGTACCAGAGCATCGGGATCACCGCGATGACGGCCACGTTTGTGAGAGGGCGCAGGCCGTAGAACCGCGTGCCCACCGTGAAGGCCGCCCACATGAAGGCGCCCACGATGAACCAGGCGTAGCCCTGCCAGGCGCCGCCGCTTGTTTGGTCAAGGCCGAGCAGGGCCAGGGACGCCACGACCAGAACTAGACCCAGCACACGTGTTCCGTCCGGCCGCTCCTTCAGCCAGGCCCAGCCAAGCAGGGTTGCGAACACCGCCAAGCAGCCCGGAATGATCACCGCGCCCTGGGCTGCCGGAGCCGTCAGCAGGCCGCCGACCGACGTCAGGCTGTAAGGCACGCCGCCCATCATCGAGAGCACCAGCAGGGGCCGCCATCCCGCTGCCAGCAGTTCGCGCCGCCGGGCAATGAACACGGGCAGCATGATCAGGCCGGAACCGACGAAACGCAGTAGCGTCACATCTGACACCAGCAGCGTGTTGGTCGCACCATAACGCGACGCGACCATCCAGCCGCTCCAGATCACGGCAACCAGAACAGCGAATGCAAACCCGGTCACAAGAGTCCGCCGGTCCGGGGATAAGGGCAGGGACATGGCCCCTCGTTACGGCGTTGTCGGGACAACGTCCACCAAATGTCCTGACAGGGAGCTGTCAGCCGGCCCGTGACACGGTGCGCGCCAGTCAGATTGCGGGACTCCCTTGAAAATATCCCAACCACAGGCGTCTCTGGGACGCCTCCTTGTCATCGGCTCCGCGGTGGCCTGGAGTTTTGCCGGCACCTTCACCAAGGGCGTCGAGGCTAATGTCTGGACGGTTCTGTTCTGGCGCGGCCTGTTGGCGGCCGGCATGATGCTGGCCTATCTCGCATGGCGGCACGGTCCCAGCGACATCATCGATGCGACGAAACTCGGCGCGCCTGATTTGGCTGGGGCCACCGCCGGCTGCGTGGCAACGATCTGTTTCATCGCGGCCTTGAAGAACACCGCCATCGCGAATGTCGGCATCATCTATGCCACGGCCCCCTTCGCGGCTGCGGGGATCGGTTGGCTTTTGATGCAGGAACGCCCGGCGCTTGCCACGATGGTGGCTGCCGGATTCTGTCTTGTCGGTGTTGTTGTTATGGTCAGCGGTTGGGCCGGGACGCCCAACCTCACGGCGACATGCTGGCGATCGCCATGACCGTTCTGATGGCAACCAATGATGGTCATCATGCGCCGTTGGCCCGACCGGCCGATGACGCTGGCCGTCGGGCCGGTTTCGAGCCTGCAGCTTGTCGCGGTTGGTTGGGCCATGACCAACCCGTGGAACGTCTCGCTCGAGGAGTTCGTGCTCCTCGCCGGTTTCGGACTCGCTCACGCCGCCGCGCTGATTATGCTCGCCGAAGACGTGCGTCGGATCAAAGCGTCAGAAGCCGGACTTCTGGGTGCGCTTGAAATGCCGCTTGTTCCGCTCTTGGGCTGGCTTTTCCTTTCGGAAATTCCGGGCGCGCCCACCTTTGTGGGTGGCGCCATCGTGATGGTGACATTGGGCTGGTGCCTTGCCTCGAGCCAACGCGGCGCGTCATCTTAGGGAGTCGATTGAACGCGTGCGTCGGACTGATCTCGTGGAGGACAGATGCGTTTCTGTCTCTTTGTCGTAGCCCTGATGATCGCTATCTCGCAGCCGGCCCAAGCCTGCGACAGTCGAATGTCTGCTGCGTCGACGCCCTTTGCACATCTCGTGGACCGCACGACGCAGATTGTGTTGGCCAAAGTGATTGGCGTAAGAAACGCTCACGATTACTTCGTGATCTATGCCTTCGAAACGATTGATCTGTTCCGCGGCGACCTCGGCGCGGCCTTCGAGGTTCAGCTCGCGGCGCCACTGGACGTCAATGAGGGTGATTTTCAAGGCCACAACGATCCGGAGTTCTGAGAGGAAGAGGGAGGCCGTTCCTCCAAAGGTCCGGACTGTCTGATCTATGCCTCTTTCGAAATCGGCTCAACCTACCTGCTGTTTGTTGATCGTCCCCATCACATCAAGGGCTTCGAGCGTATCGATAGCGACAATGACACATGGCTAAGGACCGTCCTTCATGCCCTGGACGTGCCATGAATGGGGAACCGGCCCGCGCCGGTCACGCCTTCGCCAGCGCCTGATCGAGATCGCGAATGAGGTCGGAGGCGGTCTCGATGCCGATGGAGACCCGGATCGTGTCATCGCTGGCGCCGGCCGCGGCGCGCTGTTCCGGCGTAAGCTGGCGGTGGGTCGTGCTGGCCGGATGCAGGATCAGGCTGCGGGTATCACCGATGTTGGCGAGATGGCTGAAGAGGTTGGAAGCTTCCACCATCTTGCAGCCGGCTTCGAACCCGCCCTTCACGCCAAAGGTGAAGACACTTCCAAAGCCGTTCTTCAGGTATTTGTTGGCGAGTTTGTGATAGGGGCTCGATTCCAAACCGGCATAAGACACCCAGTCGACCTTCGGATGCGATTCCAGAAAATGGGAAATTTCCATCGCATTGTCGCAGTGCCGCTGCATTCTCAGAGGCAGGGTCTCGCAGCCTGTGATCAGGTTGAAGGCGTTGGCCGGCGACAGCGCCGGGCCGAAATCACGCAGGGCGACGGCACGGGTTTTCATGGTGAAGCCGAAGTCGCCGAAGGTCTCGGCAAAGGCCAGTCCGTGATAGGCCGGTTCCGGTTCGGTCATGCCCGGAAACTTGCCGCTGGCGAACCAGTCGAATTTGCCGGATTCCACGACCACGCCACCCATGGAATTGCCGTGTCCGCCGATGAACTTGGTGGCCGAATGGATCACGATATCGGCCCCCCAGTGGATCGGCTGGCAGAGCCAGGGCGTCGCCAGGGTGTTGTCAACAACAACGGGGATGGCGTGGCTGCGGGCAAGTTCCGCCAGCGGCTCCAGGTCGACAATCACGCCGCCGGGATTGGCCAGCGCCTCGACAAAGATCGCTTTTGTCGTGGGACCGATTTTTTCCTCGACCGCGCTTATGTCGTTGGGATCCACGAGATCGGCCTGCCAGCCCAGCTTGGCGAAGGACTTGGTGAATTGGGTAACCGATCCGCCATAGAGGAACTTGGAGGCCACGACGTGATCGCCGGGTTCAAGCAGGGTGAAGAAGGCAATGAACTGGGCGGCATGGCCTGAGGCGCAGGCCACCGCGGCCCGGCCATCTTCAAGATTAGCAATACGCTCTTCCAGCACCGCGACCGTGGGGTTGGTCAGGCGCGAATAGATGTAGCCGAATGTCTGGAGATTGAAGAGCGAGGCAGCGTGATTGATGTCGTCGAAGACATAGCTGGTGGTCTGGTAGATCGGCGTGGCGCGTGCGCCGGTGGTCGCATCCGAGCGTGCTCCGGCATGCACCGCGCGGGTTTCAAGGCCGTAGTCGTTGTCGTCCGAACTCATGGTGATCTACCAGCGTGTGTAGGGGTCGCCGTCGGCGTCATAACTGCATTCGGATGCTGCATCACACAGCGAGCCGAGCCAGGCCTGGCCGGTTCTCTGCCAGTCGATCGAGGCACAGCCTGAAAGCAGCAGCCCTGCGAGCACGACAGCGAGATGGGGTAGGGGCTTCATATTTTCAGAGCTTTGGCACTTATGATGCCGGAGTTGATGCCGCCCCAGGACAGTTCACCGGACAGTCGGCCGTATTCGATCTTCGGGCAGCGATCCATAACCACATCCATGCCGGCCGCCTCGGCGCGACAGGCCGCCTCTTCATTGATTACGCCGAGCTGCATCCAGATCGTGTCAATCCCCTTGGCCTCTTTCAGAGCGATGGCCTCGTCAACGATCAGGCGGGCGGCCCCGGAGGCCCGGAAGATGTCAACCATCTCAAACGGTGCAGGGACCTCCTCGAGCGAGCCATAAACGGTTTCGCCCAGGATCACCCCTCCGGCGGCCACAGGGTTGACCGGGATGACGCGGTAACCTTTTGCCTGGAGATACTTCATCGCGAAGGAGCTGGGGCGAACCCAATTCGGGCTGGCGCCGACCATCGCGATGGTCCGGCAGCGCCGCAGGATCGCGCGCAACCAGTTATCGTCATAGTGGCTGTGGCCCACGCTCATTCGCCCTTCCAGACCGGTTCGCGTTTTTCGAGGAAGGCATCGATGCCCTCTTCAGCATCGCGCGCCAGCATGTTTTCGGTCATGACCTTGCTGGCATAGATATAGGCGTCGTCGAGCGGCATTTCGAGCTGGCGGTAGAACGCTTCCTTGCCCACAGCCAGGGTCAGGGGCGACTTGGATGCGATCGTTGCCGCGAGCTCCTGCGTCGCATTTGCCACATCGTCCTGAGCCACGACACGGTTCACCAGACCGAAGGCCAGGGCCTGCTGGGCATCGATCATCTCGCCGGTCAGCAGCATCTCCATGGCGTGCTTGGCTGCCACATTGCGCGAAAGCGCGACCATCGGCGTGGAGCAGAACAACCCGATGTTGACCCCAGGCGTGGCAAAGCGGGCCTCGGCACCCGCGACGGCAAGATCGCAGCTCGCGACAAGCTGACAGCCTGCCGCCGTGGCAATGCCATGCACGCTGGCGATCACCGGCTTGGGCAGCCGCACGATCCCGGTCATCAGGTTGCTGCACTGTTCGAACAGGCTCTCATAGTTGCTGCGCCCCGGGTTGGCACGTACTTCCTTGAGGTCATGACCGGCACAGAACCCGGGTCCGGCGGCATCGAGGATCACGACGTGAACAGAGCGGTCGGCCGCGATCGAGACGATTTCGTCCTGCAGCGCGGCCATCAGCCCGAGTGAGAGTGCATTGCGCTGCTTCGGGCGGTTCAGGGTCAGCCGGGCGATGCCGTTGTCATCCTGGCGAAGAAGAATGGGGTCACTCATAGTGCCACTCTGTCAGGCTGCCAGCCGCGCGGCAATCACCGCACGGTCGTCGCGTTCGGCGCGCAGGATCCCGTCGACCAGGCTGTGGCTCATCGGATCGATCCGACCATCGAGCAGAGCAAGCCCCGACTCGAGGGCGCTGATCGCCGTATCATGGGCGGCGCAGGCTGCGGCATCGGCGCCCTGTTCATCTTTGTGAAGCGTAATCGCGCCATGTCCTTCAGCAGAGGGGATGCCGCCGAGATCAAGCAGCCGTTCCAGCAGGGCTTCGGAGCGATACATCATGGAGAGCGCACCGTTCAGCTCTCGTTCGGCGAGTTCCTTGCGTCCCTGACCATCGAAAATCAGGCTGTGAAAGAAAATTTGGCTCACCGCTGAGGTCATGGTTGCAAGGGCCATGTTGGCCGCCTTGATCGCGGCTTCGGCACCGCCGGGCTTGGGCAACAGGAACTTGGCGTTGCGAGGTTCTTCGTCGACAGACCCATCCTCCAGAGCCTGCTCAAGGACGGCCAGATCGCCCCATTCCTTGCCAAGGATGTCCTCAAGCACGGCACGGGCCGCTTCATCGCTGCTTTGGGCGTGGGCCCCCTCGACAACCTCAAGGAA
>CEUN01181118.1_pt1 | contig 27994 bp, 34 predicted proteins | sample 361501 | NCBI WGS metagenome assembly CEUN01 (sample SAMEA2622801, study PRJEB7988) | marine metagenome | biome: marine biome (ENVO:00000447); feature: marine epipelagic mixed layer (ENVO:xxxxxxxxx); material: "saline water (ENVO:00002010), including plankton (ENVO:xxxxxxxx)" | depth 120 m | reverse complement strand
CCCCGCCGATCCTGATTGAGGCGGTCGCGGGCCTGGCGCTGCTGAGCGCGTTCGGCGGCTCTTTGTCGTCAGCACTTCAGGCCACGGACGACCGGGAAGCAGCAGCCGTCACATTCATCGTGACGGCGTCGGGCCTGACAGTGCTGGGGATCGGCGGCGCCTTCTGGGGCCTCGTGGCCGGCGGCCTGATCATGACGCTGAGCCGCTGGCGGCGGCGCCCGGGTACTGCGTGACTATTCGTTTGAAGCGAAGTTCGGCGTGCCGTTCAGCAACGCTTCGGCCGTGCTGATCTCATCGATCGACATGTATTCGGTGAGTTGGAGTTGGGCTGAGGCGCTGATCGTCATGCGTTCGGCGGCCAGACCGTAGAAGTAGTAGGCCTGGACGAAATCCTGGGGCACGCCATAGCCCGAACCGTACATGAAGCCCATGCGATACTGGGCACGAGTGTGGCCCTGTTCCGCCGCAGCGCGATACCAGCGGACGGACTCGACATAGTCACGCGCAAGCACGACGCCGTCGCGGTAAATCTTGCCCATCTCGAACTGGGCGTCGGGATCACCACCTTCGGCCGCGCGCTGAATGCAGGCCACCGCCAAGGTCCAGTTCTCTTCAACATGAACACCCTCAATCAGGGCCAGACCGTAATGCACCATGGCAGGGGCAAAGTTCCGTTCTGCAGCCTGCTGGTACCAGGCGACCGCAACGACATTGTCCTCCACAACCCCAATGCCGTGGTCATACATGCGGCCGAGATTGAACATTGCGCTGACATGGCCGCGCTCGGCCAGGGGAGTCCAGATCATGATCGCTGCCTGATACTGGCGCTGCGAAAAGGCCGCCATACCTTCGGCATAGGTCTCGGCATGCGCCGCAGGTGAAACAAACAGAACAGCCACCAGGGCCAGAACAAGGCGTTTCAAGGTTCAGGTCTCTCCAGGTCTTTCGACATCAATGAACCGGCGCATGCCGCGGCGGCGTGGCTTCCTGGACCATCCGGGTCGGACCGGCCTGATGGTGAATCACGCGCCAGCCCCCCTCTTCCTTACGAAAGATGTTCGTCGCCACGAGCATACCGTCACCGACGCCTTCATAACAGATCACGTGCGCGGTTTCACCGTTCACAAATGCACGGGCGCCGACGCAGCGGACTGCGGGCGGGCCGGCGAGAATCGCACGCCAGCTTTCCATCACCGCCTCACGGTCGACCAGTGCCTGCCAGCCAGGATGGATGCAGGTCACACCCTCACCCTGGGACCAAACGGCCTCCATTGCGGTGACATCACCGGCTGCAAAGGCGGCATAAAACGCCAGATTGGCCTCGAGAACGGCCTCGTTGTCGGTCATGACCGAAGTCTACCGCAGATCGCCGATCACCGCAGCCAGGGCATCGAGTACCGAAGCGCCGAGATGCGCGCAGCGGCCGGGCGACCATCCGGCCACGGGTTCGGGCGTGATCGCACTGTCCTTGAACGGCTGCTCGAGCGTCATCGCGAGGCACTGAAAGGTGCTGGCGACATACTTGGTGCAGATTCTGAGATCGGCTTTGCCCACCGCAACCGGTGGATAACCGTGCTCCGTCTGGAAGTCGGGATTGACGTGCTGATAAGACGCACAGAAGCGGTCGCTGAGGTCGAGGAAGCGGAGATCGTAGCCGCTGATGCCCTGGGGGCCGGCGATGAAATTGTAGGGCAACCCCTCATCGCCATGGACGTCGAGCAGGAAGTCGACGCCGGTCTGTTCCATCCGGGCGCGGACATGGAAGACCTCGGGGCTTCGTTCAGCCGAGGGTTCCTGCCATTCGCGGTTCAGATTGGCGCCCGCGGCATTGGTTCGGAGATTGCCGAGCACCCCGCCGTCGGGGTTCATGTGCGGCACGACGTTGAAGGTGGCGCGTTCGCGAAGCGAACGGGCCAGCGCATCGTCCGGATCGGTCAGACGGCGGAGAAAGCCCTCCATCCACCAAGACGCCTGTGTCTCTCCGGGATGCTGGCGGCCGATGAACCACAGATTGAGCGGGCCCGAGCCGATTTCCAGAAGATCCATCTCCCGGCCCTCGACCGTGGCGCCGAGGATGCGCGCCGTCACGCCGGGACGCGCCTGGATGGCCGCGACCAGCTCCCGGTGCCGGGCGTGGGGATAGGGCGCGAAATAGGCGAACTCGATGCTGTCGTGGGTGGGCGTGTGTCGGATCACGAGGTTCTTGCCGTCATAGCTCGTCGTCACCCGGAACCAGTGCCTGAGATCGTCGCTGGCGACCGCCTGGTAACCTTCCCAGCCCTTCGGATAGCTGCTGTCGCCCGCATTGGTGATCGTGATGACACAGGGAGTCCCCGCCACGCCTGTGAGCCGGAAATTGAACCACTGCAGAAAGTCGGCGGCGGAATCCTTGCGCAGGGCCAGCCGGACGGCATCCGGTACCTGGGCGGACAGGACGTTGATGCTGCCGCCGTCGTATGCTGCACTGATCTTCATGAATCCGGCCTCCCGAACCCGCACGACACTATCGAGGCACCCTCGGCATGCAGATAGGCTAAAGGAGGCTGGCCGAACGGCGCAAGCAAGAGGCCGGCACCCCGTCGGGCGGCGAGCGGCGGCTTCTTGAGATTTCGCGCGCGGTGATCATGGAACCGCAGGTCTTGGTGGTGGACGAACCGTCGATCGGTCTGGAACCCCGGTTCATCGACATGGTCTTCGAGATCCTAGATGACCTGCAGAAAACCGACGGCAAGACCATCATCATGGTCGAACAGAATGCCAAGAAGGGGCTGGAGTTTGCCGACATCCGCTATGTCCTGGTGTCGGGCCAGCTTGCGAAGGCCGGTTATGGCCGCGATCTGCTGAACGACGAGGACGTCGGGCGGCTCTTCCTCGGGGGCTGAGCCTGAGGCAGACTGCGTCCCATCATCAGCAAGGGTGCGGTTTCATGGCGAAAAACAAGAAGAACAAAAAGACCGAGGACATCAAATTTCTGGTGGCCGACACGCCGCAGTTTCCCGAGGAGCAGGTCCACAAGATCGCCAAGAAGCTCTACGGCCGCGACGGTGACCTCAAGTACCTGGACTCGGATCGCGATCAGAACTTCCGCCTGCGCAACGACGACGGCCAGTGGATCCTGAAGTTCTTCCATCCCCAGGAAGCCACCGATGTCATCGACTTCCAGACCAAGGCATTGCTCCACATCGAGCAAACCGATCCCGACCTGCTGGTGCCTCATGTGATCCCGACGAAGAAGGGCGAACCCTTCGGCAAGGCCAAAGCACCCGACGGGCGGACGAGCATTGTGCGCCTGCTGTCCTGGGTGCCGGGCATCGATCTTCATGAGGTCGAAAACTGCGCGCCGCTGCGGCGCGATGTCGGCCGGATTGTCGCTCGGCTCGACAAGGCCCTGCAAGGCTTCTTCCATGTCGCCGGGCTCCACACCATGCTGTGGGACATCAAACAGACCCCTCACCTGCGTATCCACACCGGCGACATCAAGACCAAACGCCATCGCAAGATGGCCGAGGGTGTGCTCGACCGGTTCATCGATACCGTCCTGCCGCGATGGACCCATCTGCGCAGCCAGGTCATTCACAACGACGCCAACATGGCCAATGTCGTGGTCGATCCGGCAGCACCGCAGATCGCAGCGGGCATCATCGACTTCGGCGATATGATCTATGGCCCGGTCGCTGCTGAGGTTGCGATGGCGGCAGACAACTTCGGCATCAATGTCGATGACCCCATGGGCAATTTCATCGATGTTGCAGCGGGTTTTGATGCCCACTTCCCGCTGCACGAGGAAGAAGTCGAAGTGCTGTTCGACATGATCGCCGCGCGGATGGCATTGAGCGCGGTGATCGTTGCGCGACGGGCCGCGGCACGAGAGGGTTCGCCCGACTATCTGCCGGGCTTCGATCTCGACTGCTACAGGACCCTCGACAAGATGCTCAGTGTTGGTCGCGAGGCCGGCACGGCCATGTTCCGCGATGCCCTGCGCTTCCCGGCGCGCGGCAGGAAGGGCACCGTAAACACACCTGAAGCGACCGATTTCAAGGATCAGCTCAAGCGCCGACACAGGTATCTCGGCAAGCACCTGAGCCTTTTCTACAAGAACCCGCTCCACGTCGAGCGCGGTGAAGGCGCGATTCTCTACGATGCCAACGGCCGCGCCTTCGTCGACGCCTACAACAACGTTACCAGCGTGGGCCATTGCCATCCGCATGTCGTCAACGCCCTGACACGGCAGGCCTCGGCTCTGGGCACCAACACGCGTTATGTCTATTCCGCCCTCGCCGACTATGCCGAGCGGCTGCAGGGCACCATGCCGGGCAACCTGCGCTGCTGCGTGATGGTGAACTCAGGCAGCGAGGCCAACGACATCGCCTGGCAGATGTCGACGATGCTGACCGGCAAGCACGGCGGCATCGTGATGGAGCACGCCTATCACGGCATCACCGAAGCCATTGTCGCCATGTCACCCGAGGGCGTCGACGCCATGGCGCCCGACAACCGGGAGCGGGTCGCACCCCATGTCCGGACCCTGATCGCGCCCGAACTCTATCGGGGGCCGTGGCGCAAGGGAGAGAAGGGCCTGGCCGACAAGTACGCCGCCGATGCCGACCGCGCGATCGACGAGCTGGACGAGGCCGGCTACGGTACGGCGAGTCTGATGGTCGACACCTCGTTCTGCAGCAACGGCATTCCCGATGTGCCGAAAGGCTACCTCAAGAAGGTCGCGGCCAAGGTGCGCGCCGCAGGCGGCATGATCATCGCCGATGAAGTGCAGTACGGCTTCGGCCGTCCGGGCACGCATATGTGGGGCTACGAATATCACGGCGTGAGGCCGGATATCGTGACCATCGGCAAGCCGGTCGGCGACGGCTTCCCGCTGGGCGTGGTCGTGACCACACCGGCAATCCTGCACGCCTTCATGGAACAGACAGGTCTGTTCAGCACCTTCGGCGGCAATCCCATGGCCTGTGCCGCCGGCCTGGCCGTGCTCGACGTCATCGAGCGCGAGGACCTCCTGGCGAACTGCCGGGATGTCAGCCAGCACATGAAGACAGGACTCACCGAACTGATGGCGCGCCACGAGTGCATCGGCGACGTGCGCGGCCACGGCTTTGTCACCGGCGTCGAGATCGTGAGCAATCGCGACACCCGCGAGCCCGACGCCAAGACCATGGTGTGGGTGATGAACCGGATGCGCGAGCTGGGCGTTCTGACCGGCCGCGAAGGCCATCACGGCAACGTCTTCAAGATCCGCCCGCCCATGGTGTTCAGCCGCGACAATGCCGACGCCCTGGTCACCGCCATGGACCAGGCGATGCGCGAACTCTGAGGGAGGCGACGCCATGTTCAGCCACATCACGTTGGGCACAAACGATTTCCCCAAGGCGATGGCGTTCTACGACACCATGCTGGCACCGCTGGGAAGCTTGCGCCAGCTCACGATAGAGGAGTATTCCTTCGCGGCCTGCGGCCCGGAGGAGCAGCCGCCCCAGTTTTTCATCGGCGCGCCGTTTGATGAAGAATCAGCCACGGCCGGCAACGGCACCCACATCGCCCTGCTGGCGCCGAACCGGGCGGCAGTCGGCGGACTCCATGACGCGGCCCTCGCCGAAGGCCGCAGCGACGAAGGCACCCCGGGTCCACGGCCGCACTATCACGAACACTACTACGGCGCGTATGTCCGCGACCTCGACGGCAACAAGATACAAGCCTGCTGCCATACACCGGAGTAGAAAGGTTCAGCCTGCCTTCGCGAGATCCTGATCCGGCTCGACAAACGCCAGCGCCTCCTCAACCACCCGAATGCCGGCACCGGGTTTCAGCGCCATGGTCGAGAGATGACGACGCCAGGCTCGGGCACCCGGCAAACCCTGATAAAGGCCGAGCATGTGGCGGGTCATGCTGTGGAGCGGCACGCCCTGACCAAGCTGCTGCTCAAGGTAGGGCAGATAGGCCTCCACCATGGCGCGGCGTGAGACGGACTTGCTGTCGTCACCAAAGATTCTGCTGTCGGCCTCGGCCAGGACGTGGGGGGTGTGATAGGCCGCGCGACCGAGCATGACGCCATCGACGTGGCGGAGATGATCCAGTGCCACATCAAGATCGGGAATGCCGCCGTTAATGATAATCTCCAGATCGGGAAATCGCTGCTGGGCGGCATATACGACGTCGTAGCGCAGGGGTGGAATCTCACGATTCTCCTTGGGTGAGAGGCCCTGAAGCCATGCCTTGCGGGCATGCACGGTGAAGCTCTTGCAGCCGGTTTCGGCAATCTCTGCGATGAACGACGGCAAGGTTTCCTCATCATCCATATCATCGATGCCGATGCGGCACTTTACAGTCACGGGCACACCAACGGCCTTACGCATGGCGCTGATGCAACACGCCACGAGATCCGGTTCGGCCATCAGGCAGGCGCCGAAGCGGCCCGCCTTCACTCGATTGCTGGGACAGCCGACGTTGAGGTTGATCTCGTCGTAACCAAACCCCTCGGCAATGCGCGAGGCTTCCGCCAGGGACCCGGGATCGGAACCTCCCAGCTGCAGGGCCAGCGGATGTTCATCGGCATCGAAGCCCAGAAGGCGCTCACGATTTCCATGAATCACCGCTTCGGCCACGACCATCTCGGTGTAGAGAAGCGTGCGTTTGGTGGCACAGCGCAGGAAGGCACGGTCATAACGATCCGTACAGTCCATCATGGGCGCGACCGTTAGGCGGCGGTCGGGGTGCTTGCGCTGATTGGCCATGGCTCCAGCTACCCCTGCCGCTCCGTGATGACAAGTCGGTGATTGCCCCGGGATCGCCATGTTCGTGTTGGACATAGGATCCGTTTCGTCTTACGTCCCCGCGGCGCGTTCTGGAGGTTGTGTGCGTTTTTCCAAGGTTTCTGCCGCTCTTTCCGTATGGCTGGCGTCATGCGCCATACCGGCTGCCGTGACAGCGAATGACTTTTGCCTCGACGACAAGGCGCTTCACGACCTCGTGGTGATCGCCTATCCGCCGGCGCTAGTAATCGGCGTTCAGGCCTGCGGAGAGGCCCATTCGCAGGCCATGTCGGAACGCGGTAACACGTTGTTGCGTTCGTTTTTTACGACTTATGAAGACAACCTCCTGGAAGCCAACGAGGCCAGCATTGCTTCGTTTGAACGTCACTTTCCGGGCGAGGGCCGTGAGGTTCTGGTAACGGTGCTGCAAATCGCCAGTGAGCAGTCGCTGGAGCCTTCGGCCCTGACGGCCGACAACTGCAAGCAACTTCTGGACGGTCTGGACGCGGCGGTTGCCGCTAACGACTGGGCAGCGGCCATCGCACCGGCCCTGGAAACCCTGCCTCTTCAACGCAGTCAGGTTCCAGTCTGCTAGCCGTTCCGGATCTGCATGTTATCGTCTCGCCGGGGCAATGGTGGAGACAAGATATAAAGAGAGTCCTGAGCGGCCTGCTGGGCAGTGGCCTAGTTCTGTTGATGACCGGCAGCGGGGTTTTGAACACGCAAGACCATACAAGTCCGTGGGTAATCCCAAACGATGCTAATGCGGCCCTGGCGGATCCCGATCTTTATGCCTGGCAGACCTTCATTGCCCTGAACTGGCACGCCGACATCGACAGCAAGACGGCCGACAGTTCCAAGGCTCTGGGCGCCGATGGTACCGTCGTATGAGAAACCTGGGCGGAGGTGGATGAGGTGTTCCTGCCTAGTGCGGCCGATTCCAGCTCCTGGGAGGATCTGGGCGGTTCCGACACCCCACGGGCCAAGGACGAGCTCCCGACACAGCAGAAGATGCTGTTGGCCGACCCAATGTAACGCATTCCCTGAACGCGAAGCGCGCTCATAGCGTCCAGTCGACGACGTGGTCCATCAGCCCTTCATCGCTGACATCACGTTCCGAAACGACCTTGCCGTGGAGTGAGATGCCGGCCTTACGCACACTGTCGGGGTCGCCGGAAATCAGAGGGTGCCAGTCGTGAAGACTCCTGCCCTCGGCAATCAGGCGATAAGCGCAGGTCGAGGGCATCCAGGAAAGCTGTTCGATGTTTTCGGGTGTGAGCTTGACGCAGTCGGGCACGCGGCGCTTGCGGTGGTGGTAGTCGCTGCAGCGGCAGGTACCGAGATCGAGCAGCTTGCAGGCGACATCGGTGATCTCGATCTCGCCGCTGCCTTCATCCTCGAGCTTCACGAGGCAGCATTTACCGCAGCCGTCGCAGAGTGATTCCCACTGCCGCTTTGACATCCGTTCCAGTGGCACACGTTTCCAGAACGGCTCGTCCCAGTTCAATAGACCTCCGCGTAGCGGCGGCAGATCTCATCAGCATCGAGACCGTCGAGCGCCACGAGTTCGCCGCGCTTGTGCATGACATAGGTGCCGAAGAGATCGCCGGGCATCAGATCACCGATTCCTTCGGCGGCCTCCAGCCGGTCGAGCGCCTCACACATGGTGGCCGGCAACCGTTCGACACCGACGGCGGCGCGTTCGTCGTCGCTCATGGCTGCGGGGTCCGACGAGGTCGAAGGTGGAACCGGGAGCTTGTCGCGGATTCCCTCGAGCCCCGCACGCACCAGGATACCGAGTTGCAGGTAAGGGCTGGCGGAGGCATCGCCCGCGCGGAACTCGATATTGAACGCACCGGCGACATGAGCACCCGCGCGGTCAGAGACCGGGCAGATCCGGATCGCAGCCTCGCGGTCGCGGTAGCCCAGGTTGTTGAAGGACGAGCTCCAGGCATTGGGCTTGAGGCGAAGGTATGATGCTGCCGACGGAGCAGTGACCGCCAGAATGGCAGGAAGACGGCGCAGGATACCGGCTGCAAACTGGCCCATGACCTCGGAAAGGCCGTGGGGGCCGTTGGCGTCGTAGGCGGCGGGCTGGCGCTCGCGGTCCCGGAAGCTCATGTGGATATGCACACCGTTCCCCGCACCGCCGGGAGAGACCATGGGCGAGAAGCTGACCTTGCGCCCCAGACGCACGGCGGTGGCATGGGCAAGCTGGCGCACAACGATGGCGCGGTCGGCCGCCGCGACACCCCGACCGGGTTTGACCGTAACCTCGAACTGGTTCGCGCCGTATTCGGGCAGAAAGGTCTCAGGCTCGGCATCGGCGGCACGCAGGGCATAGAGATAGGCTTCAGGGAACTCGCCAGCCAGACGAACCTTTTCCAGACTGTAGGAATCACCGAGCCGCACACCCATACCGTCGTCATGAAACTCGTGCTCGAAGGCGGCGATCAGCGTCTGGCCTGTCTCGCGCTGGAGGTCGTTCACGGCGCTGCGGAGATAGTTGCGCAGACAGCAGTCCCAGGGACTGCCGTCCATGTGGTGCAGATCGCCCAGCATGAATCGCTCGGCGACCGAGCCGTCGCCGAAATCGACCTCAACCTCGGTCGCCGGGTCGGGGATCAGCACGAGATCACCCAGCGGACCGAAGGGTGTTGCCGGAATCTGACCCCAGCAGTTGATCATGGTGTTGGTGAAGGTCCAGCCGACGCCCTTCTCCAAACGTTCGTCGCGTTCGGTCGCGGGGAAGCCTTTGCCACGGGTCTGGCCCGCGAAGTCGCTTGTTACGGCTGTGATCAATGGAATGCGATGCACACCTTGTCTCCCTGAAACGCATGAACACAGCGAACTTAGAGCGAATTGACCACCGCTTGAACCACGACCGTCAGGCGCCGTCTTTCGCCTCTTCCAGGTAGGCGCAAAGGGTGCGGGGTGGTTGGCCGGTGAGGATTTCGGTCCAGCCGGAGATCACGGTGGCGGGGCGGGCTCGGTAGGACTGCCAGTGCACGACCATGGAGCGTGCAAAGACCTCGTCGTTGCCCGCCACCAGCAACCCGGCCAGGGCCTCGGCATCGGACACCAGGCGACAGGCTATCGGAACGGAGAAGACATCGGGGATCAGGGCCGCGAGCTGTTCCTGACTGAACGCCTCAGTCTCCGTGAGATCGTAGATCTTGACGTGATGGCCCTTGCCCGTCAGCACCGCGACGGCGATGTCGCGGGCATCAATGAACGGCGTGGTGGAGCGGCCCTGAGTCGCGAGAATTTCGCCCTTCGCCACAATCGCGTGGGGGTCGACGGACTGGCAAAACGCCGTGGGCCTCAGGACCGTCCAGTCGAGACCGGAGGTGCGAAGATGGCGGTAGGCCTCGCCGTTCCAAAGGCGGAAGTCGGAGGGGTTGTCGTCATGGGCCTCATAGGCCGAGAGCTTGACGACATGACGAACGCCGTTGCGCAGGGCCGCATCGATCGCGAGCGCCTCAAACCGTATCTGATCGGACACGGGTGCACAGGCGGCCCTGAAGCGTTCATAGGCCGGAAGGTTGTACGGCCGTGACGCCATGGTGAGCGGAATCTTGATGCTGCGGTAACCTACCTTGGCAACGCGTTCGACCTCATTGACAGCCTCGTCAAGATCAATCACGGGCACAATGGCGACGGGAACAAAGCGGTCCTTACGCTGGCCGAAAAGTTCGATACCCTAGTCGTTGTAGGCCCGCGCCACGGCGAACTGATAGCCGGGATCGGACAAGTTGTAGAGAAAGAGCGAACTGTTGGGGTAGATCACCTCGGCCGACACGCCGTCGCGCTCCTGGTCGGCAAGCCGTCGTTCGATGTCTCGGCCACCGTTGGGATCATCGCGAAACTCACGGTTCTGGTCGTCTTCGTCGGACCGTTATTTGGCCAGATCCATGCGGCGGAGTTTCTTGCCGTCGACCACAAAGTACCTTGCTCCATCGCGCTCTTCGATCCGCGGTGCGCGCTCCCGGTACTTCTTGTCGAGCCACTCGCTGTAAAGCTCCGGCGGCTCCTGAACGTGACTGTAGGCGGAAATTATGGCATGCGCGGTCATGACTGGCTCCCCTGCTTATCAGCAACGAGTGCAACCATGCGGTAATCAAGGCAAGAAGACCGACCGAGTTGTTGGCTGTGTAAGATGCGCGCTCTTCTGTCAGGAGTAGATTGTCTACGAAGTCACACGCCCTGTAGGGGCATACTGTGAGAGTAGTGCTCTAGTCGAAGGCTCGGGCAATCTGATCGGCACCCACGCCTTCTTTGGCGACACGGAGATCATGATAACCGACTGCGGCCACGGATGCGCCAAGGCCCATCATGACAGCTTGGACGATCGCGTTGATGATGACGCTGACGATCGAGCCAAGACCACCCTGGCCGGCAGCGAAACCGACGGCACCCACAACAGCGCCGGCGGTTATCCCGATCATCATGGATATGGCGATCCACAGTATAATGATACCCAACACGGACCAGCGATGCCCCTGGGTGAGTTGGGCGCTGCGCCCCAGCCCGGCGATCGGGCCCGCGCCTTCCACAACGATCGACGGCACCACGACCCAAAAAATGGCGTAGAGCCAAGTTCCGATCGCGACGAAGGCGATCGTCCCAAAGATAGGCACGAAGTTCAGGACGGCCAGAACAAGGAACACGGCAATTGCCATCAAGGTCAGCAGAAGAAGGCTGGGGACGGATTTCACAGACTGACAGAGGATTTCAACGCTGCCGGCCTGACGGCCGCGCAGATACGACACGACACCGTATGTGACTCCGGCAGATAACCAGAGATAGGTTGCCACAGAGACAATCGTGACAGCGAGAAGACCCCACATCATCGGGCCCATGGCCGCCAGCAGCTCTTCCTCATTGCCCGAAGTCAGCACCGCCTCGTCCAACGGCAACGCCACACCAACGATGACGATCGGGAGACTTGCCACGACAGCCAGTGGAATAAACCCAACAATGTTGGCAAAAAACACTGAGAAACTACGCGAAATCACTGCACCAACACGAAAACTACTCACAGCGCCCGTACCAGCATCACTCATGATTGCTCACTCCTCTCGTCGTGCTCCGTTGGGCCTTCCGGGCCCACTTCAGTCGAAGACACGGACGATCTCTTCGGTCCCCACACCGTCCTTCAGAGCCCGCGGGTCATGATAGCTCACGGCGACGATGCGCGACCAGATATCAGCAAAATTCATAAAGCCAAGATTCACGATCTATATCTCGACAGCACCAGCGAACGCAAAGACAAGGTTGAAACCTCCTACAACGACGATGAGGGAGATGACAAAAATGGCCTGGAGTCCAAAAGCAGGCCAACGATCGTCCGATGTGAGGTGAGCGCATCGCCGCATCGCGGAGCGGATGCGTTGTCTTTCGACAATGCAGGCAGGGATAGCGACCGAGAACATGACGGCCAGGTTGACCCCGGGAACGATCAACAGACTTAGGCCGAGAAAGATCAGAACATTAAGCACGAGCGAGAGAAGAATCACCGGCAGCAGGGCCATCAGCGTCCCTTGTCTGTTGGTAGATGCAGAGAGCGGCTGCCGAAACCTTCTCAACCGCCGGGGTCAAGAACAAGCATGATTTCCGACCTTCACGCCACCTGGAACAGCCAGTAGCGGTGGACCATGGCTTGGTCTTTTGCGGGCATGGTGGCCACGGGGTCGCCGCAGGCGACAAGGCGCCAGGCTCCTGATGCGATGTGCTTATCGATCGCTTCCAGGAAGCCCGGCGGAGTTTCGTCGTCGCGCAGGGTGAAGGCGATCAGGCCGTCGGAACGGATGATGCGGATCAGTTCAACGAAGGACTCGGGCGGAGCGTGGCCGGGGGTGGAAACACCGCAGATGATGGCGACGTCGTGGGAATCGTCTGCATAGTCGAGTGGCTGGCCGAGCACCGAGACACGGACATCGCGATAGGCGCCGCGCACGCGGGCCTGCTCCAGCATACCGATGGAAAGATCGCTGGCGTCGACATGCGTGAACCCCTCTCGGTGCAGCGCCTAACCGACGAGCCCGCTGCCGGCGCCGGCATCGAGGATGCGATCGTCCTTGTTGAGGTGATCACGCAAGAAGGCGACCATGAGTTCGTGACCGACGTAACCGAAGTCACCAACCATCTGGTCGTCATAAGCCCCGGCCCAGTGGTCGTAGGTGTCACGCAGGCCGTCCTGAGACTCCGGACCGTAAACCTGGATGAGGTCGATCTTGTTGGCCATGGCTACGCTCCTACTACGCTGCTCTCAAGTCTGGTCCTGCAGACGCTCGAGGCGCAAGCGGTGGCGGCTGTCGGTCAGGCGGACCACGCCTCCCATGACGGCGGCAATGGCGCCGAGGCCCGCGCCGCCAGCGATCAGGAACATGATGAGGATCTGGTATTTGACCGTCTCGACCCCGGAGAGAATCTCGCCTGTCATCATGCCCGGTAGCGAGACGATGCCTGCTGCCGCCATGGCGTTGATCACCGACACCAGTGCACTCGCGAGCGCATCACGCACGACGTAGCGTGCGGCGCCGAACCGTGTTTCACCCAGGGCCAGTCTTGCCTCAATACCCGCACGGCCGCTTACCTTGAACACCGAAATCATCGACGAATGGATTCCACCATGCCCGCTCTGCTGATCGCCACCGTGCGCGTGAACGACACCGAGATCTAAAAGAAGTACACAGCACTCACGCCCGACATCGTTGCAAAATACGGCGGCCGCTTCGTCGTGCGCGGTGGCGAGGTGGAAACCCTGGAGGGCGAGCCCTTCACCGAACGCATGGTGGTGATCGAGTATCCCGACATGGAAACCGCCCGGGCGATGTATCACTCAGCCGAGTATCAGGCCGACGATGGCGCATCGGCAGGCCGCCTCCGACGCACGCTTCCTGCTGGTGGAGACGGTGCCGGAGGGTGCCGGCGCGCCCGACGCCAATGTGTCGGTGTCTGGGTAATCGCACTCTAGCGCATGTACTTCGCGGTGAGTTTGGCGAAGTGCTGGGTGGCGGGGTCCCAGAAGGGAGAGAGGACACCGCCGTCAAAGGCCGGTGAGCTGCGGGCCTGCTGCATGTTCTCGACGATGGTGAAGTCTTCGGTGTTGAGCTCATCCCACATCTCGTAGACAGCCTGACGGTTGGGCTCGTACTGCGGTTCGGTTGCTCCCTCGCCGATAAAGTAGAGGTGGATGTATTCGATCGTGCGGCCCGGCTCGAGCGCCTTGAGCTGGAAGATGGCGAGCTGGTCGGGCCAGATCTCGAAAAGCGTGGTCGGGAAGAGGTGGAAGTACCATTCCGTGCGCTGACCCTTTTCATCGAGCCCGGGATAGAATGGCATACCCTCACCCCGACCCTCCTGGGGTTCGGTGATGGGATTGGTGTTGTGGAACCAGACACCATCGGTCTGGGTGCCGTCACGGGTATGTATCGGGGCGAACTCCTCAAGCTTCGGGTGCACCGACGGCACGTGATAGGCGTCGAAGAAGTTCTCCAGGATCAGCTTCCAGTTGCCCTTCACGTCGAATTCCAGTGTCTTGGCATAACGCAGGGCCGAAAAGTCGTAATCCTTGGTGCGCCGGGTGAACGGTTCCCAGTGCTCTTCAAAGGGCATCTCGTCGCCCGAGATGTTGACGAAAATCAGGTCGTGCCAGACGGCATGACGCACCGGCACGAGACCCGGCGCGTCGGGGCCAGGATCGGTGTCGTGCTTATCACCACCGTAGAAATGCGGGCGTGTGCGCAGCTTGCCGTCGAGGCCGTAGGCCCAGGCGTGATAGGGGCAGGTGAGGATACGCTGGGCCGAACACTTCTCGGGCACGACCACAGCACCGCGATGGCGGCAGACATTGTGGAAAACCCCCACCTCGCCGTCGTTGTCGCGCAGGATCACCAGCGGCATGCCGCCCATCTCGACGGGGCAGACATCGCCCTTGTTCGGAATCTCGTGACAGAAGCCCGCCAGCATCCAGGTCCGGGCGAACAGGCGCTCGTTTTCCGCCTTAAGCCACTCGGGGCTGGTGTAACACGCGTTGGGCAGGCCCGTGGCCTGTTCGGTCTCAAGATCAAAACGCGACACGACATCGTCGGTCAGAACATTGCGTGTGATTTCCACATTCATCACCAGACCTGCTTAGCTAGAGAATCGATGTTACGAATTATCCGAAAACGAATCAGAGCGACCAGAAAACAATGGAACCCTGCCACTCCTTCCACACAACCAACAACCATGAACCCAGAAATGGGCTAGTGCATCCCTACTTAACGAAGAGCCTTGCTCTGCTTCAATCCGGAAGCGAAGAAGTACGCTTGCAGAACCGTCTTCCTCGACAACCGGCGAACCAATTATACGGCTAACCTGAATGTAATCTCTCTCGAAAACCTCGATAACTCCACGCTCCAATTGGCCACGGAAGAAGCTGCCGTAAATGCGTACGAAAAGTAGTGTATCACTCCCGTTCATTACACTTTGCCGCTTGACACTCAATTCATAGCGAGACCACTTTTTTGCAAAATCAAGCAAGGCTACGCTGACAGCTATTACACCCGCTATCGCGCCGATTACCGTCTAATCAAAGGTCATCTTAATCTGATAAGCTTTCTTGAAGAAATGTTTTCCGCTGAAAAGAGAATCTCTGATCATGTACGGAGGACGAACAACCTATCTCGATATGTTATTTCATTTGAGGTAATGTCTTTGTCTGAAAGTTCATTCAAGAGAATGCGTTATTTTCTTTATGGCGTTTCGAAAGATGATCCATCTGAGCTTAGTGAATTTCTCGGCCAGATATGAAAAATCGAAGATCAATCAAACAGACAATTGGCTTGGCGCATCTGATCCCCTGAATGAAGAACGAATTGAATCTCGTGGCCTAAGATGTAGTCGCGATCTGGGCTTTAGAGACGGCCGAACTTGTGCGCCACATCAATCGCCTTGGAAATGCCAACACGGCAAGGCCTCTGGCAACGGCCATGACTGGCTTTCTGATCCCGATGCCAAGCGTCAAAGTCGGCCACGACTTCAGCGACCACGGCGCCCCAGTGACCGGGTGTGCGGTTCCGGTCGAGCCACATATCGCGGTAGAGGTGCGTCGTGTGCCCCTCCCGGCCCCAGCGCCAGTCGGACTGGCAGGGCAGCAGAACCCAGCATGGCGTGCCCACAGCACCGACGATGTGGATCGTCGTGTTGTCGATCGAGATCACGAGATCGAGCGCCGCGATGCGGGCAGCGAGGCGGTCGATGTCATCTCTCGTGTCGCCGCCCCGATCGAAGACCAGCAGACTGCCAAGCCGGTCCGACAGCTCGGCCACAGCGGCTTCATCCATGTCGTATTGCAGGCTGTGGAACTGGATTCCTTCACGCTGAATCAGCGGGGCCAGCATCTCCGGCACCACACTCTTGGCGCGCCCGACGGCTTTGGCCCCGCTGTGCCAGGAGAGCCCGACCTGAAGCAGACGGCCGGGTGCGTTCCAGCGCTCGCGAAAGGCGGCAACACTCTCCGGGTCCAGCGTGAGGTAAGCGGCGAGGGATTCGGCGTCGGCGCCCTGCCCTGACGACGTCCAGCGCCAGGCCGACAGCATCGACGCGCGGTAGTCCGCCGGGTCCGCCTTGAGCCAGTTCTCTAGCTCCAGCAGCAGAGGCGTCGTGGTCACCGACGGAAAGGTTCTGTTTAGGAGAGGAAACAGCCGCGCATCGCCTTCCACAACAATGTCGGCTCCTTGGGCCAGCAACTCCGGCAGGACACGGGCCTGCATGATCTGGTCGCCGATGCCCTACTCGGCTGACAGGATCAGGCGTTTGCCGGTGACATTCTCGCCCTGCCAGAGCGGCTGCGGCAGGTTGCGCCAGATCTCCCTGAAGGCCGGGAGCTTCCAGCGGCCGCGATCGTAGAGTGTGAGCCCTTCACGCGGATTGCCGGTCCGGCAGAGCGCAAGGCCGAGAGCCCACAGAACTTTGGGATCATCGGGCGCGAGACGGTTTGCCTGCTCCAGGGTCCGCAGAGCAAGGTTGACCGAACCGGCGGCGTTAAGCTTTTCGGCCAGCCGGAGCAACAACGCCGGCTTGTCGCGATCCTCAGAACGCTGCAGAGCAACGAGCGTGTTGGTGACCGTCACGTCATGCGGGTTCATGCAAGGTTCGGATCAGGGTGCTAGCGCTGCGCCGTCTCCCATTCCGGATGAATCCAGACCGGCGCCTCATCCCGTGGCAGCGGCGCACGTCCCTTGATCAGATCGGCTCCCTTCTCGCCAATCATAATGCTGGGCGCGTTGGTGTTGCCGCTCATCAGGTCCGGCATGATCGAGGCGTCGACAACACGAAGATTCTCCATGCCGTGGACCCTGAGGTCAGGGCCGACCACGGCCATGGGATCACTGTCGGGGCCCATGCGGCAGGTGCTGACGGGGTGATAGCCCGTACCGGTGTTGTCCCTAACCCATTCCTCGATCTCGGCATTACTGTCGACGCCGGAACCCGGCAGGAGTTCCTCGCCGCTGAACGGCGCAAGCGCAGGCTGGGCATGGACCTCCCGGATCAATCTGACGCCGGTGACCATGGCGGCCATGTCTTCTGGCGTGGCCAGGAAATTCACCAGGATGCGCGGGTGCTCGTAGGGATCGGTAGACTTGAGGGTCAGCGCACCGCGGCTGGTCGGTCGCAAGAGGTCCACATAGGTTGAAAAGGCATGCTGGCCGATCGACGTGACATCCATGGCCGCGTCACCGCCGAGCCCGACCGGAATGAAAGTAAGCTGCAGGTCCGGGTGCTCCATGCCAGGGCGGCTGCGGATGAAGGCGCCGGCCTCGAAATGGTTGGAAGCACCGGGACCGTCGCGGAACAGCAACCAGCGGACGCCAACCTTAAGCTTGCCCCAATTGCTCAGGGTATCGTGGAGCGACACCGGTTGTTTGCAGGCCTGAACCACAGCGAGATCGGGGTGATCCTGCAAGTTGGCGCCCACGCCCGGCAGCTCGCGCACGACATCGATGCCGTGTTCACGCAGATGTTCGGCCGGGCCGATGCCCGAGAGCATCAGAAGCTGCGGCGAGTTGATGGCCCCACCCGACAGAATCACCTCGCGGGAGGCCTCAGCTTCGCGACCGATGCCTTCGTGGTCATAGGCAATGCCAACCGCCCGCCTGCCCTTCATCAGGATGCGGGTCGCCATGGCCTCGCTATGGATCGTGAGGTTGGCCCGGCCCATGACGGGATCGAGATACATACGGGCCGTGCTGGCGCGCTTACCATCCGGACTGGCTGTTCGGTTGTTGGGACCGAAGCCTTCCTGCTGCTTGCCATTGCAGTCCGGCGTGTAGGGATATCCGGCTTCAACCCCGGCCTGGATGAAGGCGTCATAGAGCGGGTTGTCGCTGTCCTTCGAGCGGACCGCCAGCGGCCCCTGCCACCCGTGATAGTCGTCCCCGCCCTTGTCGTGACACTCGGCCTTCTTGAAGTAGGGCAGGACATCGGCATAGGACCAGCCGGTACAGTCGGACTGGGCCCAACGGTCGTAATCCCGCGCGTGGCCCCGGATGTAGAGCATGCCGTTGATCGAGCTCGAGCCGCCCAGAACCTTGCCGCGATCCTGCTCGATGCGCCGGTTGTTTAGGTGGGGTTCCGGCTCGGTCATGTAGTGCCAGTTGAAGCGGTGCGACTTGATGGCCAGAGACATCGCCGTCGGCATCTGGATGCGCCAGTCGTGATGTTTCGGCCCAGCCTCGAGCAGCAGAACCCGCACTGCCGGATCTTCGGTCAGCCGGTGCGCCAGAACGGACCCGGCGGAACCGGCGCCAACAATGATGTAATCGTAAGTGCTCATGAATCGAACCTCAGGAAGTCGCGGGCTTCGGCTTCATGCCAGTTACCATAACCACGGTAGTAGCGTTTTGACGCATCGTCATGGGGCTGGAAGTCCAACGGTGTGATTTCGCCGGACATAAGCGCCTTGAACACCAGCGCGTTACGCCGCTGTTTCAGCAGAATGCGTTCAGTGAGTTCCTCGAGCCGCCAGCGCTGGCGGACCTCGGCCTCGAAGGCCCTGACCTCTTCAGCGTGAGCCGGGTCATCGACGAGGTTGTTGCTTTCCTCGGGATCGTGGGCGACGTCGAACAGGCTGCAGGGGCCGCCTTCCCAATGGACGTACTTGCGTGTGCCGCGCCGGATCAGCATACCCGGCGCACGGGCCCCTTCGAAGAAAATCTCCGACGCGGTTTCATCATTCCAGCCGCTGCCGTCGCCATCCATCAGCGGCATCAGGCTGCGACCATCAATGGACTCGACGAGATGGTCGGTGCCTCCGTCCAGGGTCATATCCAGCAGGGTCGGCATCAGGTCCATCAGCGAGGTGCACTGACTGACACGGCGCGAGCCCTTCTGTCCGGGCATCGAAATCATCAGGGGCACGCGGCAGGCCCGCTCATAGAAGCTCATCTTGTACCAGCAACCACGCTCGCCGAGCATGTCGCCGTGATCGGCCGTGAAGACGATGGCGGTGTTTTCATCGAGTCGGGCCGCGTTCAAGGCATCAAGCACCTTGCCGATGAGATCATCAACCAGCGCGATCGAGCCGTAGTAGCCGTGACGCGAGGTGCGGATGTGTTCGTCCGTGACCTCGTACTCGCTGCGGTCGTAGTGGCTGTAGAGCCACTGGCCGTGGCTGTCCCGCTCTTCGGGCGCCATGAAAGGCGTCACCGGCATGTCGATGTCGTCGTGGCGGTAGCGATCCCAGTAGGCCTGGGGCGTGACATAGGGATCGTGCGGATGGGTGAATGAGACCTTCAGCATAAACGGCCGCTGGTCGGGGCTGCGCGCATAGTCGTAGATCCAGCGCTCTGCGGCGTGAGCAGCGTCGTAGTCGTGATCCTGCTGGCTGGCGCGCGGAGCGACACCGGCGGTGACGACGTTCTTGAGGGTATGGAACCAGTCGAGCGTGCGGTCGAGATCGTCCCAGAAACCGAACCAGCAATTGTCGGCAGGGCAGATGTCCATGGTGAGGCGCTTCTCGAGACCATGAAGCTGATCAGCACCGATGTAATGAGCCTTGCCCGACTGCACCGTGACGTAGCCGTTGGCACGCAGGTAGTGCGCAAAGGTCGGCACCGAAAACTCGTAGTCGCAGCCGCTGTCGAAACAGTTCACGGCCGAGGGAAGCTGGCCGGTCAGGAGCCCGGCGCGGGCCGGCACACACAAGGGCGAATTGGAGTAGTGGGCATCGAAGATCGTGCTGTTGGCGGCGATCTCGTCGAGCCGCGGCGTTTTCACCACTCTGTGGCCGTAGGCCGGCAAAAAATGCGGCGCGAGCTGGTCGGCCATCAGGAACAGGATGTTCATCGGTTGCGCCATGGCGCCTCTCTCAAAGGGACCGCAGTGAACCCCGGATTGAACGGCTGTTCAATCACCCGTTGCCTGCCTCACGGCTCCCCGACTAGGCTGTCGGCGGTGACGAGGGAGCGATGTGGTGCCCCATCTCGATGCGGTTGTGGTCGGCGCGGGCTTTTCCGGCCTCTACATGATGCACAGGCTACGCCAACGGGGCCTGAACGCACAGGGGTTCGAGGCCGGCAAGGATGTCGGCGGCACGTGGTACTGGAACCGCTATCCCGGCGCACGCTGCGACAGCGAGAGCCTGAGCTATTCCTACTCGTTCCTGCCGGAGCTCGACCAGGCCTGGCACTGGCCCGAGCGGTACTCCGAACAGCCTGAAATTCTGAAGTACATCGAGCACGTCGCCACCACCCAGGACCTGCGCCGACACTTCCGCTTCCAAACTCGTGTCACCACCGCCGACTTCGACGAAACAGCCGATCTCTGGACCATCGGCACGGACCAGGGCGACCAAGTGACGGCACGGTTCCTGATCATGGCCACCGGCTGTCTCTCCCAACCCAACTGGCCGGCCATCGAAGGCCTTGCCGATTTCAAGGGAGAGACCTTCCACACAGGTCTGTGGCCCCATGAAGGCGTCGACTTTGCCGGCAAACAAGTTGCGGTCATCGGCACCGGCTCCAGCGCAATCCAGTCCATCCCGCGGATCGCAAAACAGGCCGACGTGCTCTTCGTGTTCCAGCGTACGGCGAACCACTGCGTGCCGGCCCAGAACCACGCCATGGATCCCGAGGCCGAGCGTGCCTACAAGGCCGACTATATGGCCAAGCGTGAGCAAGCCAGGCACTCCTTTGCCGGCGATGTGGTGCCTGAGCTCTACATCACGATCATGGACCTGTCGGACGACGAACTTGAACGCGAGCTCGACCGGACCTGGGGCCAGGGCGGGTTCTACACTCAGTACCCCTACATCGACATGTTCACGGACAAGCGGGCCAACGACCGTGTCATGGCCTATTCCCACAGGCACATTCGCAGCCGCGTGAACGACCCCGGTGTCGCTGATCTTCTGTGTGCCAAGGATCACCCGATCGGCACCAAGCGGCTCTGCGCCGACACCTTGTACTTCGAGACCTACAACGAAGATAACGTTCATCTCGTTGATCTCAATGACACCCCGATCCGTGCAATCAGGGAAGACGGTATCGCCACGAGCGATCGCGCCTATGAGGTCGATGCCATCGTCTACGCGACCGGGTTCAACGCCATGACCGGCGCGCTGACCTCGGTCGACATCCGGGGCTGCGACGGACGCGTGCTCAAGGAGGTCTGGAACGACGGACCCGTGAACTATCTGGGTCTGGGAGTTCATGGTTTTCCGAACCTGTTCACGGTCACGGGTCCGGGCAGCCCGTCGGTTCTGACAAACATGGTCAGTTCCATCGAGCAACATGTCGAGTGGGTCGACCGCTGCATGACATGGCTGGGGGACCGGGGCGCGACGCGGATCGAGGCAGATCAGGAAGCCCAGGGCCGATGGGTCGGTTATCTCAACGATTCCGCCAACGCGACTATCTTCCCGCTGGCAAACTCCTGGTACATCGGGGCCAACATTCCGGGCAAGGCGCGGGTCTTTCTGCCCTATGTGAACGGCCTCAAGACCTATCGCGACGAATGTGACGCGGTGGCCGAAGACGGCTATGCAGGGTTCGCGATTGCCTGACCGTCACCATAAGGAACCGGAGTTTTTATGACCCAACACGATGCCATCGTTGTCGGCACCGGTTTTGCCGGACTCTACATGCTGCATCGGCTCCACGCGCAGGGCCTGAACGCCATCGTGCTGGAACAGGGTTCCGACGTGGGTGGCACCTGGTACTGGAACCGTTATCCCGGTGCCCGCTGCGATAACGAAAGCCTGGGTTACTCCTATTCGTTTCTGCCCGACCTCGACCAGGAATGGAGTTGGCCTGAGCGCTACTCCGAACAACCCGTCATCCTGCGCTATCTCAACACCGTGGCCGACCGGCTCGATCTGCGCCGCGACATCCGGTTCGACACACGGGTCGAGGCGGCCCGGTTCGATGAGCAATCCAGCACATGGGCCGTCAGCACGGCACAGGGTGAGACCCTCACTGCGCGCTATCTGGTCATGGCGACCGGCTGCCTTTCGGTGCCGAATTGGCCCGAGATTCCTGGCCGTGACGACTTTGACGGTGATGTGCTGCATACGGCTCTGTGGCCTCACGAAGACTATGACTTCACGGGCAAGACAGTTGCGGTGATAGGCACGGGGTCAACGGCAATCCAGTCGATCCCGAAGATCGCGGAACAGGCCCGCACGCTCACCGTGTTCCAGCGCACCGCGAACCACTGCGTGCCAGCGCAGAACATGCCGATGGACCCGGAGGTCGAAGCCGAGCGCAAGGCGCATTATCCCGAGATCAGGGCCAAGTCGCGTTTGACCCGCTCAGGCGATTTCGTGCCGCAGGGTGAAGTGACACTGATGGCACTCAGTTCGGATAAACAGCAACGCATTCTGGAAGACTGCTGGCAGCAGGGCGGCTTCTACACGCAATACCCGTTCAACGATGTTCTGACCGACCCCAATGCGAACGCCATCGTCACCGCCTTCTCCCACGATCAAATTCGCAAGCGGGTGAAGGACCCCGCTGTTGCCGAACTGCTGTGCGCAAAAGACCACCCCTTCGGGACCAAGCGGCTCTGTGCCGACACAAACTATTTCGAGACCTACAACCTCGATCATGTGCATCTGGTCAATCTGAAGAGCACGCCGATAAAGGCAATCACGGCAAGCGGCATACGGACCTCCGCACGTGATCACGAGGTCGATGTCATCGTCTTTGCCACCGGCTTCGATGCCATGACGGGCGCGTTGACCTCCATCGACATCGAGGGGCGAGACGGGTTGCGGCTGCGGGACAAATGGGCCGAAGGCACACGCGCCCTGCTGGGTGTGGCCATGAACGGGTTCCCGAACCTCTTCACAGTCACGGGGCCGGGCAGCCCGTCTGTGATGATCAACGTGGTACCCGCCATCGAGCAGCATGTCGAATGGATCGACCGGTGCATCGATTGGATGGAGCAACGCGGCGCGCAAACGATCGAGCCGGAAGCCCGGGCCGAAGACGCCTGGGTCGAGCATGTGAACGAAACGGCCAATGCCACCCTCTTCCCCCAGGCGAACTCCTGGTACATGGGTGCCAACATTCCCGGCAAACCGCGTATGTTCATGCCCTATGTCGGTGGCCTGGGTGACTTCCGCCGCCGCTGCGACGAAATTGCCGATGAGGGCTACAGCGGATTTGCTGTGACCTGAGCTTCAGCCGGCGTGGTGGTGGCGTTGGATCCAGTCCATGCCGCCCATGGCCTCGATCATCGGCGCAAGCTCATCTTCACAGCGTTTCCAACGTCCCACAGAGCGATCACTGATCGGCCGGCACACCTGTGTGACCGAGGCGGTCTTGATCAGCCCGCCCTGTTCTCCGGGCGCGGCACAGTCGGGATGGAAGGCCATGCCGCAGTGCTCGAGACGACGGGCGATCTCGTCCGCTGGGTTCGAAACCAGTTTCTCGTAGCGCACGGCATGGATTCGGCTTCCGAGCAACGCGTGCCAGCGATCCATGATGTCGGCGAAGACGCGGTGGGCCCGGCCCGTGTCGGCGAGGTCGCTGGCGTAGCCGTAGCCGAAGCCCGCCTGGAAACACGACAGGCCGAAATCTAGCGGATGGCGGCGCATCAGCGCGATCAACGGCGCGAAGAGGTGTTTCACCGGCATCTTGTCGACGATGCGCGAGGCCTTGTCGTCGTGAATGCGAGGCGCGATGGCTTCGAAGTAGAATCGGGCCGCACTGTGCAATTAGCGAGGCCCAAGGGCCTTCGCGATCTCCGTGCCTGGCGTGTCACGGCCGAAACGGGTCAGCGGGGTCTGCCAGAGATCACCGATACCGGTGCTCTCGCCCACGCCGATGATGTCGGGATGGGCCGAGAGCATACGCTCGACGAGCGATGTGCCCGAACGCGGCATGCCGATGATGAAGATCATGCGATCGTCGGGAACCGCCTCGTCCCGCCGCTCCAAAAGAAACTCCGGCGTGATGATCTCTGCCGGCGGATCAGCCAGGGCGAGATCGCCGTTCGAGTTCGCCCCTAAGGTCGCTGCTTTCCTCTGGGCCATGAGCGAGCACCAGTTCATGCCAGGCAGAGGTGTGTCCGGAATCGGCAGCGAGCGTAGTCCGTGCCGCTGTGGCGGCGTCAGCCCTGCGACCAAGCGAGTTGTTGATCTGGGTCGCCGTGTGGTGGAGCGCCGCGTTGCCCGGATACTGCTCGGCGATGGCCGTGATTTCGGCCAGCGCCTCCTCGGCGTGGTGTTCGCCATGCCACAGGGCCGTGGCATGGCGGTATCGGACCGTGGGGTTATCGGGCGCGAGCGTGAGCGCATCACGATAGATCGCAACCGCGGCGGTCGTGCGACCGACCGCGTAGAGCTTCGTGCCACGCTGCAGCAGTTCGTCGAGCACCTCGGGATCGTGATCGACCATCGCCAGACGTTAGTTCTGGCAAAACGGAAACCAAAAGAAAAGGGCCGGTCCCGAAGGACCGACCCCATTCAATCGAAACAGGAACGCGATCAGGCCTGGCTGTCGTCGATCCAGATCTCATCCCAGAAGAAGTAACCCATCGCACCGTACGGATTGGCTTCCAGTCCCTGGATGCGATTGGACTTGCCGTCGAGCCACGGCACGAAGACTGGCAGGATCTGCGCGCTTTCGTTGTAGAGCATCCACTGCATCTCGCAGTACATCTCCTTGCGCAGATCGGGGTCCTTCTCGCCGCGCGCCGCGACCAGAAGTTCGTCGAAGCGCTCGTTGTTCCAGAACGATTCGTTCCAGTCGCCACCACCCTTGTAGGCGATCGAGAGGATCATGTCGGCAACCGGACGGCCGGCCCAGGATGAACCGGACCACGGCGCGGTCATCCAGACCGCACCCCAGTAACCATCCGACGGGTTGACCTTGGCCTTGACGTTCAGGCCGCTCTCGCGGGCCAGCGCGGCAAAGGCCTCACCGGCCGCAGAACCGCCAAAGGTACTGTCGGCAACATTAAGCTCGAGCTCGATGTTCTCCATGCCGGCCTGCTTGAGGTGATAGGCCACCTTGTCGGGATCGGCCATGCGCTGCGGGATATCATCGCAGTGCATGGGATCGAACGGCGGGATCGGGTGGTCGTTACCCACAGCACCCTGACCGTTGAACGCGATCTCAAGGAACTTCTCGCGATCAACCGCATTCTTCACAGCCAAACGAAGGTCCATGTTGGTGTACGGGTCCGTGTCGCCACGCATCGGGAATGTCAGATGCGAGCCGCTGGGAGCAACCATCATGCTGGCACGATCCGACTCCTCGACATTCTGGATGAAGGCCGAATCGACGGTACGAATGATGTCGACTTCACCGGCCACCAGCGCGTTCACACGCGAGGTGTTGTCCGGAATACCGATGATCTCGATCGAGTCCGTGTAGGCCCCGTCTTCCTTCCAGTAGTTCTCATGACGCGTGAAGATCGAACCGATGCCGGGTTCGTACTCTTCCATCTTCCAAGGACCGGTCCCGACATAACCGTGGTTGTAGTCTTCCAAGTCCGCGGGCTGGACCGAGAAGTGGTATTCGCTGAGCACGATCGGCAGGTCGGCGTTCGGCGAATCGAGTTCGGCCACCAGCACGTTCGGGCCGTCGGCACGGAACTGGGTCACGCTGGTGATGTAGCTGCGCGCCGGAGACGGGCTGTCTTCCGCATGGTGGCGGTTGAACGAGTGCACAACATCTTCGGCCGTCATGGTCTTGCCGTTGTGGAACTCTACGCCTTCACGCAGTTCGAAATGCCACACCGTCGAATCGGCATTGCCTTCCCAGCCTGTCGCCAGCGCGCCGACGAGGCCATTGTCGCCCTGGCCGGGCTTGGTTTCGGTCAAGCGGTTCGACAGGGCGCCGTTCCGGTCGAGATCCGACCAGTTGACGATGAGGGTCGGATCGACCGTGCCGCCCGCAGAATCGTCCGACGATGCCATCACAATATGCCCGCCGCGCTGCGGCGTGGCTGCCTGGGCTTCCTTGATCGTAGCCTCAATGAAGGTTCCGGCAGCAGCAGCCGTCAGGCCCATGCCCATCAAGCCGGCATTGAAGTCGCGGCGCGACACCTTGCCCTTAATAAACTCTGACTTGAGTACTTCTTTCTTATCCACGTGATGCCTCCTTGCATCTGTAGTGACCGCAAACAGACCCTTTACGAGCCGTTTTACACTGATCGTTACCCTACGGCGCATGCATGAACAAACAATAGGTTATTTTACGTCGTAGGTTCAGTTTTTCTAATGATGTGATGTGGCAGAACCTTGGCAATGGAATAAAGAAGACGTCATGATGAGGTTCGAACCGACGAACGGACATGGGGGATGTCATGCTCGCGACGTTCGGGATCGTTATTCTTGTAGTGTTTTCGGCCCTGCCGGTTCGTGCAGTGTATCTGGAGGTCGTCGAGGCCTTCATCCAGGGCGACTACGAGACCGCCTACCGTGACCTTGCACCGTTTGCCAACAGCGGCGAGGCCGAAGCTCAGCTCTTTATGGGAATCATGGAGCAGAACGGGTTCGGGGCTCAGAAGAACCTGGAAGATACAGCGAACTGGTACCAGCTGGTAGGCAGCCAGGGCAACCCGGATGCTCAGTACAATCTGGCGCTGCTCTACGGCAACGGCCTCGGGGTCCCGCTGGACCACAGCCAGTCTGCGGCCTGGCTGCGCAAGGCGGCCGAACAGGGCCACGCCGAGACACAGTATCGTCTTGGGATGCTGCTGATCGCCGGACAGGGTGTCAGCCAGGACGTCGCCGAAGCCGCGGTCTGACAACACGAGGCGGCCGAACAGATGATCGATGGCACGCAACCAGCTTTGTAGAGTTTTTAGCACTCACGGACTTTTGCAGGTTTTCTAGTGGTCTAAATTCGCCCGGTGCGCAGAATTAGCCGCCTTAAGCTCGATAGAGGTAGAAATGGTAGAACCAGCGAGGGATAGTCCCAAGAGGAGCCGTGATCTGTTCGGTCTCCTCGCGTTCATCACTCTTTGCCTTGCGGTATCCGGTGGTGGTGGCGCCATCACGGCAACCAGCGTCGATACCTGGTATCAAGCGCTCGAGAAGCCGCCTTTTAATCCGCCAGATTGGTTATTCGCGCCCGTTTGGACCACACTTTATATCCTGATGGGCATCGCGGCTTGGCGAGTATGGAGACTTCGGTCATTCGAGGCGACGCGGATGGCTTTTGCGGTCTTCGGCGCACAGCTCTGCCTCAACCTCGCTTGGTCGTTCCTGTTTTTCGCGTTGCAGCGGATCGACCTAGCGTTGCTCGAGATTATCATTTTGCTCATTGCGATCATCACCAACACGATCGTGTTCTGGCGGATCGAACGCCTGGCGGGCCTGCTGTTCGTGCCCTACGCTGTCTGGGTCACCTACGCGACAATACTCAATGCCGCACTCTGGCTGCTAAACGCAACTTAGCGATAGAAGGTAAGCTCGGTAACCGCGAGGTCCGCGTAGAACGCGCATCCAATAGCGACCAGACCGATGCGGCGGAGCCGCGTCTTGTCCAAAGGGGCTTCGAGCCGATATGGCACAAAGGCCTCGAAGGGAAGATCAATAGTCTTCCAGTCCGACCCTGCGGTGAAATGATTCCGATAGGACTGCCACGGCCGGACATTATCTGGTGTCCGGAGATGAACAGAGTATTTCTCGCCATTGCCGCGGACGACGATCCGCACCCCGGAGAAGCCAGATGCGTCAAGAGTATCTCCCGAGGGGGCTAGATCGAGCGCCGCTTGGATGAAGCCCC
>CEUN01076694.1_pt1 | contig 28100 bp, 23 predicted proteins | sample 361501 | NCBI WGS metagenome assembly CEUN01 (sample SAMEA2622801, study PRJEB7988) | marine metagenome | biome: marine biome (ENVO:00000447); feature: marine epipelagic mixed layer (ENVO:xxxxxxxxx); material: "saline water (ENVO:00002010), including plankton (ENVO:xxxxxxxx)" | depth 120 m | reverse complement strand
GAGGGGGGTGACCGCGACCCTGCGGTGCAAGACGCGTAAACCAACCGAGTGGAGCGAGGGCCGGTGACTGAGGCTAAACATCTACGCTGCGCTTTTCAGCTCCCGCACCTGACGGTCGAAGTTGTCGACGAAGCCGCTGAGGTCCTTGCCGGCGTGGCGCGGCGTCATTTCGTCGGGCGTGCTGGTGACGGGGAGGCCGGGCAGGGGCTCGACCACGGTGTCGTAGTCGGGTACGGCGAAGAAGCCGATCGCGTAGCGTTCCAGATGCCGGGCCGTGTAACCTTGGCCTTGATGCTGTCGGGCTGATCGAAAAAGCGTTCGGTCACATCGCGGGTCGATGCGATCAGATCGTCACTGACGCCATGACCGCGGATATACAGAAATCCGACGGATTCACAGATCGTGCCGATCTGCTGCGCGACGGCTTCGCGTGTGGCACGGTCATCAGTCGCAAGCGATGACATATCAACAATGGGGAGCATGAGCATTCCCTCCATACAAGCATTCGCGCCGCCGAGGATGCGGCAGTCGCGCGGGCCCTGTGAGGAATGCCAAGTGCCAGTTGGCTGACACCAAACATCGGCAACCTTGCGTCAGGTTGCAAGGGCCTGCACATCGTCGAGTTATCAACAATGCACCGCCCCGCAGGGGTGTCAGGGCTGCCGCACGCTGGTATCCTCCGCGCGGCCCAAGTGCGGGTCGGCCAACGCGGTGGAGTGCGGGGATGCTGAACGATTTTTTTAAGCTTGAGGAACATGGCACCACGGTGCGCCGTGAGGTGATCGCCGGCGTCACCACCTTCCTCACCATGGCCTATATCATCTTCGTGAACCCGGCGATCCTGTCGGATGCCGGCATGGATTTCGGCGGTGTCTTCGTGGCGACCTGCATCGCCGCGGCGGTCGGGACCCTGATCATGGGTCTCTACGCCAACTATCCCATTGCCATGGCGCCCGGCATGGGCCTCAACGCCTTCTTCACCTATGGCGTTGTGCTCGGCATGGGTCACACCTGGCAGGTGGCGCTAGGCACGGTGTTTGTTTCCGGCATTCTCTTCGTGATCATCTCCGTACTGCCGATACGTGAATGGATCATCAACTCGATCCCGAAATCCCTGAAGATGGCGACTGCTGCCGGCATCGGTCTCTTCCTCGGCATCATCGCCATGAAGAACGCGGGGCTTGTAGTCGACAATCCGGCCACGCTGGTCGGTCTGGGCGACATCACTCAATGGGCGGTGATCCTGGCCGTGCTGGGTTTCATCCTTATCGCCGCGCTCGATGCCCTGAAGATTCCCGGCGCCATCATCATCGGTATCCTGGCGGTCACGGTGGCCGGCGTTATTCTGGGTGTCAGCGACTTCAAGGGCATCGCTGATGTTCCGCCCGACCCCGGCACGGTGATGTTCCAGATGGACCTTGGCGGTGCACTGGATCTTGCGCTGGTCGGCATCATCTTCGCCTTCCTGTTCACCGACCTCTTCGACACCTCCGGAACCCTGATCGGTGTCGCTCACCGGGCCGGTCTGCTCGACAAGGACGGCAAGCTGCCGCGTTTGAAGCGCGCGCTGGTCGCCGACTCAACCGCCACCGTGATTGGTGCTGCGGCCGGAACTTCGCCAGTCACCTGCTATATCGAAAGCGCCTCGGGCGTGCGCGCTGGCGGGCGCACCGGACTCACGGCCATCGTGGTCGCGGTGCTGTTCATTCTGGCGCTGTTCCTTTCGCCACTGGCGACCACCATACCTGGCTACGCCACTGCACCGGCCCTGTTGTTCGTGGCCTGCCTGATGGCCCAGGGCATCACCGAAGTCGATTGGGAGGATCTCACCGAGTACGTCCCGGCGGTCGTCCTGGCGATGACCATGCCCTTCACCTTCTCGATCACGGACGGTCTGGCCTTCGGCTTCATCACCTATGCTGCGATCAAGTTGCTGTCGGGCCGCTTCGGCGAAGCCAAGCCCGCGGTTCTGGTCCTGGCGGCGCTGTTCATCGCGAAGTACGCCTGGCTGGGCTAAGGGAAAAGGGAATCGTCATCAAGTGAAGGGATTCTCAAACAGGACGTCAGCGACTAACAGAACGCTGCACATTGCATCGTCTTGATGTCGCTCTCGCAGTCCCCACTGGTCATCAACTGTTACGGCTTGTGTTGGTCCAAAATGCACAAGCTGATTTCGATACTTGCGAAGCCAATCCAGTTCTTGAGCGAAAGCTGAACTCTCAAATACGGCTTTGATACCTCCTTTGAAGTTTCGCGGAAGCTCTGCCTCGCGCAGATGGCAATCAACAATCGTGCAGGACATAACAACGACGCTCACAAAGGCTCCCGCACAATAGATGCATTGCAGGTCAATCAGCAGCGCTGTGGCCTGTTCGCCGATTACGTAGCCACCTCCGCGTTCATCAACGTCGAACACGCCCTCGAACCATTCGCGTTGGGAGTTCCGATCAAACTCACTTGGCCAACCTAGGTGCTTCATGGCTAAGTCCCATTTGACTGAGTGTCACAGGCTGACGCGGTTCTCCGCCACCAGGCACAGGATCTCGAACAGCAGGTGCGCGGCGTTGAGCGCCGTGTATCCCGTCCGGTCGTAAGGCGGGGCGACTTCGTGGACGTCGCCGCCCAGGATGTCGAGCCCACGCAGGACGCGCAGCATCACCTGCATGTCGCGCATGCTGTAGCCGCCGGGTTCGAGACTGCCTGTTCCCGGCATGTCCTTGGGGTCCAGGCGGTCGAATTCGACGGTGATGTAGGTCGGGCCGCTGCCCGCCACCTCGCGCGTCTTCTCGGCCACGGCCTTCGCACTCATCTCGAAGAAGGTGTTGGCGTCGATCATCGTGATGCCGACCTCCCGGCACCAGTCGATCGCCGCATCGGTCGGCCGCCCGGTGCCGCGCAGACCGATGATGATGTGACGTTTGGGATCGACCAGGCCCTCTTCGACCGCACGGCGGAACGGTGTGGCGTGTTTGAGCTTGGCGTCGAACAGGACGTCATGGGTGTCGGGGTGCGCGTCGAAATGGACCAGGCCCACGAGGTTCTTCGGGTCGACCGTGCCGCGCAGCACCGGCAACGAGATCAGATGGTTGCCACCGGCGGCCAGGGGCCAGGCACCGGCCTCGGCAATGGCACCGCAGAACTCGGTCATCATGTCGACGCTCTGTTCATGGTCGAAACTGTTGAACGGCGCGTCGCCGATATCGGCGATGCGGAAGATCTCGAGGGGCGAGACCATGGTTGCCAGATTGGTGCCGCGGATGTTGATCGACATCTCGCGGATCTGTGCCGGGCCATAGCGGGAGCCGTCGCGCGCGATTGTGCCGCCGCCGAACGGCAGACCGAACAACGCGATGTCCAGTCCTTCGGGGCCTTCCCGGCGCGCCGCGCCGCGCGCAGCAGGCTTTACGGGCTAGTGAAAGCGGTAGCCGAAGCGGCCATCTTCAGAGGTTCGTTGGTCATCTCACCCTCACTCGAAGATCTCGCGTGGCATGCGCTTCAACACAGTAGAGCAGGTCATCACAATCCTGTCGCCTGCCACGATGCGGCCCTGAATGAACACCATCGATCTGCCGCGCTTGACCACCTCGCCATGGCATTCAAGCCAGTCGCCGGGCTGGGCAGACGAGACGAACTCGCAGTTCAGCGAGATCGTGACGCAGGCCTCGGCCTTCGGGTTTTCGCGATGAAACCAGTCGATCCCCGTCAGCCCAGCATCGGCGAAGGCCGTGAGCATGCCGCCGTGGATCGACTTCAAGCCATTCAGGTGCTTCTTCTGCACTCGGAACCCGGCCACACGTAGATTCTCGTCGTCGCGGAAGTAGATGGGGCCGATCAGCGTCTCGAAACGTTCCTGCTCATAGAGCACGCGAAAGCCGGGCGGCGGATTGTCAGGGTTGTCGTTGGCCATGAATGCTCCTTGGGTCGGAGCGGCATTGTGCGGACCGGCCCGTGAAGAACAAGCCTTGCCGTTCCGCCGGGCTTGTCCCAGCCTTGGCGCAACAGGGGAGAGAACACCATGGCCATTGCACCGGAAAAGCAGACCGCCCTCGATTGGGTCGACAACAACCGCCAGACACTGTCGGACTGGCACAACACGATCTGGGATTTCCATGAGCCGGCCTGGCGCGAATACAAATCCGCCGCTTGGTATGTCAACCATCTGCGCCAGGAGGGCTTCGAGGTCGAAGAAGCCTCGGGTGGCATGCCCACGGCCTTCTGCGCCACCTGGTCGAATGGTGACGGCCCCACGATCGGATCTTATGCCGAGTATGACGCCGTGCCCGGCAACAACCAGGATCGTGTGCCCTATCGCAAGCTGCGCGACGGCATCCACCATGCCGCGGCCGGCCACACCGATCCTCACTCCGCGCTGGGCATGTCGGGCTTGGGCGGCATCCTGGCGGCCAAGGCCGCGATGGAACAGCACGGCATCGGCGGCCGTCTGAAATTCCTTGGTGAGCCGGCCGAAAAGGTCTGTGGTTCCAAGCCGGTCCATGCCGCCAAGGGCTATTACGACGACATGGATGCTGCGATCTCGTTCCATCCGTCGTTCGGCGGGCTCCGCACCAACACGGCGATCTGGGACACTCACTGCGGCAGCTACTGGAGCTGCATCTACAACTTCATCTGTGAGGAGCCCGAAACGTGGAAGAGCGTTGGCGCACCCGGCCCAGGCTCGGCCCACACCATGGCCCGCGCGCCCGGTGCCAACGATGCACTCTGCCTGATGTACACCACCACCAAGTACACCAAGGAATCGATGCTGCCGCACACCGGCACCTGGACTCTGAACGAAGCGCTGCTCGCCACCGGCGATGCCACATCAGACAACCTCGCGCCGCGCTTCAGCCAGATTCAGTACTCCTGGCGTTCACCGCTGCTCGAGATGCAGCAGCGCATCGCCGAGGTGCTCGACAACAACGCCGAGCATGTCGCGAAGATTAGCCATTGCCGGGTCGAAAAGCGCTGGGTGACCAAGACCCGAGTCGGACTGCCCAACCACGCTATGGCGCAGCTCGCCTATGACAATCTGGAGCTGGTCGGCGGTCCGCAGTGGGGCGATGACGCCATCGCGTTCTGTCGCGAGATGCAGGAGAACCTCGGCCTGGAACCTATGGATCAGCCCATCCTGCAGGAGATGATCGATCTCTGCCCGCCCGAGAAGGGTGAGGCCCAGCTACGCGCCATGCTGCCGCCCTGGCAGATCAACTACACCTCGGACGATTATGTCGACTGGACCTGGCATACACCCACGGTCCGGCTCATTGTCGGTCGCTGCACACTGAAGGCCCCGGACAACTACACCTATCCCGGCTGGTCGTGGAACGCGCTGGGCGGCAACAGCTCCACCATCGATCCCACGATCTTCTGTGCCGCCAGCACCATCGGCGCCACCGCAATCGACCTTCTGACCAGGCCGGAATCGCTTCAGGCCGCGCGCGACGAGTTCAACGAGCGCACAGGTGGCGGCATTGGCGGTTCAAAATGGGTGCCGCCCCTGCTGCCGGTCGATTTCGAGCCGCCGGTCGGGTTCCACTGGCCGGAATACGTCAGCACCACACGCGGTGAGGAATGGTACGTGCCTGAAACGGCCTGAGTCCTAGCGTCAAACTGACTTGATTTAGCGGGCAAGCATCCATGGTTTGCACACTGCCGTGGATCCGGTTTAATGGCGGTAAGCGGCGGGACATGCCGCGTGAACGAGACAATTGTTCCGAAAACGGGGAGGCGGGGACCTGCATGTTCCGGCACACGAACTTGATACCTGAAGAGGGGCGCCGGATATGCTGACCTTGATCGTCAGGCGATTGGCGCTGGGTCTGCTGACCCTGCTGGCCGTCTCCATCATCATCTTCATCGGCACGGAAATTCTGCCCGGTGACGTGGCGGAGGCCATACTTGGCCAGTCCGCGACCGAGGAGAACACCGCCGCGATCCGCGAGCAGCTTGGCCTCAACCGGCCGCCGCATGTGCGTTATCTCGATTGGCTGGGCGGCTTCGTCCAGGGTGATCTCGGTACGTCGCTCGGCAACCGCAGGCCGATTGCGCCGCAGATCGGTTTCCGCTTCGGCAACACCATGCTGCTGGCCGCCATGGCCGCCATGATCGCCGTGCCGGTCGCGATCGGCCTCGGCCTGATCTCGGCGATCAAGCAGGACACGCCCATCGATCGTGGTATCTCGGTCGGCAGCCTGATGGCGATCTCGGTGCCCGAGTTCTTCGTCGGTTACATCCTGATCCTCTTCATCGCGGTGAAGCTGGGCTGGTTGCCAAGCCTCTCGAACGTGAATGACCGAATGGATTTCGGGCAACAGCTTGAAGCCATGGCGCTTCCGGCGATCACTCTCACGCTCGTGACCGTCGCCCACATGATGCGCATGACGCGCGCGGCGGTGATCAGTGTGATGAATTCACCCTATATCGAGATGGCGCATCTCAAAGGCATGAAGTACTGGCGCATCGTCGTCCAGCACGCGCTGCCGAATGTGCTGTCGCCGATCATCACCGTGGTCATGCTGAACCTCGCCTATCTCGTGGTCGGTGTGGTCGTGGTCGAGGTGGTCTTCACCTACCCGGGCATGGGGCAATACATGGTGGACTCGGTGTCCAAACGTGATGTCCCGGTCGTGCAGGCCACCGGCCTGATCTTTGCCGGTGTTTGGGTTCTTCTTATCCTGTTGGCGGACATCCTGTCCATTCTGGCCAACCCGCGTCTGCGGCATCCGAAGTAAGGGAAGCGGAGATGGCAACAACGTCTGAAGGCGTCCAATATATCCGCCCCACCAAGATGACGGTGGTGAAGCAGTTCTTCGCGGAAATGCCCATGGCTGCCCGCGTCGGTATGGCCATTATCCTTATCAATCTTTTTGTTGTCCTGTTCGCACCTCTGCTCGCTCCCTACGGCGAAACGCAGCTGGTGACGGATGTCTGGGCGCAGCCCAACAGCGAGAACCTCCTGGGGGGCGATCAGCTCGGTCGCGACATGCTCACGCGCATCATCTACGGCGCGAGGACCACGATCACCATCGCGTTCATCGCAACCATGCTGTCGTTTGTCATGGGCATCGTGGCGGGCTTCACCGCTGCGGTTGTGGGCGGTGTTATCGACATGTTCCTGTCGCGTGTCGTCGAAGCGCTTATGGCCATTCCCACCCTGATCCTGGCGCTGGTCGTTATTTCGGTGCTGGGAACCGAACTCTACATCCTTGTTGCGGTGATCGCGGTTCTCGATTCCACCCGTGTCTTCCGGCTGTCGCGTGCGATCGCAATGGATGTCGCGGTCATGGAGTATGTCGAGGCGGCCAGACTGCGAGGCGAGGGCCTGTGGTGGATCATGACCCGCGAGGTCCTGCCCAACACGGTCATGCCGCTGGTTGCTGAGTTCGGTCTGCGGTTTGCATTTGCCTTCCTCTTCATCGCATCGCTCAGCTTCCTTGGTCTCGGCATTCAGCCGCCGCTGGCCGACTGGGGCGGGATGGTGCGTGAGAACGCATCGGTCATTAACTTCGGTGGTGCTGCTCCGCTTTATCCGGCGGCAGCGATCGCCGTTCTGGCTGTGGGTGTGAACCTGCTGGTCGATTATGTGCTGGCGCGGGCCAACCGTTCCGCCGCGGCGGAATTCGAGGGGTAGAACCGTGAGTGAACCACTTCTCCTGGACATGCAGGCCCTTCGCATCGAGGCGCGGGGCCCGGATGGTGAACCCTTCCGCATCATCAACGACATCGACCTGAAGCTGCGGCGAGGCCAGGTTCTAGGTCTGATCGGGGAATCCGGTGCGGGCAAGTCCACACTGGGCCTGGCGTCGATGTGCTACGCCCGACCGGGCTGCGCCATCACCGGCGGCAAGATCATCTTCAATGGTGTCGATCTGCGTCAGCAGAGCGAGGAAGATCATCGCCAGATGCGCGGCGTGAACGCGGCCTATATAGCCCAGAGTGCGGCGGCTTCGTTCAATCCGTCCAAGCGGCTCAACGATCAGGTTACCGAAGCGGCCGTGCGTCACAACCTGATGAACGAGCGCGATGCGGCGCAACGTGCCGAGGAACTCTACGGCAAGCTCGATCTGCCCGATCCTGGCAACATCGGGCGGCGTTACCCGCATCAGGTTTCGGGTGGTCAGTTGCAGCGCGTCATGTCCGCAATGGCCATGACCTGCAGTCCCGATCTGCTGGTTCTCGACGAGCCGACCACCGCACTCGACGTGACCACCCAGATCGAGGTGCTGGCCACGGTTCGTGATCTCATCGCGGACAACAACACCGCTGCGCTCTACATCACCCATGACCTCGCAGTCGTGGCCCAGATCGCCGATCGGATCATGGTATTGCGTTATGGCGATCTGATCGAGGAGGGCGAAACCGATCAGATCCTCCACGATCCCCAGGAGGCCTACACCAAGGAGCTGATCTCGGCCCGAACCGAGGAAATCAACACCAAGGCCTTCACCGGCATGCCGGAAAACCCGGTGCTTTCGATCAAGAACGTCACCGCCAGCTATGACGGCAAGACCAATGTTCTCAAGAACATCGATGTCGATATCGGCCGCGGTGAGACGGTTGCGGTGGTGGGTGAGTCCGGTTCGGGCAAATCCACGCTGGCACGCGTTGTCACCGGCTTGCTGCCGCCCGGTGAGGGTCATGTCGAGTTTGACGGCGAGCGGTACTCCGCAGCGCTGAAACAGCGCAGCAAGGACGATCTGCGCAAGGCCCAGATGATCTACCAGATGCCTGATGTGGCCATGAACCCGCGCCAGCGTGTTTCCGAGATCATCGGACGTCCGCTCACCTTCTACTTCGGCATCACTGGCAAGGAACGCGAAGACGCCATGTTCAAGCTCCTTGAGGAGATCGACATGGGTCCGGAGTTCGCCGACCGGTTCCCGGGCCAGCTCTCGGGTGGTGAGAAGCAGCGCGTCTGCATTGCCCGTGCTCTTGCGGCCGATCCCGAAATGATTATCTGCGATGAGGTCACCTCAGCACTCGATCAGGTCGTCGCGGCAGGCATCCTGAAGCTCCTCGACCAGCTCCAGAAGGAAAAGAACCTCGCCTACATGTTCATCACCCACGACCTCGGCATTGTGCGCAACATCGCCGACCGTACGGTGGTGATGTACCAGGGCAATGTGGTGGAGCAGGGCACGACCGAGCAGATCTTCACGACCCAGAGCGAGGCCTACACCAAGAAGCTGATCGCCTCGACGCCGGAAATGCGCACCGACTGGCTTGACGAAGTCCTCCGCGAACGCGGCGACCTCTTCGAGATCGACGCCGAAAAGCACGTCGACTGACGGCGGGACGGCCAATCACTAACGGGGGCGGTCTTCGGGCCGCCCCCTTTGCGTTTCAGGCCACGTCCAGCGCCATCAGTCGGTCGTCCTCGTGGGTCACACCGAACTGGGTGAAACCGAGCGAGGTGTAAAGCCGGTCAGCGATGTGGTTCTGCGGGTCCAGCATCAGCACGATACGTCGGCAGTCGGGCCTTGTGGCCAACTTGTCGATCAGCCTGGTCACTAGGCGGCGGCCCAGACCCATGCCCTGGTGCGGCTGATCAATCATCACGTGATCGATGATCAGGCTGCCTGTCTCGGGCGGTTCGTCATAAGCGTAGCCGGGATAGTACGGCCCCCAGGACACCAGCCCGATCAGGGTGCCGTCGAGATAGACAGCCTCCGGCGTGAAGCCTGTGACATAGGCGGCTTCGGCCAGCGGCCAGGCGTTGCTGTCGAGGAATCGCTCCTGGCCGGGAGCCATCTCGAGTTTCATGACCTCGTAGTAGTTCGCCAGCGTGACGGGTCGAAGCTCGAGAACGGGTTGAGCGTCAGTCATCGAAGGCACTGCGGTAGTCTGTGTCGTAGCCGAAGGCGCGCGGGCCGACGATCTCAAGGCCCTTCTGGCTCGACAGGATGTCGGGTGCGGGCAGGGCCGTGACGCTGATCCGCTGGCCGTATCGCAGGGTCTCGGTGCCGACGGCTTCGCCCGATTCCGAATCCATCAGGCAGATGATATCGGGCACCATCACGGTGGCCTCGCCGTCACGCCAGCCCATCAGGTACTCGTTCTGGAAGGCGATCTCAAAACGGCTCTCCGCATCGGGGCCGATACCGTCGAGCACCGCGTCACCGCGCAGAAAGCCGCCGGTCGTGCGCCGGTTGATGTCGGTGATCTTTCCCTGGAACAGCAGTCGCCCGTCTTCGGCGTCGAGCAGGGCCCCGACAGGATCGTCGTGCCGGACACGGGCCTCATGGACGGTCCGGCCGATACGGATGGCCTTAGTGACCGAATGCAGGATGGCACAGTCCTTCACTTCGCGACCGGTGCGCGGCGCCTTGGCAGTTGGGGCGGTCGACCCCAGCGCCGTGCAGACCGCACGCGACAACCGCTCCATCCAGGTCCAGCTTGCCGCACGGGTCACGATCACGGCGTTGTCCCGGATGTCACCCAGAGCCAGCGGGAACATCGGCAGCTCATGGATCGAGAAGCTGGTCATCTGCGCTTCGGGAAAGGCCCGGCCCATGGCATCGGCATCGACCACGGGAATTCCCATGCCGGCGGCCACCAGAAACGGCTCCAGTCCGTTGCCGCCGCCGATCTCGACCGGCATCACGGCCCGAAACGCCTCGCCGAGATAGTCCTGCAGGGCCAGCACCGGCTTCACGGAAAGCTCCGGGTCGGCCAACCGCTCCTGACCGACCAGCGGCGCGCCCATGGTCGAGACCACGGCGACGAGGTCGTCGTCGGCGAGTTCGTCGGGCTGCATCAGCTCGACCGTCGTGCCCTGCCGATAGAGCTCGCGCAGGTTCAGAAAACCGTCATAGGGGCTGCCGCCGCCTCCCGCTCCCAGAATCCAGGCGCCGGTGGCCAGCGGTTCGATCTCATCTTCTGTCAGGGTTCGCATTGGGCGTGACGATAGCGGCTGTCCGCTGTCAAGAACAACGCTTTCGCTGTGCCGGCCCGGGTCTATGATGCCGTCAGGGGAGACATGCCATGACCGAGACCACCGTCATCCGCAACATCGCCTGGCTCGTCGGTTGGGATGGAACCAGCCACGTTTATCTGCGCGATGCCGACCTTGCGTTCTCAGGCGGAGCAGTAACCTTCGTCGGCAAGGGCTATCGGGGCCTGGCAGATCACGAGGTTGATGGCCGTGACCGTTTGGTCATGCCCGGTCTGATCAACGTTCATACCCACGCCCAGAGCGAGGCGATGCGCAAGGGAATCACCGACGAGACCCATTCACCAGGTTTCTGGCACAGCTCGCTCTATGAACACCTGCCCGTCTTCGATCCCGTCGATGAGGAGGGCCATCGCGCCTGCCTGAACGTCTCGCTGGGCGAGTTGCTGCTCTCGGGCGTCACCACCGTGGTCGATCTCTCCGGGCCCTTCGACGGTTGGCTCGATACCATGGCCGACAGCGGCATCCGTGCCGTGGCCGCACCCTTCTTCCGTGACGCGCGCTGGTACACCGACGACGGCCACGAGTTGAAGTACGACTGGGATACCAAGGCCGGCCGCGAGCGATTCGAAACCGCACAACGTGTGATCGAACTGGCACGCCAGCATCCCTCGGGCCGTCTTTCCGGCATGGTCTCGCCCAGCCAGGTCGATACCTGCTCCGAAGAGCTGTTGCGCGACAGTCACGCCTGGGCCGAAGAGCGCAACCTTCCCTGGACGATCCACGCTGCGCAGTCGGCCACCGAGTTCTACGAAATGCAGCGTCGCCACGGCAAAACACCCATCGAGTGGATGGACGACATGGGCGTGCTGACCGACCGCAGCATCATCGCCCATTGCATCTTCCTCGATCATCATCCCTGGCTGCACTGGACCAGCCGTAAGGACCTCGACCGCATGCGTGATTCCGGCGCGACCGTGGCGCACTGCCCCACGGTGTTCTCACGGCGCGGGATTACCCTGCGTACGCTGGGCGGCTACATCCGCCACGGCATCAACGTCGGCCTGGGCACTGACACCTATCCCCACAACATGCTCGATGAGATGCGCACGGCTGCGATCGCCGCCCGTGTGATCGGCGAAAGCGTGGCCGATCTGAGCTACAGCGCCGTGTTCCATGCCGCGACCATCGCCGGTGCGAAGGCGCTGCGCCGTGATGATCTCGGCCGTCTGGCTACCGGGTCTCGCGCCGATTTTGTCAGCGTTGACCTCAAGCATCCGGCCATGATGCCGGTGCGCGAGCCGCTGCGCAGCCTCATGGTCGTCGCTGCCGAACGTGCTGTGCGCGATGTCTATGTAGACGGCCACCGCGTCGTGGCCGATGGCGCGCTGACCACCATCGACCTGCCGGCTGCCCTGGAGCGCCTCGAAAAAGGCCAGAGGCGCATGATGGGCAAGGTGCCCGAACGGGACTGGAACGGCCGCACCACCGACCAGATGGCGCCGATGGCGCTGGAGACGGTGGACTCCCTGTGATTTGACCTGGCGGCGCCTGGTGGATCACAGTGGCGGCGAACAAACTGGAGAGACGTTCTCATGGCTCGTCTGGAAGACATGGATGAGGGCCTGGCCTCGTTCCTGCGTGATTGGGAGACGCCGGATGTGCCCGGCTCTGCCTGGGTCACGCCACCCCCGGCCGCCGAACGGCGCGTCGCGCTGATTTCGTCGGCTGGTCTCAAGCTGCCGGGCGACCGGCCGTTTTCCGCCGGCTCCAACGACTATCGTGCGATTCCGGCGGAACGGGCGAAGGATGTTGTGATGGATCACATCTCCACGTCCCATGACCGCACCGGCTTTCACCACGACGTCAACATCGTCTTCCCGCTGGAACGGCTTCAGGAGCTGGCCGAAGACGGCGTGATCGGCAGTGTCGGCGATTTCCACTATTCCTTCATGGGCGCAACCGACCCCAACAAGATGGAGGCTCAGGCCCGCCAGCTTGCCGGCATCATGAAGGCCGATGGTGTGAACACGGTGGTTCTTGCACCCGTCTGACCCCTTTGCACGTGCGCCGTGAGCGGACTGGCGAAGTTTCTGGAAGACGAAGGCCTGGCAACCACCCTGATCGCGCTGGTGCGCCGGCAGTCAGAAGATGTCGCGCCTCCGCGCGCCCTGTGGGTGCCGTTCCCACTGGGCCGGCCTTTCGGTGTGCCCAACGATGCTGCCTTCCAGACTCTTATCCTGAAGACCGCGCTGGCTCTGCTGGATCGCCCGTCAGGCCCGATTCTGGAGGACTTTCCCGACGACGCTCCCGCCGATCCCGTGGTGGACGATGGTGAGGGCTGGGTCTGTCCGGTGAACTTCCCCAAACCGAAGGCTGCAAGCGAGGGCGAGCAGCTCGACTCGGTCCTCGCCGAAATCCAGGAGCTGGCGCCCTGGTATGAGGTCAGCCTCGGTCTGCGCGGGCGCACGACCGTTGGCGCATCGGGCCTGAAGACAGAGGATGCCGCCCGGTTCCTGGCTGCTTTCGCTGCGGACATGATGACGCAGAGTCCGCTCAAAGGTGTCGCGACAGCCGATGCACTGCGTCTGGCTGCCGAAGACATCAAGGCCTACTACTTCGAGGCGGCAACCGCACAGCCTGGCTCGGGCTCGTCAGACGCCGTGCTGGGGTGGTTCTGGTTCGAAACCCAGGCCGCCATGTTGATTAGAACGCTGCGTGATGTCTGTGTGACCTCAGACGTCCCCGCCATCTTCGATGTCGGTGATATCATGCTGTTGGACACTCTGGGTGACACCCCGGCGCCGGGGATGTCGGCAAGTTAGAGAGGCCGTGAAAGAGAAGTCGCCTTAGTCGACGATCTCGATGGCGGGTTCGGCGGCCTCAGTGACTTCACCGATGATGCGGGCTGCCGGGTCTCCGCCGTTCTGCAACGCTTCCAGACAAGCCGTGCTCTGATCCCGCGCTACGCCTGCCAGCAGGCCGCCAGCGGTCTGGGGATCAAAGAGCAGGGGATTGTGGTGTTGCGCATCGATCATCCCCTCCAGAGCAGCCACATTGCCAGGATGCAAGGTGCTTGCGATGCCCTGTGCGAGCAGACCCGTGGCGCCGGGGTAAATCGGCAGAGTTCCGCTCTGTAGTCGTGCACCAACGCCTGAGGCCTGCAGCATCTCCAGCAGATGCCCGGCCAGACCGAACCCGGTGACATCGGTCATGGCTGAGACGTCGTGATCAACCAGAACACGCGCTGCCGGACCATTGGACCGCTGCATGCCGGCCAGTGCCATCTCGATCCAGACACTCGGGGCTGCGCCGCACATCTCGGCGGCAAACAGGGTTCCGGTGCCCAGCGGCTTGGTCAGGATCAGGGCGTCTCCGGGCCGAAGTCCGGCCTTGTGGACCAGCGCATCCGGCCTGGAGAAGCCTGTCACGGCGAACCCCAGGGAGGCCCGTTCCGTCTCGCTGGTATGGCCGCCGACCAGCGCGCAGCCTTCCGCGTTGAGGATCGAGAGTGCGCCGCTTAGCATCTGGACCAGATCGTCTTCCATCATCGTCGCGCTGCCGGGCAGAAGCCCTGCCAGCGCCAGCGCCGCCACCGGTCTGACGGCCATGGCATGGAGGTCGGACAGAGCATGGACGGCGGCAATGCGGCCGAAGGCATAGGGGTCATCCACGAAGGTCGGAAACTGATCGACGGTCTGGACCACGGCTTCTCCCGGCGCCGGTTGGATCGCGGCGGCATCGTCGGGCGCATCGAGGCCGATCAGGACCTCCGCGCGGGAGCCGATGTCGAGCCGCTTGAGCGCGCGGCCCAGCACGGCCGACGGCACCTTGGCGCCGCAACCGCCACAGCGCATCGGCGTGTCGTCGGCCTTCATGGCGGGCAGTGCCTGATACTTCGCCATCCAGGTCCGGTCGATCCGATCCTTCCAGCGCCACACCCAGTCGCCTTGAAAGGCCAGCGGCCCCCAGGACCCGATGGCATGGCGTTCGCCGGTCGAGATCAGCGCCATGGTGCGGCCCTGGGGCCGAAACGCCTCCGGTTCCAGACCGTCGGCCAGGCGCCGGATGTTGGTGGCCAGCTTCGGCCCTTGCCGCACCGCATAGACACCGTTCTTGATCAGGGGTTCGGGCTGGAATGCCGCGATGTCACCGGCCGCCATGACGGCGGGATGGGAAGTCGAACGCAGGCAGGCATCGACTGCGATGAACCCGTCCGCATCGAGTGCCAATCCAGTGCCCTTCAGCCAGGTCGCTGCGGCGGCACCGGTCACCGTCACGGCAAGGTCGGCCGCGATCTCGGCGCCATTGTCGCAGGTGACATGCGTTCTGCTGATCTTTGCTGCCCTGTGGTTCTTCAGGACCGTGACGCCGGCATGGCTCAGCGCGCGGTCCATACGCTGCCTCACACCGTTGTTGTGACGCGGCAGCAGAGCCTCACTGTCACTGATCAAGGTCGCTGTGACCGCGCCGTTGTCGTTGCCCTGCTTGCGTCGTGCATCCGTCAATCGGTGGAAGAGCCCCAGGCAAACCTCCACGCCACCCGCACCACCGCCGATCACAGCAAGAGAATAGGGTGTCGAGCGTGCCGCCTGGTCTGCTTCGATCCGTTCCCAATGATCGAGAAACAGATCGACCGGCTTGACGCCGATGCTGAACGCATCTGCACCCTCGATCCCGGCCACGACGGGCGTCGACCCGGTGTCGATGCTGGCGTGGTCGAACGACATGGGAGGCCGATCATTGAATAGAACACGGTACCTGTCGGCATCCAGACCCGCTGCCGAAGCGTGAATCAGTCGTGCTCCGGCGCGGGCGCAAAGTGGACGCAGATCGATATGCGCTTCGGCATAGCTGTAGATGCCGGCAATGTAGCCCGGAAGCATGCCGGAATAGGGCGTGACCGTATCGCGCGCCACTACGGTGAGCCTCACGCCCTCGATCGGCTTCATGGCCGCACTGCGCAGTACCTCGACATGAGCATGCCCGCCCCCGATCAGCACGACCTCGATCATGGGCAGACCTGCTGTGCCGGGAGGTGGCGGAAGGGGGTGGGAGTCGAACCCACCAGACACGTTGAACGCCTCACACCGGTTTTGAAGACCGGGCGGTCCACCGGGACCGATCCCCCTCCGCAGGGAAATGATATGCCTGATGCCCGCGATCCCATCTCAGGGCTCGTCGCGCAACAGCCTAAGATCGCCACGGCGTTGGGTCACGCCGCTGCGATCGAGATGTTCCAGAAGATCGATCGCGAGATTGCGGCCGATTCCGGCCGTGTCGCGAAACTGGGCCGCCGTGAAGCCCTCGGGGAAGGCCTCAGCCGTTCGAGCCGCCATGGCTTCCGATTCCGCGACCTGATCGGGTGTCATGTAACGGTTGCGCGCAATCTTCACAGCCATACCGTAGCCGACCATCCTGTCGAGGAAACCCTCGAGATCGGACGGCGACAGATCGATCTGGTCTGCCAGTGGAAAGAGTGCAGGCGGCGATCCAGTCTCGACCTCAAGCGCGATGGCCACGTGGTTCCACAGAGCCGCGTCGTCACCGCTGAGCTCAACACTGTGCTCGGGGGTATGAACCACAGCCCCACGGCGTACCAGTGTTTGTTCGGCCACAAGTGCTCGAACCGCGGCGTCCAGCAGATCGGGTGGGGGGGCCTGTGGCAACAACCGACGAAGTTCAGGCAGGGTCGGGCCAAGGCGGTCACCATGTGCTGCGTGGTCGTGCCGCACCGTATCCACCGTCGCGGCCAGCAACGCGTCCCAATGCCGCCGCAGCAGAACGCGCCGTCGGTCCGTCGGGCCGAACGAAAGGGTGTCATGGGCCGACAGGTAGTCCGCACTGCCTGATGGATCGATGTTCCGGCCGGCGAGAAACGCGTGAGCATCAAATCCCTGATCATCGAGGGTCAGCAGAGCCGTGATGGCTGCGGCCGGATCATCCTCGTCCATGGTGGCTAGGCGAGCGAGCCGCTCCGACCGTGCCCGCCCGCGCACCGGTCCCGCAGGATCGATCACCCGTGCTCCGGCGATGGTGCGCCGGGCGGACTGATCTCTCAGCACGAGCCGGTCTCCCCAGGCGGGAACAAGAGGCTCGTCCACGACCAGCTGAGCCAGGCCCTCTGCGCCGGGTACCATGGCGCCGCCCTCCAGGATCGCCACCCGCCCAGTGATGTGACCGGCGCCATGATGAACGTGAACCGGTGTCCAGTGTTTCAGCGCTTTGGCCTCAGTCGGCAGAACCCGGAGCATCACATCGACCCGTATCGACCGGGTCAGGAGGGCCGGCGTCACGATCCAGTCACCCCGCCGAAGGGCGTCCCGGTCGATGCCGGCCAGGTTGAGCGCCGCCCGGTCTCCGCGTCGGGCGGTTTCGGAGGGCCGATCCTGTGCGTGGATGGCACGAACGCGGACATCATGTCCCCCCGGCATTGCCCATAGGTGATCTCCGACGGCGGCTTCACCTGCATGCACCATGCCGGTCACCACGACACCCGCGCCTTTGACGACAAACACACGATCGACAGCCAGCCGGAAACCGCCCCCGCTGTCATGGTGCACCACGGTGTCGGCTTCCACGGTTAGGCTGTGCAGCAGGCCTCCGATCCCGTCGCTGCCGGATGCGGCGGTTTCGTGTACGGCAATGGCCTTGAGCCCGGTTTCGGCCAGCAGGGACAGAACATCTTGGGTTGCCGCATCGATCCGTGCGCGGTCCGACCGATCAACCTTAGTCACGGCCACCACCGCGCGTTCGACACCCAGCAGGTCCAGCACGGCGACGTGCTCGCGGGTCTGCGGCATCACGCCGTCATCGGCGGCGACCACCACGAGGCCCAGGTCGATCCCGGCAATCCCCGCAACCATGTTGCGCACGAACTTCTCGTGGCCCGGCACATCGACGAACCCGATCACCTCTCCATTGGCAATCGGCAGATAGGCAAACCCCAGATCAACGGTGAGTCCCCGTTCCTTCTCCTCGGGCAGCCGGTCGGTGTCGACGCCGGTCAGCGCCTGAATCAGAGAGGTCTTGCCGTGGTCCACATGGCCTGCGGTGGCGACAATCATGACGTGCCGAGGTCCGCGAGCTGTTCCGTGAAGCGTGCTTCATCGTCGAGGCAGCGCAGATCCAGCAGCAGGCTGCCATCGTGCAACGCTCCGATCACCGGTCGGGGCAGTGCGCGAAACTGTGCGGCGAGCTTGCGCAGGCGGGCGTCGGCACCGCGTCCGCCCTTGGCCGGTTTGATGGCAAGGCCTGTGCTGGGCAGAGCTTCGACCGGCAGAGCTCCGCTCCCGATCTGACTTTTGAGGGTTACGACGTCGGCGACAAAGTCAGCGCCCAGCGCATGCGACAACGGTTCGCGCACACGTTCGGCCTGGTCTGCGATCTCCCCCTGTTTGCGTGTCAGAAGCCGCAGGGCAGGAAGCTTCCAGGGCAGACTGCCCGAATCTTCGTAAAGCGCCAGGGTGGCGTCGAGCGCCGCCAGAGTCATCTTGTCGGCCCGCATGGCGCGCTTCATCGGATTTTTTGCCAGTCTGGCGATCAGGTCGGCACGCCCGGCAATCAATCCGGCCTGAGGACCGCCCAGCAGCTTGTCGCCACTGAAGGTCACGAGATCGGCGCCATGACTCAGCGTTTCGGAGACGGTCGGTTCTTTCGGGAGTCCCCAGCGCGAGAGGTCGACCAGCGTGCCGCTGCCCAGGTCCACGACAAACGGAAGATCGTGATCATGGGCGAGATCGGCCAGCGCGGATTCCGGCACATCGGCGGTGAAACCCTGCACCACGTAGTTGCTGGTGTGAACCTTCATAAGCATGCCCGTGCGCGGTCCCATCGCGCCCTCGAAGTCACGCAGGTGGGTCCGGTTTGTGGTGCCGACCTCGATCAGGCGGCAGCCGGCCTGCGCCATGATATCGGGCATGCGGAACGCGCCCCCGATTTCGATCAGCTCGCCCCGTGAGACCGGAACCTCCTTGCGCAGGGCGAGCGTGTTGAGCACGAGCAGCACGGCAGCCGCGTTGTTGTTGACCACCAGGGCGGCTTCGGCACCGGTCAGCCGTTTCAGGCGTTCGGCCACGTTATGATCTCGCTCGCCCCGGCGCCCACGCGCCAGATCGAACTCCAGCGTGCTCGACCCGCGGGCGACCTCGGCCACGGCCTCGATGGCGGGTTCGGCCAGCGGCGCACGTCCCAGGTTTGTGTGCAGGACCGTTCCCGTCAGGTTGAACACCGGTCGTGGCGCCCGGGCAAAGAGTTGGTGACAGTGCCGTGCCACGACAGCGGCCAAGGTTTCGAAGCTCAGATCAACGTCATCGCCGGCCTGTAGAGCCGATCTTGCCTGGTCGAGTGTGGCGCGCAGGCCATCAACTACAGGTCGTCTGCCGAACTGATCGGTGAGTGACGTGAAAACAGGGGCCTTCATGGCCTTCTCGACCGAAGGTGGTCTTTTCGGGGGTGTCATCTCCGGCTCCACACACGGTGTCGCAACGGCGGAGATCATAGCCTTTGATCAGGCCGCCACAAGGGAGTTTCATGGAATCGTGATGCGCCCTAGAGTTTCGCCATCATGTTAGAACATCGTCTGCGCCCGCTTCTTGAACCCCGTTCGATGGCTCTGGTCGGCGCGTCCGGCCGTGCCGGAGCGTTTGGCCACTCCACGCTGCTGAACCTGGCAAACCCCGGCTACAAGGGCACCGTTCATCCGGTCAATCCCGGCTACGACGAAATCGAAGGGATGACCTGTTACCCAACACTCGAAGCGATCCCCGGCGGCGTTGAGCATGCCGTGCTGTCGGTCGCCAATGCTGGTATCGAGGCCGCACTCACCGATGCCGCCCGCGCCGGAGTCAAGGCCGTCACCATGTTCGGCAGCGCCTATCTGGAGGGAGATACTGGCGAACCTAAGTTGCGCGAGCGCCTGAAGACCATTGCCTCTGAGGCCGGCCTTCTGGTCTGTGGCGCCAACTGTATGGGCTTTGTGAATGTCGAATCGTCAGTCCGGGCGACCTGGATGGGCGTCGAGGACAACATGTGGTTCGAACCCGGCAACATCACTCTGATCACGCATTCCGGGACCTGCTTCCTGACCCTCCAATTCGATGACCCTCGGCATCGCCACAATCTTTGTGTTTCGGCTGGACAGGAACTCACGGTCACGGCTGCCGACTATCTGGACTACGCCCTGGACCAGGAGAGCACGCGGGCCATCGCGCTGTTTCTCGAAACCGTGCGTGATCCCGAAGTCTTCCGTGCCGTGCTCGACAAGGCCGTCGCCCGCGACGTGCCGGTGGTGGCGATCAAGGTTGGCCGGACTGAAAAGAGCGCGACGCTGGCCCAGAGCCATTCCGGTGCGCTGGCGGGTGACGATGCGGCCTATGAGGCACTGTTTGACCACTATGGCGTCTTGCGGGTCGAAACCTGGGATGAGCTGGCCGCCACCTCGCGCCTGCTGTCCCATCACAAGAAGCTCGCACCCGGTGGACTCTCGGGGATCATGGATTCCGGTGGTGCGCGCGGCATGCTGATCGATCTCGCCGATCGCATGAATGTGCCGTTCAGCGACATCGGACCGCAGACAACGGCTAGGCTCGCGGACCTGCTCGAGTACGGTCTCGAGCCTGTCAATCCGACCGATGTCTGGGGGACAGGCCTCGACTGGGAGAATGTCTTTGCCGGCTGCATGGAGGCTCTGGCCGATGACGAGGATTCGGCCATGACCTCGATCTTCTCCGATCTTGCCTTCACCGATGATGTCGGCTGGGGCCTGATCGAGGTCGCCGAACGCGTCGAAGCCTCGACCGACAAGCCGGTCTACATCTGCCAGCACTGGAGCCGCTCCCTCAACCCGATCGCACTCAGGCGTGCCGCAACATCGCCGGTGCCCGTGTTTGACGGAACAGAAACCTTCCTGACCGCGCTCAAGATGGGCATGCAGCGACGGGACAGGCGCGACGATGGGCCCGATGATTTTTCTGCCGCGCCCGAGGCCGCTGTTCTCGAACACTGGCAGGCTCGGTTGTCCGACGGCGCTCCTCTGGACGAAAACGAAAGTATGGATTTGCTCGATGCCTTCGGGATCGGTACCCCGGCGCGAGGCCTAGCGTCCAGCGACGAAGAGGTGGTCTGCGCGGCCGCCGCCATCGGCTATCCGGTTGTGCTCAAGACTGCTGAGCCGGGCATTCTTCACAAGAGCGACGTCGGCGGCGTGGCGCTGAGCCTGGCTGACGAGCAGGCCTTGCTCGACGCCTACAAGGACATGGCCTCGCGCCTGGGCCCCCGGGTCCTGATCGCGGCGATGGCGGGCAAGGGCGTCGAGCTGGCCAGCGGCATCGTTGTCGATCCGCAGTTCGGCCCGCTCGTCATGGTCGCGGCCGGTGGGGTTTTGATCGAGCTTCTGAAGGACCGCCGCTTCCTCTTGCCTCCCGCGGGCCGCGTCAGTGCCCGTCGCGCCCTCGACAGCCTTGCCAGCCGCGTGATGCTTGACGGAGTCAGAGGAGCGGCTCCCAGCGATGTCGAGGCTGTTGTCGAGACCGTCGCTCGCCTGTCGACTCTGGCGTCCTGTCTGGGTGACCGCATTGCCGAACTCGACGTCAACCCCCTAATTGCCGGCCCCGACGGTTGCCTCGCTGTGGATGCTCTTGTCGTCGCCAAGCCGACTGCTTGACCCGGGTTATGCCGGAACCCCGCATCTCCGCCGTCATACCGACGCGTGACCGGTCGGATTGTCTGAAGCGCTGCCTGCAGGCGTTCGCGCGACAATCAGCTCCCTGAGACGACTTCGAGATCGTCGTTGTTGATGATGGTTCGCGATAACCGGTCTGGGATGAGCTCGCCGATCTTCACTCCGATCTCCAGATTAGGCTGGAGCGGCGTTTGCCGTGCGGTGTCTCGGAGGCACACAACCTCGGAATCATGCTGGCCCGCGCCGATCTTCCGGTCCTGTTCGATGATGATTAGGCCCCCGTGCCGCATCTGGTCGAACGTTGTCTCGCGTTCCACGACGCGGATCGGGACGAGGGAACCTTCCTCATGCTGGGTGTCGGGCCTGATCCGAACCAAAACGCGACCCCCTTAAAGTTATGCCATGTTCGACGCGCGCATGGTCTTTCCCTATCCAAGGCCCGGTGCCTATCGCGAGGATCCCGACGGTCTGTTCTGGGGTGGTGCGGTGAGTTGCAAGCGATCGTTGTTCCGCTACGGCCTCTTCGATCCTGTCTGCGGCATGGTGGAAGATGCTGAACTCGGCCTGCGTCTCAGCCACTCCATCGATTTTGCGGCGGTTTATGACGGCCGGCAGGACGCCATCCCGACGCGCAACCCCGGCAGCAGAGATCTGATTCGGCGTAGATTTCGCCTGGGCTGCTTTCACCTCATGTGGCAGCGCAACTATCCGACTCAGGTCTCCATCGGTCAGCGCACAGTCTACAAAGATGCGGAGAGGTTCGCAGGCGCAACCGAAAATATGAACGATGACGTCTTGGCGCTGGAGGAGCTGTCCCGCCAACTTGCCGACAGTGTTGGAGACAGGCCTGACCCCCGGTCTGTCGGGTTGCTCGAGTCCTATTTTGCCGCCATGAACGCGGCGGCCGCTCTGGGCTGGCTTGCAGCCCGGGGTGACGAACCGGTCGATGTTGCCACGACCCGAGTCGTCCCCGATGGTTGACCGTGCTTCCGGCCTAGCCGCACACTCCGGCATCATGTCGAACCACATCACCGACGCGCCCGAGTTGCCCCGGGGCGCATACTGCGATCCCACGTTTCTGGCGCTGGAGCACGACCGGCTGTTTTCGCGCCAGTGGGTTCATGTCGCGGCGGGGTTCGAACTGCCCGATGCAGGAGATTGCCGGCCGGTCACGGTGGCCGGGCTGCCGGTCGTGCTGGTGCGCCAACGAGACGGTGCGATCCTCGCCTTCCACAATGTCTGCCGCCACCGCGGGCCGCGTCTCGTGCAGAAGCCATGCAACGTTAGGGCGGTGATCACCTGTCCCTATCATGGTTGGTCCTATGGTCCGGACGGCACCTTGCGCACGACACCCTACTGGTCCGTGGACGACGGCACGGCGCCCGAGGGCTTTGACCAGGAAGACTTCGGTCTCCTGTCGGTCCGCTGCCATGTTTGGTGTGATCAGGTTTTCGTCTGTCTGGATGACAACGCGCCGGATTTCGAAACATTGGCGGCGCCGCTGATCACACGCTGGTCCCATGCTGATCTCAGCCTGTTGCGCTATGGCGGCCACGAAACCTACGAGGTTCAGGCCAACTGGAAGCTGGTGATCGAGAACTACCTCGACACCTATCACCTGCCCTTTCTCCATCCGCAGCTTGGACCGCTGGACACTGCAAAGGATTTCGAAGTCCTGGATGACGGGGCCTTGATGGGAATCCACTACTTCCACGGCGCTGCCGACAAGAACAAGGGCGACACCGGGTTCCAGAGTTTTCCCGGTTTCAGCGAGGCCCAGCGTGCCAGCCAGGACATTGCCTTGCTGTTTCCCAACACCCTGTTCGAGTTTGTCCCCGAACACGTGATGTTCTTCCGGGTCGATGCCCTGGCTCCCGAACAGACCCGGGAAACTCTGGCCTTCTACTACCTGGGTAACGGCGCATCCGACCCGGCGTTTGCAGCTGGCCGACAGGCAGCGCTTGATGCCTGGGACGGGGTGAATCGCCAGGACTTCGAGGTCCTGGACGCGTTGCAGGCTGCCTCCCACTCGCCGGCAGCGCGCAATCTGCCGGCCCCGTCACCGTTCTGGGATGGGGGCACCATGGCCTTCCGCCGCCGACTTCTTGCCCTGTTGGAGCCCTGATGAGCGATCTGCTATTCAACTCTGTGGCCGTCACAGGCGGCAGCGGCCTTCTGGGTCGTTATGTCGTGCGAGAGCTCATGGGCGACTGTGAGGTCCGCGTGCTCGACCTCAAGCCTCTGCCAGAGGACGTGCCCTGGCATCAGGTTGACAGCCGCGATCTCGATGGTGTGCGTGCGGCGCTCAGGGGCTGTGACGCCGTGGTGCATCTGGCCGCTCTGGATGATGGCATCGTGCCGGAGGAAGAAGCGTTCATCGACGTCAACCTTCGCGGTACCTGGCATGTCCTGCAGGCTGCCGAAGAGCTTGGCATCGGCCGTGTCGTCATCGCCTCCAGTGTCGCCGCGGTGGGTGTGGGCGATCACAATCCGCCGATGGTTCTGCCGGTTCCCGTCGATGGCCCTCTTCGGCCCAAGCCGTCCTATGGTGTGACCAAGAAGGTCTGCGAGGAGTTTGCCCGCACCTTCGTCCGGCGCGGTGCGCTGGAGGTCATCTCCCTGCGTCCCTGTCTTGTCGCCCAGCCCGACATTGCCTATGCCATCGCCCAAATCGCCGCTGAGATGGAAGCTGTGGAACCGCCGCCACCGGCGACCGGTGCCGCCTGGCGTGATTTGCGCGAAACCCTGTCGACGACCCGCGCCATCGTCACACCCGATGACGTCGCCCGTGCCTTCCGTGCCGCACTCAGCGTCCGGGGGCTCAGCTACGGCGCCTACTTCATCACCGGTCCGGACACCTGTGGCCATGCGCCGACCATCGATCTGGTCTCGCAGGGTTTCGGCATCACACCCGAGATCGCCCGGCCGTCAGTCTATGCCGATGATCCCCGCGCCAGCGCCTACGACCTCGTGCCGGCACGCGAAGAGCTCGGGTGGGAACCCCGGGATCGCTGGGCGGACTATCTTGCCCGCGTGATTGCGGCGGGGTGAGGGATCATGAGCACCGGTTTCATCGTCCTGCGCGGCGGGCTCAGCCTGGACGCCACGGAACGGCGTGCAGAACGCGGCGATATCCTGATTGACGGCACGGAGATCAGGGACTGCGGCCCCTGTGGCATGGCGGTGCCGGACGGCGCGATCGAGCGCGATGTTTCCGGCAGCATCGTCATCCCCGGTCTCGTCAACGCGCACACTCATGGCCACGGCAGTCTGGGAAAGGGCAGGGGCGATCTCTGGTCTCTGGAGTTGCTGCTCAACGCCGGGCCCTGGATCAGCGCCGGGCGCAGCCATGAGGACAAGTATCTCGCCACCATGCTGACCGCCGCTGATATGATCCGGCGTGGCGCCACGGCGGTCTACGACCTTACCTGGGAACAGCCCCGGCCCAGTGTCGAGGGTATGCATCAGGTTGCCCGGGCCTACGACACCATCGGCATGCGTGCCTTGATCGCGCCCATGATGGCCGATCTCTCGTTTTACGACATCGTGCCGGGACTGGCCGACAGTCTGCCCGATGATCTGCGCAGAACCGTCGATGGCTGGCGTCTCGACCCCTTCGGTGCGTCGCTGGAGGCCTGCCGTGAGGTCCTCGCCACATGGCCCTTCGACACCGATCGTCTGCGCTTCGGTATCGCACCCACGATCCCGATGCACTGCACGGATGACTTCCTCGCGGCCTGTGCCCGGCTTTCCGATGAGTTTCAGTGCCCGGTTCACACCCATATGGCGGAATCGAAGCTTCAGGCGCTCAACGGTCAGCTCACCTATGGCAAATCTCTCACCGCGCATTTCGATGACATGGGCCTGCTCACGGACCGGTTCACCGCGGCCCATGGTGTCTGGCTCGACCCCGACGACATGCGCCGCATGGCCGATCGTGGTGCCTCGGTCGCGCACTGCCCCGCCAGTAACATGCGCCTGGGCTCCGGCCTGGCCCAAATTCGCGAGCTCTGCGACGCCAGCGTGAACGTCGGTCTGGGGTCGGACGGCTCCAACTCGTCGGACAATCAGAACATGTTCGAGGCGACGCGCCTGGCCGCCTATGTCTCACGTGTCCTCACCCACGATATCAACCGCTGGGTCGCCTCAGCCGAGGCCCTGGAGATGGCAACTATCGGCGGCGCGCGGGCCATGGGCTTTGAGAGGCTGATCGGGCGCATCGCGCCGGGTTACAAGGCCGATCTCGCGTTCCTCGACCTTCACGATCTCGCTTATGTCCCGCTTAACGATGCCTTCAATCAGCTCGCCTATGCCGATGATGGCAGTTCGGTCAGCGATGTCATGATTGACGGCCGGTTTGTCTACGAGAACCACTGTTTCACCACGATCGATCTCGACGCTCTGATCGCGGACACCGAGCGGGCGATGGAGCGGCTCAATCGTGACACGGCCGATCGCAAGGAGATCGTCGCGGCGCTCGAACCCCACGTCGCCGATCATTGCATCTGTTTTTCGTCGCGGCCCCACCATGTCGCGAGCATCTGTGATAAACACGGCTGATGTTGCCGGCCACGGGATTGTTCTAGTCTGCAGCCGAACCAGGGAGTCGGATCATGGCGTTGGATCGTGTCATCAAGGGTGACCTCGTGCTGCCCGGAAAACTGGCCGAGAACGGCTGGGTTGGCATCAAGGACGGGCTGGTCGCCGACATCGGCCAGGGCGAAGCGCCCGAGGCTGCAGAGGTCACCGATCACAGCGGCTGCCTGGTGTTTCCCGGCATCGTCGACGGCCAGACCCATGCCGGTTCCATTGCCGGCTTCAAGGGCCTGCAGGATCTCACCCGCAGCGGCATCGCCGGTGGTGTCACCACCATCGTCGATATGCCTTTCGACGAGCCCGATCCGGTCTGGAGCCGTGATCTTCTGGACGCCAAGATCGATGTCGCCAACGCCGTCGCCCATGGTGATGTCGCACTCTATGGTTCGGTCAAGAAACAGGTCGAGACCGACCAGATCGCATCCCTGGCCGAGGGCGGGGTCTGCGCCTTCAAGATGTCGACCTATGAGTCCAATCCGCACCGCTTCCCGCGCATTCCTCACCACGAGATGGCCCGTGCGTTTTCCGCCATTGCGGAGACGGGCCTGACCGTTGCTGTCCACAACGAGGACCAGGAGGTCGTCGACGATGCCATCGCGCGTTTCAAGGGAGCGCAGCAGATGGGCGTGAATGTGCATCATCCCAGCCGGCCACCGCTCGCGGAGCTGCTGGCCAACGCGATCATCCTTGAGATGGGTGCCCAGACCGGCGTGCGGGCCCATATCGTGCATTCGTCGTTGGCGCGCGGCTTCGACATGGCCCGCCAGTACCGGGATCAGGGCTTTCAGGCGACTTGCGAGACCTGCATCCACTACCTTGTGTTTGACGAGGATGACGTTCTGGAGCGGGGCGCGCGCGGCAAGGTCAATCCGCCGATCCGGCCGGACCAGAAGGATGCGATCTGGGAACGGATCGAGGTTGGCGACGCTGCCTTTGTTTCATCGGATCACTGCTCTTGGCCGCTTGAACGCAAGCCCGACGACAACATCTTCAAGGCCGCTCCTGGTGCTCCGGGCATCGAATGCATGCTGCCGGCGATGATCACCTCAGCCGAGGCTCGCGGCCATGGCGCGGTGCTGGTCGCTCAGATGATGTGCGAGGGGCCGGCACGGCACTTCGGCCTGTGGCCCCGCAAGGGTGGTATCGAGGTCGGCGCCGATGCGGATTTTGCCGTCGTGGCACGCGAGACCTATCGCCACGATGACGCCACACTTCATTGCGAGATGGCGTCCTGGAGTCCCTATGACGGCATGGAGTTCACCGGACGTGTCTCCGAAACCTGGCTGCGCGGCATGAAGGTGTTTGACGGCACCGAAGTGCTGAACACGCCGGGTGACGGCCGCTTCATCCGACCGGTGTGAACGCCATGGCAGGCCGCATTCTCGTGATCAATCCCAACTCCAGCGGGGATGTGACGGACCGCATGTCCGATGCCCTCGAGGGTCTTCGTTTTGCTGACGGCCCCGTGATCGATTGCGCGACTCTGGCAGAAGGACCTCCGGGTATCGAAACCGACTGCCATATCGCCGATGTCGTTGCGCCCATCGTGACCACGGTCGAGCGCGAGCAGAACCGGACCGATGCCTTTGTCATCGCCTGTTTCAGCGACCCCGGGCTGCACGCGGCCCGCGAGGTCAGCCGGGTGCCGGTCTACGGCATCGCCCAGTGCGGCTATGCTGCGGCCATTGCCGTGGGTGAACGCTTCGGTGTGATCTCGATCCTGTCCCGCTCCCTGCCGCGTCATCGCCGCCATATCGGCTCGCTCGGCCTGCTCGATAAGCTCGCCGGAGACCTCGCGATTGATATGGGTGTCACAGAGCTAGCCCAGAAGGACAAGGTACTCGACCGCATGACGGCCGTGGGCAGCAAACTGCGCAAGGACCATGGTGCCGATGTCCTGGTGATGGGCTGCGCCGGCATGGCGCAGTATCG
>CEUN01084329.1_pt1 | contig 28162 bp, 24 predicted proteins | sample 361501 | NCBI WGS metagenome assembly CEUN01 (sample SAMEA2622801, study PRJEB7988) | marine metagenome | biome: marine biome (ENVO:00000447); feature: marine epipelagic mixed layer (ENVO:xxxxxxxxx); material: "saline water (ENVO:00002010), including plankton (ENVO:xxxxxxxx)" | depth 120 m | reverse complement strand
CGAACTGACCGAACGTGAAGGACACATGGTATCCGATTTCATCGCCGAAGCGAAGACGCGCGGAATCGAAGTCCTGCTCCAGGTGCAAGCCGCCATCCCTCCCGGCTATCGCGTCCAATTCGGCGGGCCTGACGACAAAGATCGTCCGATGTTGCCCGATGGCTCATTTCCGAAACGGCGTCTCGCCCTCAACGGTTCCCTCGCCAGCGAAGACATCCTCAACTACGGCGAAGGGTTGATCCGCGATCTCATGGAGCAGCACCCCGAAGCTTCAGGGATTCGCATCGATTGGCCCGAGTATCCGCCCTACTTCCTTGACGACCTGTTCCTTGATTTCAATCCGCAGGTCCAGCCGGTTGTGGAAGGCATGAACATCGATTTTGAGGAGTTGAAATCCACCGTCAGTGATACGCGTTCGGCAATGCTCAATGCCGCGAAGCTTTCCGACCTGGAACAACTCCTCACCCGGTTGAGCGAGCGACTCCGAAAGCTGATCCAACTCAAAGGCACGTTGGTCCAAAACATGATGAACCGTTACCGCGCTGCGATCGGTGTTTCGAAGAAACTCATTCCTGGCATCTTCCCCCACCCTTGGAACGAAATCGCCGGCAGCGACGAAACCAACTTCACGAACCACTCCGACGCGATCTTCTGCAAGCTCTACACGATGCACTGGCCCATGATCGTGGATCACTATCGCTCGCAGATCCTCGAAGCAAACCCCACCCACAATGCGGATGAATTGACACGCGTGATTGTTGAATGGCTCGGAATTGATTCCGCAGATTCATACCCATCCTCCCGCTACACCTATCCGGATCCGGACACTCCTCACCCAGTCGGATCAGAATCGCAACGCGCAAAGATTGCGGAAGCACAAGTGCGAGCCGGTGAATCTTCCATCGTTCCCATCGCCCATAGCTACGGACCAGTGGATGACTTCCGCAACCGTTTGAAGGTCGCCTGGGAAGCTTCAAATCACGGAGTCTTGATCAATCGGTACGGCTACGTCTCCGACGAGAAGCTGAAAGCAATCGCAGAAGTCTGTTCATGAACGCCCTTAGGGAACTGATAACTCGGAGTTCGGAAGGGCGCAGCCATCGGTCAATATTCGTGGCATCCGCGTAATCCGCGGTTCTGAACACGAACCTCATCTACCGACGCTATTTCAACTGCGCTTCGGGCCCTTTGAAAAACTTGAACAGATCACTGTCCGTACTGAGCACCAGGGTGGTGTCATTGGTCAGCATCGCCTTGTAGGCTTCCATGGTCTTCATGAAGTTGTAGAACTCGATCGACTCCGGGCTTTGATTGTAGGCGCCGGAATAGATGTCGGCGGCCTCGGCATCGGCATCGCCTCGTATCTTCTGGATGTCTTTGTACGCCTCGGATTCGATCTCCTGGAGATCCTTCTTCATATTGCCGAGGATTTCGGCGGCCTTTTCTTCGCCTTCCGAGCGGAACTCCTTCGCGATGCGTTGTCGCTCGGTGATCATGCGTTGATAGATTTCCCGGCGAACGGTCTCGTTGTAATTGATGCGTTTGAAGCGAACATCCAGCAACTCGATACCGAAGTCGGCCAGCTTGGGACGAGCCGCGGCTTCGATATCTTGTTCCACCAGCGAGCGTCCGCGTTCGATCGAATAGAGCACACCGATGTTGGTGGTTGTGTTGGGGGTGTCATCCTTCAGAGGTACGCGGTCCTTGGTCGTCCGAATGACCTCGATCAACTCGTGGCTGGCCACCGCGCTCAGTATTTCACTGCCGAGAATGTCGTCCAGACGGGACTCCGCGCCCCGGCTGTCGCGTAGCTTCTCGAAATACTTCAGCGGATCTTTGATTCGCCATCGGCCGAAAGCATCGACGATCACATAGGTCTTGTCCTTGGTCGGCATCTCAATGGCATCTCCGTCCCAAGGCAGGATGCGTTTCTCAAACGAATTGATCTCCTGGATGAAAGGCAACTTGAAGTGCAGGCCCGAATTGGTCGCAGTGCCCACCGGCCTCCCAAATTGGGTGATGATGACCTGCTCAGTTTCCTGCACAGTGTAAGCCGAACTGAAGAGGATGATCGTCCCGATCAACGTGACGATAGCGACGGCGATGAGTTGCGCACCGAACTTCATCGTGCACCTCCGCTGTTCAGGTTCAGGAGCGGCAGGATTTGTTTGGCCTCGTCATCGAGAACGATCTTGCGTTGCAGCCGGGGTAGGATGTCCATCATCGTTTCCAGGTAGATTCTTCGGCGCGTCACCTCCGGCGCCTTCTGATACTCCTTAAACAGGGCGTTGAATCTCTCCGCATCACCCAGTGCCTCATTGCGACGCTTGACCGCGTAGCCCAGTGCCTCCGTGCGTTTGCCCTCGGCCTCACCGCGAGCGCGGGGGATGACCTCGCTTTGCTGGCCCAATGCCAGGTTGATCGATTTCTCGCGTTGCTGCTGCGCTTGGTTGACCTCGTTGAATGATGGCTGGACGTCGGGAGGCGGATTGACGTTCTTGAGTTGGACCTGATCGATGCTCAGTCCCATCTGGTAGTCATCGACCAGTTCCTGAAGCCTGCGTTCCACGGTCTGCTGAATATCACGGCGTCCGATGGTGATCACTTCGTCCACCGTACGGTCGCCGACCACTTCCCGCATCACCGATTCCGAAACGGCCCGCAGGTTGTCATCTGGATAATAGACATTGAACAGGTAAGCCTTCGCGTCGCTGATGCGGTACTGGATGACCCACTCCACGGTCGCGGCATTCTTGTCACCGGTGACCATGTTGCGTTCGCGCTCCTGTTCCGCGCCCAGTGCGGACTGCTTCGGATTTGTCGCGCCTTCCGTTCCAAACCCGAACTCCTGCTTCAACTGGCGCCTGACTTGGACCGGCTTCTGTTTTTCGATTCCGAACGGCAGCTTGAAATTGAGCCCCGGTTTTGCCGTGCGGGCATATTTTCCAAACCGAAGAACGACGGCCTCAGACTCCACCGGCACGGTAAACACCGCGGTATTGGCCAGAATGAGCACCACGAGTACGCCCAGCGCCACAAGGACCGGCTCGAGCTTTACGTTGTAATAGGTGTTTCCTACGCGAACAACCATGGGCGCGGAGCATTACACGGGTTGTCAGGAAGTCAACGGTTTGGCGAAGAATGCGCGAACAATGACTGCCTCGCCGGGGAGTTTCTCCATTATCCGTAACTGATCCGCCCCAAAACGCGTTACCTGTCCCAACCCGCTCACGCCTATGATAATGGCCGACGTCCTGAAGATCCTGCTGCTCATCCTGGGCGGTTACCTCCTGTTCATCTCTCACTGGTTGATCAGCCACGCGCTCCTTCCCGGCGCCGTCGGGCGCGCCCGTGGGATTATCAGCGCGTGCGTGCATTGGCTGAAGACGAGGAAGATGCTTTCGAGGCGTTCATGGAAGAACAGCTTTTGGCCGACAAGATTGACGACCCGGCGGCTTTTAATGCGGTGCGGAAATTTGAAACACTTACGCTGCCAACCGGCGAACTCTTCGAGTATCAGGAAAAGCTGCTGCTGCGCGAACTGAGCCAGGCGACATTTCTTCGGGCAGTTTACAGCGAACGGCAGTTGTTCGTCATGAGCGGGCAGATCATCTCGCAGTTCAAGGACGGCAAGTTCTCGGCTGGAATCAGGGATGGCGCGATCGCACTCGACAAGATGGCCCGTGGACTACCGCTTCCGGCAGTCAAGGCATCCAAGAAGCAACGCGCAATGAATTGGTTCATCGGTGTGTTGGTCGTGTTGCATCTCTACTCCTTCGGCCGGCACGGTCGCAGGGGTTGGGCTTGGGATATCTGGAGTTGGATCTTCAGTTTGCCGGGAGCCAATCTCAGGTCGATTACCGAAGCCTCAAACAGGTCAGGCGGCCAATATGCCTATACCGGCATCTGGCAAACCGGGACGTCCAATTCGCACTTGAGCGGCGGATTCTTTGGAAGCGGAGGTTTTTCGAGCGGAGGCAGTTTTGGTGGAGGCTCGAGACCGCCTGGCGTCTTCGCAACAGCGACGAGAACGATTCCCTACCCGCAGGACGACTGAGTTATCCAACGGGTTTGTGCATTCGCAGCCTGAAAAGAATTGGCACGGCGCGATGCAGGGGCTAAAGAATCTCCCTCAGCACGCAACACCGGACTTTGTTGCCAAGCGCACATGGGCGAAGTCCAAACAAGTCATGCCAAGAATTGGATTAGTGGGTTTGGGCTTCATGGCGGCAACGCACTTGAAAGCTTTTCGGGAAGTGGATGGCGCGGAGATTGTCGCGCTGTGTAATCCAAGTGGAAACCGTCTGGACGGCGATTTCAGCGATGTTGCTGGCAACGTTGGTGACAACGAACCGATCAAACTGGAGCCAGGCTCGTTCAAGGGCTTCACCTCATACAAGGAAATGCTGCTCGATCCGGAGATCGACGCGATCGACATCTGCAGTCCTACCTTCGCCCACCGGGAACATGCCGTGCTCGCGCTCAACGCGGGAAAGCACGTGCTCTGTGAGAAGCCGCTCGCGCGCAACGTCCGAGACGCCAAGCAGATCCTCGACGCGGCTGAAAAGTCGGGCAAGATCATGATGCCCGCGATGTGCCTGCGTTTCTGGCCGGAATGGGCGTGGTTGAAAAAGACGATCGATGAAGGCTCCTATGGGAAAGTGCTTTCCGCCAGCTTCCGTCGCGTTGCCGAAGCTCCCGCGTGGGGACAGCAGAACTTCCTCGACGGGCCGCGTTCCGGTGGCGCGTTGTTTGACCTGCACATTCACGACACGGATTTCGTCCAGTTCTGCTTCGGCCGGCCGAGCGCGGTGCAATCCACGGGTTACACGAAGGTGAGCGGAGCGATCGACCACGTGGTCACGCAATACCATGTGAATTGCGGGGCGATGGTCTTTGCCGAAGGAGCTTGGAGCTTTGCGAAGGGGTTTGGGTTCAACATGGCCTACACCGTGAACTTCGAGAACGCCACCGTGGAATACGATCTATCCCGAGGCGATGAATGCCTGCGTGTTTGTGAAGCCGGCAAGGAGCCGGAGCATCGCAAGATCGACGGACCCGATGGCTACGTCGGCGAACTGCGTCACTTCGTGGAATCGATCCAGAATGGCACGCAGCCAAGCGTCGTCACGTCCAAGTGCGCCTGCACTTCGGTCGAGATTTGTGAAGCCGAGGAACTTTCCGTGAGCAACGGACCGTCGGCGGTCGGCCAGCTCGTGTTCCTCTAACCTTCCCACGACATGCCCGCTCCCATCATTTCCGTCGATCAGATGCGCAAATGGGAGGACGCCACCTGGGCCACCGGGCAATCCGTCGAAACCGTCATGCGGCTGGCCGGACGCGCCGTTGCCGAGGCTGCCATGCGCCTGACACCCGCCGGCGCGTCCATAGTCGTGCTGGCCGGCAAGGGCAATAACGGAGGTGATGCAAAATACGCGACTGAGTATATCGAAGACCGGAAGGTTCACCTGGTGGAGATTCACGATCCGGCATCAGGAATTCATTCCCTGCCCCAACGGCTGGAATTGACCCGCAATCAGGGTGATCTCTTGATCGATGGATTGTTTGGGATCGGCTTGAACCGGGATCTGGCCGGGGATTGGAAACAGATCATCCATGCTATCAATGAATTCCCGACACCCGTGCTGGCGGTGGATGTCCCGTCCGGCCTCAACGCCGACTCCGGAGACGTAATGGGCGCGGCTATCAAGGCACAACACACGATCACTTTCGGCGCTCCAAAGAACGGCCTGATCCGCACGCGTGCCGCAGAATACACGGGGCATCTGCTGCTGGCCGCGGAGATCGGGCTGACCGATCCGCCGGAGTCGAGCGGCATGGTGTGGACCGAGGGTTTGGATTTCGACCACTACCCCACCCCACGGCCGGCTTCCGGTCACAAGGGAACCTTTGGTCATCTGGCGGTCATTGCCGGAAGCGAGGGCTATCACGGTGCAGCCGTCCTGGCTGCGCGGGGAGCCCTTCGGGCAATGCCCGGTTTGGTGAGCGTTTACACGCCCGCCTACGCACCGGTGGCCGCGCAGTTGCAGCAGGCGATGGTTCGTCCGGCGAAAGACGAACTGAAATTTCCGGACTCCACATCTGCCATCCTTATCGGACCGGGATTAGCCGGACCGGAAGTGAGCAAGAAACTCCGCAGATTTGCTCAAGCACTTTGGAGCTACTCGGCGCTTCCGGTGGTGGTCGATGCCAGCGCGTTGGACTGGCTGCCGGACGAGTTGGAATCCACGGCACCCCGGGTAATCACACCACACCCGGGTGAAGCAGCACGTCTCCTGGACAAGCCGGCTGCGTTTGTGCAGGACGACCGCCCGGATGCGCTCCGACGGCTTTCCACCAAGTTCGGCAACTGCTGGGTCGTTCTGAAAGGACACCAGACACTCATTGGTCGCGCAGAGGACACGATCTCGGTGAACTCATCCGGCAATGCGTTGCTCGGACAAGGCGGAAGCGGCGATGTCCTCGCCGGTTTTCTCGCGGGCCACATTGCGCAACCGTTGCTGCGAAAGGATGTAGGAAGGCTGATTCGTTTCGCAGTCTGGGAACACGGGGCGAGCGCGGATGTGCTTTCGCAGAACAAGCTCGCCTGGGAAATCGATGAATTGATCTCGGCGTTGGGGAACTCACGAATCACGGCCAACGTGTAAGCCGCCGAGGACGACGAATCCGCAAACATCAAACACACGTTCGCACCCATTTCCCGTTCGCGGTGTTCGCTCCAACGGGCATTTCAGCATTCCCCCATTGCGTCCATTCGTGGTTAAACAAACCGCCACCGCGAAACTGCCGATCAAATGCCGACGATACAGGAATGGATCCACTCACTAGAAGAAGGCGCGGGCGCACGCGTCGTTCGCTGGGTGGTGTTTATCATGGGGCTGATCGCGCTCGCAACGATCTACAATGTGCGGGCCTTCAAGAATTTCGAGCATCCATCGGCGATGGATACGGCCCAGATCGCGCGGAACCTCAGTCGCGGGGATGGATTCACGACGCAGTTCATCCGGCCGGCCGACCTGCATTTTCTCCAGGCGCGCAATGAGCAGTTTCAGCTTGGGGACCCGCAGCCGGATCTGGCCAACGCGCCGGCGTACCCCTTCGTCTTGTCACTCTGGATGCGCATCGGAGGGTTCGATTACGCGGCCGATCCGGATGCACCATCGCTCACGAATCGCGCGGAACTGAAGATTGCCTGTTTCAATCAGTTTCTCTTTTTCATCGTGCTCGGATTGACATGGTCTCTGGCGCGGAGGCTGTTCGACAATTACGTGGCTTGGATCAGCACGATTCTGCTGGCGGGAACGGATCTCATGTGGCGCTTCACGCAGTCAGGGTTGTCCACCTGCTGGATACTCGTGCTGGTGACTGCCTTGGCGCATGTCCTGGTGTCCGAGATCCGCGCTTTCGACGAGGACCCAGACCGCGTGTCGCGCCTGGTGTTGTGGTCGGTGCTGGCCGGGGTGCTTACGGGGCTATTGGGACTTTCACGCTACGCACTCTGTGGACTGGCCATTCCCCTGGTGGTATTCCTCAGTTTCGCGTTTCAGAATCGCGGGTTCATGATGGGGCTGTCGGCGCTGCTCAGTTTCATTCTCGTGCTCGCGCCTTGGATGACGCGCAATTATGAATTGTCCGGAATGGCCTTTGGCACCGGTGGATTGTTCGTCATGGAGAACACAGACCGATTTCCTGAAGACAAGGTGTTCCGTCTGATGAATCCGGAGCAACTAAACTCCCCACACGACATTGGCAAGGTGGGCATCGACGAATACTGGACCAAGCTGGATGCGAACCTACCAGAAATCGTCCAGAACACCCTGCCCACATTTGCCGGCAATTGGATCTTGGCCCTTTTTCTCGTCGGTCTGCTCGTTCCCTTTCGAAATTCGGCAATTGCCCGACTCCGTTGGCTCACACTGGGCGCGATGGTGATCCTCGGCCTGGCCCAGGCGCTTGTGCGGACACACTTTGCCAAACTGGTGCCACTGGTGAACGAGGCCAATTACCTCATCCTCCTCAGCCCATTGGTGTTCGTGTATGGCACCGCGATGCTGTCCAGCCTGCTTGATCGCCTCGAATTCAGCGGCCCATTCGCCCATCGACTCGCCACCGTGGGCGTGGTGATCGTGCTTTCGCTGCCCCTGATTTCGAAGGTCGTGAACGGAACCGGCTCTCCCCTCGCCTACCCTCCCTACGTGCCGTCGGTTATCCAGGAGCGCGGCCAGTGGCTGGATGAGGGCGAACTGGCCATGAGTGACGCGCCTTGGGCCTTCGCCTGGTACGGCGACCGAAGAACAGTGTGGCTCCCCTCCCCTTTTGCCGAGGGTTTCGTCGAAATGCACGCCCAGAAACCCGTCAATGCAGTGTATCTGACATCGATCTCGCTCGATCGCCGGCTGGTGACGGACATGATCACCGGCCAGAATCCGATGCTGGGGCGCTTTGCCGCAGAGGCCGTGGTGAAGGAGGAGATTCCAACCGGATTTCCGCTTCGACACGCGCTCGCGGAAGGCTTTCCGTATCAGCTTTTTCTTACAGATTCGCCCCGCTGGCTGAGTTCGACCAACCCTGCAAACGCTTCCCCATAACCGGGCATGTCAAAAATGCGAGTGACGATTCGGAAACACTTGATTATCAAAGAACTATCGCATTGACACCCAATGGCCAAAACCATAGAAAGCAGGCCCGACAGCAATGAATATTTTGGCGGATTTTCCCTTATGAAACGCGTTTTCACCTCAGCCGGTGTCGTGGGCATCGGTGTGCTCGGCCTTTTCAGCACACAAGCCCAGGAAAAGCCTTGGAATCTGGAAGCCAATGTCCGCAGTTTCTACGACGACAACTACAACACTCTCGCTCAAGGTGATGAAAGTTTCGGCTTCGACCTGAACCCGATCGGGACTTGGCGGACCGGTGAGGGGCCAACGTCGTTCCAGATGAAGTACGACTACCGCCTTCGCTTCTTCGAGGGCCGTCCCAACAACCGGACCGACCAGCAACACAAGGTCGATGTACTGGTCCAGAACTCTCCCAGTGACGTTGTGGAGTTGCAGTTGCAGAATTCCTTCGCTTACGCCCAGGAGCCTGGCGTCAACGAGCAGATCGTCACTGCGCCGATCAAGACCGAAGGCAGTTACTTCCGGAACGAGTTCCAACTGCACGGAGTGTATGACATGAACGAGCTGATCGATCTCGGCACGGCCTACAAGAATACGTTCGTGGACAACGAGCAGGACGGCACCGGCGCTCGTTCGGCATTGCTCGATTCAATGATTCACGACTTCCGCGTCGACCCGCGTTGGAAGGTCAGTGACGTGCTGACCGCCCGCATCGGATACGGCTTCAATTATTACCTGTCCACAAGCGATGACCACGTTGCCGCGGTCGGTGTGACACCCGGCGCCACTCGCGACGTCTTCGCGGAGGAAAGAAACTCATACACGCATCAGTTCTTCGTCGGTGGAGAATACCAATTGAATGATGTGACCGAAATCAATGGCGACATTGGCGTTCAATACACCAAGTTTCCCAACGCCGTTGGAAACATCGACGACGATGTCGTCAACCTGATGGCTGATGTCCGTGTAGAATACGACGCCGGAACGGACACCAAGTTCACCCTCGGCGTAAAGAACCGCCGAACCGGGGTGGACGTTGCAGTCCGGGCCGGAAATGGCAATCCCACGCTCGATGGCGAAGCCACCTCGATCTACGGTTCTGTCGATACGCGGATCTTCGGTCCGCTTTCCGCCAATGTCACCGGCAACTACCAACTGACCAGGTTTTTCCAGGGCCAGGCCGATGACCAGCGCGACAAACTCGCGTCGCTGGGGTTGACGTTCATATACGACGTCCTCGGTGACGGCACCCTGAATGCCGAAACGGGCTATATACTGGATGACCTCAGTTCCCCGCTGGGCGGTCGTGAGTTTACCAGGCACCGCGGCTTCATTGGCCTGAACTATCAGTACTGAGCCAGAGCAGTTTTTGTTCAACCAATGGAGGCTGGGTTTCCGCCGGCCTCCATTTTTTTTAAGTAATGGAATATCAATCGAACGGCCCGACCAGCAGCGACAACCGGCTTCACTTCCTGGACTACTGGCGCATCCTCCGACTTCGCAAAGGCGTCATCTTCGTCAATTTCATCTTCGTGGTCCTCGTGGCCACCTTCGTCACCTATCTCCTGCCCAAAACCTACAAGAGCACGGTCCGCATGGACGTGAAGAAGGACACCGCCAGCGACATCGAGCTGCTCGGCGGAACGCCTCAAGGCCCGGATTTTGATCCCTTCTTCATCCTCACGCAGTTCGAACGACTTCAATCGGCTGAGGTTCTCTATCCCGTCATTGAAAAGATGAACCTCGGCCGCGTCTGGGGCGCCCGCTATGGCATCGGCGAATTTACGCCTCAAAAAACGAAGCTCCTGCTCGAAAAACGCATCGATCCCACACAGGTCCGGAATACCAGCATCATCGCGCTCACCGTCTACAGCGAGGACAAGAAGGAAGCCGCCGAAATCGCCAACACCATTGCCAAGGTCTATGCCGAAACCCGCGAGCAGAACCGCATCACGCAAGTTCGCAAAGGTATCGCGAAGATGCGTGAAAAACTTGGTGAAGCCAGCAACTCCGTTGTGCAGGCGCAAGCGGACGTCCAACGCGTTCGGGAAGAACTCAAGTTTGACGTCATCATGGAAACTCCCGGCAAGGTCGCCTTAGCGCTCGACAGCGAACGCGTTCGCGCGCTTGAGATGCTCAACATCGAGATGAACGCCGGCTTGACCTCAAAGAAGACCCAGCTCGAACAGCTGAAGAGTCTCTCCCCAAAGGTGCTGGGCAATGCCCTGATGACCGTTCTGCCCAACGAGATCAACCTCCCGCGTCTCTACGAACAGCTGGCCACCGCACAGCAGGAACTCGTCGCCAAGGGCAAGGAACTCGGACCGAAGAATCCCGAAATCGAACGCATGACCAAGGTGATCCTCGAAATCCAGTTGCAGATCGAGGGCCGAGTAAAAGGCATCATGAGCGGGCTTGAAGCGGAGGCGAAAGCGCTCCAATCCGGCTACGACAACCGCATGACGCAACTCGACAAGGCCCGGGAGCAGAACCGTACGGCTGCCGAGAACGGCCAGCGATATATGGACGTGCAGAAGAAGCTCGAACGGCTCGAACGCATCCGCGATACGATCGAACTGAAGATCGAGTCCGAGGAAATCGACGCCGACATCGGACGTACTGCCGCGGTGGAAGTCATTGATCCCGCCGAACCCGCCATCCGCCCTGCCAAGCCCAAGGTCGCACTGAACATCGCACTGGGAGTCGTGCTCGGTGCCGTGATGGGAATCGGAATGGCCTTCTTCATCGAGTATCTTGACACCAGCGTGAAGACAATCGACGACGTCGAGCACACCTTGCAGGCACCCGTGCTTGCGGTCATTCCGCAAAACGTCGGCGTCCTCATGAACGAAGATCCGGACACCCCGCACGCCGAACCCTACCGTGTGCTCCGTACAAATATTCTATTCACCAACAAGAAACCCAACGCAAATACCATCACCGTTGTCAGCGGGGGCGCGGGAGAAGGCAAGTCCACCACCGTTCTCAATCTTGCCACCATCTTTGCGCAAAATGGCAATCGCGTGCTCCTCGTTGATTCCGATCTCCGTCGCCCCAGCCTCCACAAGCGGCTGGACATCGAGAATTCACCCGGCCTCACCGATTACCTGCTCGGGCAGGGCAAACTGGAGGACGTCATCCAGAAAACCGATCAGGCGGACCTCGATCTCCTTCCCAGCGGCAAACTGCCGAGCAGCGCCATGGGCATCCTGAATTCGCAGCAGATGCGCGATTTTGTAAAGGAGGTTCAAAGCCGCTACGACTTCATCCTGCTCGATTCCCCGCCCCTCATGGGCGTGAGCGATGCGACAGTTCTTACCAGCATGGTGGACCTCACGCTGCTGGTCATCCAATACCGCAAGTATCCCCAATCCCTCGCCGTACGCTCGCGACAGATGATCGAAAAGGTGGGCGGGACACTCCTGGGCATCGTGCTGAACAACATCAACGTCTCCAGCGACGCCTCATACTACTACTACAGCGGCTATCATTATCACGACAACCCCTCTTCGTCCGGATCCCTCAACATCGACAGCAAACCTCGCGAGTTGAAGGGAAAGGTGGATCGCCAGCGCGGACAGGATTCAAGCGAAGAACCTGACCTCAAATCAAAGTATTGAATCTTCGTTGGCACTTCGGTAGCTGTTTCATAGTCATGTGTGAGTTTAAGAAACTGTTGGGTTTGAGATCGATGAAGGCACTGCTCCCCCTCATTGCACTGCTGCTCACTTCCTGCGGAGGAGACCGAAGCCAGCCCCCTGTCGAGATCCAACCACCCATCCGTACGGATCAACCCCTTCGTCCCGGTGACGAAGTTGGCATTCAACTCACAGACTTTCCCGGCGGCCCGGTCGATTTCAGCCAGAAGATTCCCGCCTCAGGTACGCTCAAGCTTCTCCACAACCAGTCCTTCACCACCAGCGGCAAGCTCGCCTCGGAATTGGAGGAAGAAATCCGCAACCGTTACGTGCCCGATTACTATGAGCGCATGCTCGTCATCGTTCGCGCGAACAATGAATTCTTTTACGTCCAGGGGCAGGTCGGTCGCGATGGCCGCTATCCCTACTCCTCCGGGATGACCATCCTCAAGGCCGTGGCAACCGCCGGCGGCTTCACGCCGTTTGCGAGAACCCGTGCCGTCAAGCTGCTTCGCGCCAACGGCAAGTCCTACACGATAAATTGTCAACGTGCCGAGACCGATCGCTCTCTCGATGTCCCAATCTATCCCGGCGACCAGATCAAGGTACCGCGCCGTCTTTACTGATGGTCCAGCTTGAACTCACGGCCGGAAAAAAGAAGGAGATCTTCCCGGTCAATTCGTTCCCTTGCAACATCGGGCGCGGATCCAAGAACAACGTCCGTCTCAAGTCGCGAGGAGTCTGGGACGAACATGCCTCGCTCGTATTCCAGCAGGAACACGGCTTTTCCATCATCACACAGAGCCACGGCTCGCTCATTGTGAATGGCGACTCCTGTGATCGCGCACGATTGAAAAACGGAGACACCATCGAACTCGGCAGCGCCCGTCTCCGCTTCTGGCTCGCCCCAATCCAGGCGCCAAGCAGCGAAAACACCGACCTCCTCTTCTGGTCCGTCATCGCCATGACCATCGCCACCATGCTCGGCCTCATGCTCTTCCTGCCACACTGAGCCGCCATGTTCGCAATCTTTCCCGTTTGCGTCTTGCCTCATCAATTTCATAGTTCCCCACATGAGCGAAACAAAGCGGTTTGAATTCGCCGTCATCGGTGGCGGCAGCGCAGGTTACGCGGCAGCAAGAACAGCGGTTGACGAGGGCTTCAAGACGGTCGTGATCGAAGGCGGCAGAGAGGTCGGCGGCCTTTGCATTCTGCGTGGATGCATGCCCACCAAGGCGCTGCTCTATGCGGCGGAAGTGCGTCATCTCGCCAAGCACGCAGCAACCTGGGGCATCACGGTGAACGGCGTCGGACACGATTTCCCCGCCGTGATGGCGCGCAAGAACGAGATGATCGGCGACTTCGCCGAATATCGGCACGAACAATTGAACTCGGGAAAATTCGAATTCATTCGCGCCAACGCAGCGTTCATCAACCCGCACACCGTTCAGCTTTCGAATGGTGAAACCGTGCGAGCGGACCGTTTTGTCATCGCAACGGGATCACGTATTTCCAGATCGCCATTGCCCGCACTGGAAGAGATCGGATACCTGACCAGTGACAGCGGCCTTGCCCTGGAGAAACTACCCAGGTCCATCATCGTGTTGGGAGGGGGCGCAATCGCGGTGGAGTTCGCTCAGTTCTTCTGCCGAATGGGCGTGGAGACCACATTGATCCAACGGAGCGAGAGGATTCTCAAGGACTTCGATGACGATGCCGCCAAGGTGGTCGAAACCGTGTTCCGGAATGAAGGCATGGACGTCTTCACCGGCACGAAGATCCTGAACGCCACCAAATCGGACGACGGGAAGACAATCCAGTTCGAACATGGCGGAGAAGAAAAGTCCGTCGTCGCCGAGGAAATCTTCTTCGCCCTCGGCCGTTCGCCCAACACCGATTCACTGGACCTCGAACAGGCGGGCGTCGAATCGGTGAAAGGCAGAATTCGGACCAACGAGTTTCAGCAGACGAGCACGCCGCACATCTATTCTGCCGGTGATTGTTGCGGGCCGCACGAAATCGTGCACATCGCCATTCAACAGGGCGAATTGGCGGCAAAGAACTCAAACACCAACTCGCCCACCGCGATTGACTATCGACTGCTGGCTTCGGTCGTGTTCACCGATCCTCAAGTGGCCCACGTGGGATTGACCGAACGCACCGCGAAGAAAGCGAGTATCGATTACCTCACTGCCGATTATCCCTTTGAGGACCACGGCAAGTCGCTCATCATGGAAGCGAAGCACGGCTTCGTGAAGTTGATGGCACGCCGGGACACCGGCGAAATCATTGGCGGCAGCTGTGTCGGACCGGTCGGGGGCGAACTCATCCACGAGGTAATCGTCGCGATGGCCGCGCGCATGGATGCAGCGACCTTTGCTCAAATTCCGCATTACCATCCGACGCTCGCGGAGATTTGGACCTATCCCGCCGAGGATCTGGCCGAACAAATCGGCAGTTGATTATGGATGGACGATCTCGATCAGTCTGTCACAACCCCATGGGCCAAGACTCCTCAACGAATGGTTGAGTTTAGAATTCCCCCACCGTAGCTTGTCGCGTTCACAAACTCCGCCATCACCGACGAAACTCGATTGCCATGAGCAAATCCAATGCAAAGAAAAAGTCCACCAGCAGCATGACGCGGAAGCAGATTCTCGACATGTACTTCATGGATGCACGCTGCAAATTGATCGACATCGCGGCCTTTCTGGATCGCGTGGAACGCTCCGAGGGAAGGGATGATTTCCGCATCAAGTCCTTTCGGAAAGCCATCGACGAGGTGATTGGCAACAAGAAGAACAAGGCCAGGCGAGTGCTTCTTTCCCTGAGCGATCCCACATCAAAACCCATCGCAAAAGCCCCCGGCAAAGGCGCCTGTGGGGCATGGCCGGGGAAAAGTTGAGTGGAATTTGAGTTGAGAATTGAGAGACGCCAAAGGTTTGCGGATGTTTAATTCCGAGAAGTTGGATGTTTGGAAGAAGGCGATTGATTTTGCCGATATGGTGTATCGAGTAACCGGGGCATTTCCTGATGATGAGCGGTTTGGGTTGACCAATCAAATGCGGAGGGCTGCCGTTTCAATCTCGTCGAATATCGCGGAAGGCTCGTCGCGTTCGTCACGAAACGATTACTGCCGATTCATTGAAATCGTGACCGGCTCCATTTTTGAAGTCATCTCCCAAAGCACGATCGCCCGAAATCAGGGTTTTCTGACTGAGGATGACTACCAACAAATCTACACCGCAGCCGAAGAACAAAGTCGAATGCTCTCCGGCCTCAAACGCTCCCTGAGCATTTGACCGTCTCAACTCTCAACTCATTCCCCTCTCAACTCTCATGCGCTACATCGAACCCCATGCACACATGGTCAGTCGAACGACTGATGACTATCAGGCGATGCTCACCGCCGGTTGCGCGGCCGTCTGCGAACCCGCGTTCTGGGCTGGCTTTGATCGCGGAACGCCCGAGGCTTTCTACAACTATTTCCTTCAGTTGACCGAGTACGAGCCTGCGCGGGCCGCAAAGTTTGGCCTGCCACATTACACTTGGTTGTGCATCAACCCCAAGGAAGCGGAAGATCCGATCCTGGCCCGGGAGGTCATCTCGTTCATCCCCGATTTCATTGATAAACCAAATGTGCTCGGCATTGGCGAAATCGGCCTGAACAAGAACAGTCGCAACGAGCTGAAGGTCCTCGAGTGGCACATCGAACTGGCCGCCGAGTTGGACCAATTGATTCTCGTCCACACGCCACACCTCGAAGACAAACTCAAGGGGACGAAACTCATACTCGATGCCCTCAAAGCGCATCCAAAAATCAAGCCGGACCGGGTGATCATCGACCACGTCGAGGAACACACCGTCGACATCGTGCTCGATCGGGGTTTCTGGGCCGGCATGACCCTCTATCCTGAATCCAAGTGCACCCCCGCCCGCGCCATCGACATTCTTGAGAACTACGGCACGGAGAAGATCTGGATGAACAGTGCCTGTGACTGGGGCATCAGTGTACCGCTTGCCGTCCCACGAACCGCATTGGAAGCAAAGGCGCGCGGCTACAACCGCAGGTGGATCGACAAGGTCATTTTCCAAAACCCGGTGAACTTCATGAAGCAGTGCAAGAAGTTCAAGAAGCCGGATGCGTAGTGGGAACTGGAAGTTGGCAGATGGAAGAAAGGGATCACACGCCGTGTGCCCGACTTCCATCCCCTGTCTACCAACTTTTATCTTCCATCCGCATCCTTTGGCTGCAGGAGCACCAACAGTCCTCCGACGATTCCCGATAGCCCCACGATCACCCACCAAACGAATGGGTTTATCGAATAGGCGTGCAATCCAAGCTTCGGTCCAACCAGCAGGGCAAAAGCCCAGTTCATTCCAAAAATGCCCATATACCGCCCTCGTCCATTCTCCGGTACAATCCGCGAAAGATGGCTCATCACCACTGGCAGGCTGATTATTTCCCCCAGGGTAAAGATGCACATCATAATAACGAAATCAGCAATCGTCGTCGCCCATGCCGTATAGAGAATGCCAATCCCCACCAGCGTATAGCCAATGAAGATCACGCGCCTTGGAGAGTAATTTCTGGTGATGCCCGTCAGCGGAAGTTCTACAAACACGATCAACGCACCGTTCAACGAATTAACCAATCCATACACCCAAGTCGGGCAGCCGTTATCCGTCACGTGGAGACTGAACGCGGCATTGATCTGCATGAACGGAATTGCGATCAGGAAACTGGCGATCCAGAACAGAATGAACGGCCGGTTGCCCAAGATTGCCCGGCAGATACTCGAAGCGTTTCGCTCCGCCTTTGATTCCCGATTGCCGTGCGGCAAGGCGAACAAGGCGATCACCCCGTAGAGCGCGGAGGTGACCGCGTCCGCATAGAACAACCATGACCAATCATAAGCCGCGATGAACCCACCCACCGACGGACCGAATGCCCAACCGGCATTCAGGGCCGTCCGGTTGGCCGCGTAGGCCGTCAACCGTTGCTCTTCGGGAATGATGTCCGCGATCAACGCGTTGACAGCCGGCCGATAGATTTCGCCGGTCAACCCGGCCAGCAGCATCAGACCGTAAATCCACCACAGCCCCTCCGCGCTGGGAATCGCGACCATCACCGCGCCGGTCGAAAAAAACGAGATCATCATCGTGTTCTTTCGTCCGATGGAATCGGCTAGTTGGCCGCCAATGAACGCGGCCCCGAGATTTCCTATACCGTAGGCCAGCAAGGCAGTTCCTGCTTGATGAACGTCGAATCCATGCCGCGTCATATAAAGCGTCATGAACGGCATCACCAATGTCCCACAACGGTTGATGAACGTGCCGACAAAGATGAACCAAGCCGCCCGCGGCAAGGCGCGCAGATCCTCCATCACGGTGTTGTTCGATTCGTTCATCAGGTTCGTTCCAAACAAAAACCCCGCTCGGTGATTCGAGCGGGGTTTTCGAAATCGCTTGATCTATCGACTACGACGCCACGCTCGCGAGAGAATACGCTGGCTTCACCAAATGGTGAATACCAACGCCCGGAAGGACCGGATGCTGATCGCGTTGCGTTTTAATGACGTCTGCCATTCGCGAGTTAGACTCGCAGGGTTCACCACTACGTCAATGACAGAATGCCGACATGCGCGTGCATGTGCGTGATTGAAAACGGTGTCAACTGAGGACTACACGATAAGAAACCCCGCGTTTGAAAACATCAGATCAAACGGTTTTCGACGCGTTCACCCTCACCCCACCCCCTGCTGGGAGAGGGATTGAGGGTGAGGGAGAAGACATACGGTTTCAGTTGAAGCATCTCCTGCTATTGCCACCACTTTTGATCACACACCACACCCTGTCACCAGCACCATGATTCTTGAACATTTCCGCGCGCTGCGATTTGATGCGCACCAGACATGACCCGACAACTGACAACTACCCTCACCGCCCTCCTCCTGATCTTCGGAAGTTTCGACACGCAGGCCGCCAAGAAATGGAAGCCGAAGCTGGGCATCCAGTCCTGGAGTTGCCGCAACATGACCTTCGAACAGGTCGTGAACTTTGCCAAGCACAACAAGATCAAATATCTGCAACTGATCGGAAAGCACATCAATCCACTGGACAGCAAGGAGAAGAATCTGGCGAAGAAGAAGGTTTTGGATGAGGCCGGGCTCGTTTGCTACACCTTCGGCGTCCAGCGCACCTACGACACGAAGGAAGAAAACCGCAAGACCTTCGAGTTCGCAAAGTACATGGGCATCAAGCTTATCGTTGTCGAGCCCCGCAAGATGGAGCAGTGGGACAACCTCGAGGAACTCGTGACGGAATACGACATCAAGCTCGCCATTCACAATCACGGTCATTCATCCGTGTACGGCACACCTGAGAAAGTGTGGAAGGTCCTCAAGAACCGCGACAGGCGCATCGGCGTCTGCGTCGACATCGGTCACATCAGCGGGGCGGGTTTTGACGTGGCGAAAGCGTTCGTGAACTACAACGGGCGCGTGTATGACTTTCACGTGAAGGACAAGAAGGTTGAGAAATCCAAGGAGGGCAAGAACATCATCCTCGATGTAGACATCGGCACGGGCGCGGCCAACTACAAAGGACTTTTTGCCGAACTCGCCAAGGTCAAATGGGATGGCGTGATGGCGATTGAAACCGACAACCGCACTTTCGCGCAGAACCCGCAGGAGTTCGTTGCCAAGGCCATTCGCTTCGTGAAGAAATCCACGCGTTAGGGAATAAGCGTAGCGGCAACGCATCAAAACGATTTGCCGGATTCGTCCGGTGGATTACGCTGCCAATGACCGATCTACATGAGCCAGCTCAAACGCATTCTTCTTGCTGAAGGTTTATCAACCGCGCCTCTCCCAACTGCCGGAGGGCAGATACGTTCAGCTGGCTGTCACCGATTCGGGTTGTGGCATGGATGAAGCCTCGCAGGAACGGATCTTCGAGCCGTTCTACACCACCAATGAAGTCGGCGAGGGAACCGGCCTCTGACTCTCGGCCATACACGGAATCGTTCGCAACCATCAGAGGACCGTCACGGTTTACAGCGAGCCCGGACGCGGAACGACTTTTCACATCTACTTTCCGTTGGACGGACGCGATGAGCCGGACAAACGCGAGAAGGGTTCAGCCGAATCACGAATTGGTTCTGGCCAGAGAATCATCCTGGTCGACGACAAGGCGGAGATGATCGAACTCGGCGCGGAAATGCTGGAACTGCTTGGCTATCGCGTCACCACCTATACCCAACCGGAGGCCGCGCTTGCAGCTGTCAAACAAACACCGGATCAAATCGATCTTCTGATCACCGACCTGACCATGCCGCGCATGACCGGCAAATACCTCGCACGTGAAGTCAGCAAAGCCCGCAGCGACCTGCCGCTGGTCCTCAGTTCGGGCTTTCGTGGAGATCTCGATCGCGACCAAGCCCGCGAGCTCGGTTTCTCAGCCGTTCTCGGCAAACCCTACAACCTCAAGGAACTTTCCGATACCTTCGCGGAAGTCTTTGAGGAATGGATCAGTGAGAAGGTGTAGCCACTTTCTGGATGGGTGGCTGCGAGCGTGAGCGATCAGATCCGGCGGACACTCCTCTGCTCGCTCACGCTCGCAGCTACATCACTGCTCAGAAAAATCCTTGGAGTCCGTCCCGGAAATCTTCTTTACTCGCCCTTCAATTCAGATGGCCGGCGACAACATTTATTACTTCGACAACAATGCCACCACCCGCATCGCGGAGGAGGTCATCGAATCCATGATGCCCTTCTTCACCGACCTGTGGGGCAACGCGTCTGCCGCGTACCGCTTCGGAACTGACGTCTCACGATCCATTCGCTATGCCCGTGCCAAGGTCGCCGAACTCGTTGCAGCCGAACCGGAAGAGATCATCTTCACGAGTTGCGGAACGGAGAGCAACAACGCGGCCTGGCAAGGTGCGCTCTTCACCCAGCCGGGCAAGAAACACATCCTCACCACTGCGGTCGAACATTCCGCGAACATGAAATTCGGAGATCACCTTAAGAAACGCGGATACGAAGTCACTTCCCTCCCGGTCGAATCAGACGGCTCCATCGACCTGCATCTCCTTGAAAAATCCATCCGCCCGGACACTGCGCTGGTGTCGATCATGTGGGCCAACAATGAAACCGGCGTCGTCCTGCCCATCGAAGAAATTGCCGCGATTGCGAGATCTCGCGGAGCACTGTTTCACACCGATGCCGTGCAGGTTGCCGGCAAGATGAACATCGACGTTCGCCTCACGCGCGTTGATTACCTCTCCCTCTCCGCCCATAAACTTCATGCGCCAAAAGGCATCGGCTGTCTCTTCGTGCGCAAGGGTGCGCCCTTCACTCCCTACGTCGTCGGAGGCGGGCAGGAACGCGGTTGCCGCGGAGGGACGGAGAACGTGCCTTACATCGTCGGATTCGGTCGCGCGGCCGAACTCGCCATGGCCTCAATCACCGAGGAAAACACCCGCGTCCGCGATCTTCGCGATCGCATGGAAAACACCATCCTCGACACCATTCCCCGCACCAGCCGCAACGGCGCCCGCGCCAGCCGTCTACCCAACACATCGAACCTCGCATTTCACGGAGTCGAAGCCGAGGCCCTGCTGCTGATGCTCGACCGCGCCGGCATCTGTGCGGCCACTGGTTCCGCATGCAAGACCGGGTCCATCGAACCGTCCCACGTCCTCACCGCCATGGGCCTGCGTTCCGACCTCGCCAAGGCATCCATGCGCCTCAGCCTCGGGATTTACAACACCCACGAAGACGTTGACTTCCTTCTCGAAAAGCTCCCCGAAATCATTTCCAAGCTTCGCGACGAGGAATAAGCACATTGTGCTGGGTGTCTACTTAACAGCGGTGGCCACAGCAACAGAGGCCTCTACTGAAACCGTATGTCTTCTCCCTCTCCCTCAATCCCTCTCCCGCTGGGAGAGGGAAGTTGTGCTGTCGCCATACATGACACCGCTTCCTGGATGAGCACGCATTTCATGTTCTCCCTCTCCCAGCGGGTGAGGGAGAACGCATCGAAGACCGTTTGATCCGACTACTGTCAATCGTGCGTTTTCTTATTGCGTAGTCCTCAGTTGCCACCACTTCTAATCCCTCACTTGCGCCGTTCCCGGCTCTGCTTCCCTTGACACCCGTCCGCGCCAAAACAGATGATAGGCCACAACGTGGCTGCGCGGGAATCGATCCCAAGTTCAACTGAGTCCCCCATCAACTGGTGCGGACGTGGCTTCTCGTTTACCTTCCCCCGCCCCGCGATCGTGATGGGTGTCCTGAACGTCACACCTGATTCTTTCTCCGACGGCGGAAAGTTCACCGATCTCGAAGCAGCAACGACTCAGGCCAAACGCATGATTGATGGAGGCGCGGAGATCATCGATGTCGGAGGCGAGTCCACCCGCCCGGGAGCGGAGTTGGTTTCCACTCCAGAGGAAATCGACCGGGTCGTTCCAAGCATCGAGAAGATTTGCGCGGAGTTTGATGTTCTCGTCTCGATTGACACACAGAAGCCGGACGTTGCGCAGGCCGCATTGGCGGCCGGAGCGTCCATCGTGAACGACATCGCATCCAACCGCGAGGACACCGAAATGTGGAAACTCGTCGCACGCAAAAACGCCGGATACATCGCCATGCACATGCAGGGAAATCCGCAGACCATGCAGGATTCCCCAGCCTATGAGGACGTCGTTGCCGAAGTTCAGGCGTTTTTCGAGGATCGCCTTCAAAAACTGGCGAAAACTGGCGTTTCCATCGAACAGGTGGTTTTCGACGTCGGAATCGGCTTTGGAAAGACCTTGGAACACAATTTACAGTTGCTCGGCGGCTTATCGATGTTTACAACGTTAAAGCGGCCTCAATTGCTGGGAGTTTCGCGAAAATCACTCTTTGGAAAGCTGCTGGATTTGGACGTCGATCGACGCCTTCCACCGGGTTTGGCCTGCGCGACATGGGCGGTCGCGAACGGAGTTCAGATTCTCCGAGTGCACGATGTGGCTGAGACCGTGCACGCAGTGCGGATGGCCGAATCCATCCTTGAACGAGCCAGAACATGACGACCGAGTTGTTGCTAGAAGCTTGGGGACCATTGCTGGAGATACTCATCCTCGCGGTGGGCATCTACCACGTCCTCAACTTCATGCGTGGCACCCGCGGCGCACCGGTCGTCACCGGATTCATCGTCGTCCTTCTCGGCTTGACGCTCCTCACAGTCGTGCTCGACCTCAACGTGCTGCGCTGGTTGTTGGGAACTTTCTTCGTTTTCATTGCGGTGGCATTCCTCGTCATCTTCCAACCGGAAATGCGCCGGATGTTTGCGCAACTGGGGAACCAATCAATGTTCCAGGCGCAACACGAACAGCGCGAGAATCTGGAGATCATCGTGGACGCTGCCGAGAACATGGCCGAGGCAAAGATCGGCTGCATCATCGCGATCGAGCGAAACATTCAGTTGCCCGAAGTGGTCGAGTCCGGAGTCGAGGTGGACTGCGAAGCCACTCCCGAGATGTTGGAGACGATCTTCTTCCCAAACAACGCGATTCACGATGGCGGGGTGATCATCAAGGAAGACAGGATCACCCACGCGGCCGCAATCTTCCCACTCACCCATCAACCCAACCTGGCAACCACCATGGGAACCCGTCATCGCGCGGCGATCGGATTGACTGAGGAAACCGATGCGGCCGTGGTCCTGGTTTCCGAAGAGACAGGAGGCATTGGCTACGCCTACAAGGGACAACTTACGCGTGACGTCACGCCCCAAGAATTGCGTTCCTTTCTCACCTCCATCCTCGTCAGCCGCCGTCGCCCCAAGACCGTGGTCGATCGCCTGCGCCGCTGGATTGTCAAACACATACCGTCCTGGACCACGGTCAAATAATTCATGTCACTGCGTCGCCTCATCCAACACAACTTCTGGCTCAAGCTGTTCTCGCTGCTGATGGCCACGATGTTATGGTTCGCGGTATCGTCGATACAGAAGCAACCGGATCGGGTGCCCGGATTCGAAACCGGACTGCAAAGAAGGACCTTCGAAAAGCTCCCCGTCGCCGTGTTGAAGAAGCCGATGGATCCCGAACTCTACACCGTCAGTCCGGAGCACACCGATGTCACCGTCGAAGGCCCTAGAGAAGTCCTCGAATCCTTGACCACCCGCGACCTCGAGATTTTCATCAACCTCGCCAACCGAAGCTTCGAGAGTTCCGTGTATCAAGTGCACGCGCATGTTCTCGCCGAAGTGGAAGTCGTGGACATCTCCCCGAGAACAGTTCGCGTAAAACGTTTTTCACCCTGACCAAGAAGAACAACAACAAGAAGATCTTTGGCACCGACGGTGTCCGGGGCACAGCCAATGTTGAACCGGTAACCGCCGAAACTGCCCTCAAGCTCGGGCGCGACGCGGCCCACGTGTTCAAGAACCTGAATCCCACGCCCCGGGACCACGGCAAACACCGGATCGTCATCGGCAAGGACACCCGGCTCTCCGGTTACATGCTCGAGAATACCATTTCCTCCGGAATCCTCTCCATGGGTGTTGACGTCTTGTTCATCGGCCCGCTGCCCACGCCACACGCTCGCTGCGCGCAGACGCCGGCATTGGCACCACCGCCTCCCACAATCCCTATGCGGACAACGGCATCAAGTTCTTTGGCGCCGACGGACACAAACTGGCCAATGACATCTAGAACCTGGTCGAGCAACTCGTCTTCAGCGAAGAAATCGAGAACATCCGCGTGAAAGAAAAACCGCCCTTCGAAGAAGTTGATGGATTGATGGACCTGGTGAAGAAGGCCGAGGATGAGGTCAAACCCAAAGACGCCCGTGTACTGCTTCGCCACTCCGGAACGGAGCCAAAAGCTCGTCTGCTCATCGGCAAGTGGGCCACTCAAATCGCCGACGTGATCAAGAAACACATCGGAGCCTGAAGACTCTCATTGTTCTCGTTGGTGGGGCGAAGCTCCCGCCGAGGGTGGCCAGTCTCTGGCACGTCAAAAAACGTACCAGCATTCGCCAAGCCAATTGAAGAGTGCCAACCTCCTGGTTGTGGACGGGTCTCCTGACCCGTTCTCTCGATTGTGAAATGCCAACCGACTGACCAAGCGGCTCAGCGGGAGCTTCGCCCCGCCGATTTGCCGCCCGTTACTCGCTTACCAACCAGTCCCTGTATTTCCGAATGATGACGTGATCCCGCCCGTGATCCGCAGTGAATTCATTGACAACCGCCATTTCCTCCCGGCGAAACCACGCGCCATTGTTCCGGCCATTCACGGTAATGGGCGGAACCAGCCCATCCAACGAGGCCTTGCCCGACATCAACTTGGTTGACCATCCCATGGTCGGGGACTCAAACAGCCAGATCGCATATTCCTTCTCGTCGGAGAAGATGAGGTCGTCATCTCCGTCATGATCGATGTCCACAAAGCGCATGCTCTTGCTGAACGGCCGTGGGAGCGAGAACTGAGCGGGTTTCCAACGCATCCCGTTTCCTGACAGGTAGACATTCCTCATCGAGATGATGTCAGAAACACCGTCGCCATTCAGATCACTGCAATGAAGCGGCAGCAACGAGGCGACGTTCTTCAGACCTGGTGCTTCGAACCACGCCCCGTCAGTAAAGTGCCAGATCTTCAATTCGCCCTTCTCGGCGTAAACGAATCCGGCTCTCCCCAGTCGGTCGACGCTGATGAATCTGCCATTGGGATTCTGCATGATCATCGGCGAACGTATGCTCTCAAATGCGCGTTGGACCGGAAGCCATACCCGTGTCTGGTCCAGGTGGACTACATCCAAGTGTCCGTCGGCGTTCAAATCCAGCAGGCAGACGGGAGTCTTTGGTGAGGAATTGAGCGCGTTCGATTCAATCCGATTCATCACCTCGCGACAGTTTAGGAACTTCACCTTCTCGCCGTATCGCTCCACGGCATAGTCAATCAGGGCGACCATCTGTTCGGCGTCGATGTATCCGTGCGGATGAAAGCAGATCGTCATCACGCCCTGTTTGGCGACGGTGATGTCCAAGGCACGCTTCCAGTCTTCGACCGTTTCGTCACTGCGATGTCCGTAGGCGTGCACTCCGTGTGCATCACCGGGAATGATCGCTGGCAGTTCCCAGATTCGCCGGTTGATCAAGTATGGGTACGGGTAATCCTCGACGTAATTCACAAACTTCTTCGTGAAAGGAATACCCGTTATGCGGTTCGCGAATCGATGCGTCCCGTCGGGTTTGAAATACCACCCCTTCGACAGGTTCGGATCGGGCTTCAGGTACACCGTGAAGATACTCGTGTCCATTTTCAGTCCCCCCCGCGGAAAGACCTCAGTGAAGAATCGGGGTGAAGCTGTATTCCGCGCATCACAACCAGGCGTGCGGTGTGCCACCGGCCACTCAGGCGTAAGAAACCGGAAGAGATTCGTAACACTGCCGAAGAAATCCCCTTTGACGAGAGCAAGACTGTCCTCGCCATCCTCGGCCGCTCGCATCAAGGGCACCGGATGGGTGAAAGTGTGGCATTCCATCGACATACCCATCTCCAACATCTGCGACGCTATCGGATCGTTCGGTTCAAGCTGCAGGCAAAAAACACTGATCGGCGCCCGTCCATCGATCTTCATCAACCGATTCGCAATCGGCTTGAGAAAATCGAAATAAACGCGGGGCTGCCGCGCGTAGGCAGGAAGCCCCTTTGGCCGTGTCGTCGGGAACTCCCGACACATGTCGTCGATGGAGAGAACGATTACGGCTTCGACTTCTGGTTCACCGACCCAAGCGGGCGTGGTGAATTTCGGAAAGTCGCCATGCGGGTAATAGGGATCTTCGCCGGAGAGATATCCGAATCTCGAGCCCGCGAAGACCTCACACATGCCGAGCAACAGGATGAACAGCGTGCGGGCGTAGTATTCTTGACTCCCATTCATGCGAGCATTTTATGAATCACATCGCCGTGCACATCAGTCAGCCGATGATTGCGTCCCTGGTGTCGATAGGTGAGCTGTTCGTGATCAATACCCAAACAATGAAGAATGGTGGCATGCAGATCGTGAACATGAACCCGGTCCTCAATCGCGTGATAACCGAAATCGTCCGTGTTGCCGACCACAGTGCCGGACTTGATGCCTCCACCGCACAGCCAGGTTGAAAACGCGTAGGGATGATGATCACGCCCTTCGCGGCCGGGCGTAAATCCACGGCGGACTTCATTCATGGGCGTGCGTCCGAATTCACCACCCCAGATAATGAGCGTTTCATCGAGCAGACCGCGTTGTTTCAGATCGCGTATAAGCGCCGCGCAGCCGGTATCGACCATGTCGCAATCCTTCTTCAGATTCACGTTCAGGTTGTTGTGATGATCCCAGTTGGAATGCGCCAACATGGCAAAGCGAACCCCACGCTCAACCATGCGCCGGGCCAGCAGGCAATTTGTGCCGAAGGGCCTGGTGAGTTCGTGATTCAGTCCGTATGCCTCGCGCGTGGCTTCGGATTCGCCGTCGAGTTTGACGAGTTCCGGTACAGCGGCCTGCATTCGAAAGGCCATCTCGTAGGAGGCGATCCGGGATTTGATCTCCGGGTCGCCGGTCGTGCGAAAGCGTTCCCTGTTCAATGCGCCAATGGCTTCGATGCGGGCCCGTTGTTCGGAACGATCCACGCCCGGAGGGTTCACCACATTGAGCACAGGTTCGCCCTGGCTGCGAAACGTAACCCCGCGGTATTGCGACGGAAGAAATCCATTGGACCACACATTCGATCCCGCACAGATGCCATGACCCGAATCGGAAGTCATCACGATGTAGCCGGGCAGATCCCGGGACTCCGATCCAAGGCCATAGGTGATCCACGAACCCATGCTGGGATGTCCGAACAGAGTGTTGCCGCAACCAAAAAGAAGCTGCGCCGGATCGTGCACGTTGGTGTGCGTGTGCATCGATCGAACCAAGCATATCTCATCGGCTATGGATCCGATATGCGGAAGGTAATCGGAGATCTCGATGCCGCTCTGGCCCTGTGGTTCAAAGATCCGCGGACTCGCAAATAGCGTGGGTGATGCCTTCACCACCGGATCGTTCAATCCCTTGAGGAGATGATCTGGCGCGCGCTGCCGATGGCGCTTGCTGAGTTCAGGCTTGGGATCATAGAGGTCCAAGTGCGAAGGCGCACCGACCATGAAGAGAAAGATGACGTTCTTGGCGCGGGGTGCTCGTTGACGAGCGGGCGCATCGGCAAGCGCCTCATCGGCAAGAAGATTCGCAAGCGCGATGGATCCGAAACCGTTCGCCGTCTGGCTGAGAAAGGAACGTCGATCGATGTGGCCAGCCTGGTTCATTCTTTGGTGATGAATTCGTCGAGATTCAACAACACCATCGCGGTCGATTCCCAGGCGTACCATTCCGAGAGTGTGCATTCCGGAATGCCAATCGGCTTTCGTTTGTTCTCCTCCGAACGAGCTGCCGCCTTGCGATCGTGCCAGTGCTCTCGAAGTCGTTTCAGTTCAAACTCGTTCGGTGTGCGGCCAAACGCGATGGCGAAGGCATGAGCAAGTTGATCGCCCAGCGATTGGCTCCGTCGCTCGCGCAAAACGCGAAGGGCGAATTCACGTGCTGCCTGAACGAAGACTGGATCATTGAGCAGTGTGAGTGCCTGGAGGGGCGTATTGGATCGATCGCGCCGTGAGCAGGAGCGATTGACGTTGGGCAGATCGAAGGTGGTGAATTGTGCGTAGGGCGCGACGCGCTGAATCCAGGTATAGATTCCACGGCGAAAACGATTCCCGCCCTCACTCGTCGGCCACTTCGCGTTGTAGCTGGCCTCCTCGGTGACGCTGTCCGGTTGGGGCGGCCTCACGCTGGGACCGCCGATTCGGGTATCCCA
>CEUN01072188.1_pt1 | contig 28312 bp, 27 predicted proteins | sample 361501 | NCBI WGS metagenome assembly CEUN01 (sample SAMEA2622801, study PRJEB7988) | marine metagenome | biome: marine biome (ENVO:00000447); feature: marine epipelagic mixed layer (ENVO:xxxxxxxxx); material: "saline water (ENVO:00002010), including plankton (ENVO:xxxxxxxx)" | depth 120 m | reverse complement strand
ATGGTAGAAAAATTTGTTAGCGTACCGCCTAACCATCTTTCAACAACATAAAACATGCCGCACCTATCTGCTTCCTGCTGTATGACGTCTTTTGCATGTTTTTTGGTTCCTACAAATAAAACTTCCCCATTTCTATCTACAGTAGATTTAATAAAAGACAAAGCTTTGTTTAAACGATCTATTGTATCATCGAGATTAATAATATCAATACCATTCTTTTGAGAAACAACATAATCTCTAAAATTAGGATCAGTCTTACTTGTCACATGCCCAAAATGAGCACCGGATTTTAACAATTCATCTTTTGTAATATTGATCATAATATATTATCTCTTTGAAAATTGGAATTTCTTTCTTGCTCCAGGTTGACCATATTTCTTTCTTTCAACCTCTCTAGAATCTCTTGTCAATAAACCATGAGATTTTAACTGAGATCTGAATTCTTCATTAGAGCTTAATAGCGCTCTTGCAACACCTAACTGAATTGCTCCAGCCTGACCAGTTAATCCGCCTCCTGAAACATTAATTGTTAAATCATATTTATTTTTAAGATTCAAAATATCGAGTGGTTTCATGGCATGAATTACCAAGGATTCTCTTTTGAGATATGAATTAATATCAGATTTTTTATTTATAACAAATTTTCCCGACCCATGTGACAAATATACTCTTGCTGTTGAGTTTTTTCTTCGTCCAATGGCGGTAAAAGATTCTTTTTTCACTATGCGTCACTCCATTTAACAGGATTTTGAGCTTCATGATTATGAACTTCACCTTTGTAAACTCTAAGATGACCTATAATTTCTCTACCTAATTTATTCTTTGGTAACATACCCTTAACAGCATTGATAATTACTTTATCAGAGCTGTTTTTCATTAAATCGCTATAATTAATCATTTTTGCCCCACCAGGATAACCTGAATGTTTGAAATACTTCTTAGAATCAGCTTTATTCCCTGTTAATCTAATTTTATCAGAATTAATAATAACAACAGCATCTCCCATATATAAGTTTGGTGCAAAGTTAGGTCTATGTTTACCTCTCAATATTTGAGCTACTTTAGATGCAAATCTCCCTAATACCTGGTTGTCGGCATCAAGCAACCACCATCTGTGGTCTATTTCTTTAACTGATATTGTCTTTGTTTTCATAAACTTTTAAAACGAAGAAACTTAATTGATGTGACTTGATTAGTCAATAACAATGATTAGTAAATTTATAAAGTGAAAAATGAGTCTTTTGAGAACACATATTTAACTTTACCAACTAAATCATGTCCAATAAAAGGTGAATTGGATGATTTAGAATAAATATTTTTTTCTGAAAATTTCCACTTCTCATTTGGGTCAAAAATAGTAATTTGGGCCTTTTCACCTACTGCAAACAAATCTCTATTGATATTCATAATCTTTCTAGGATTAACAGTTAATTTTTCAATTAATGATTTAAGACTCATTCCGTTATCTTTAACTAAAACCTTATTTACTACTCCAAAACAACTTTCTAAACCAATCATACCAAATTCGGCATCATTGAAAGTCGTTTCTTTATCCTCAATTGTATGAGGAGCGTGATCAGTAGCAATACAATCAATAATACCACTCTTAATACCTTCAATTAATTTTTTTCTATCAGATTTAGATCTAATTGGAGGTCCAACTTTTAGGTTTGTGTTAAAATCGACAATATCATCATCGCAAAAATATAAATGGTGAGGAGAGACCTCTGCAGTAATCAGTTTATTCTTTGACTTAAATAATTTAACTAGCCCAACAGAATCTTTCGTTGAAATATGTGGAATATGTAATCGAGCACCCAAGGATGAGGCCAGTGCAAGATCTCGATAAACCATGATTGATTCTGCTAAACTTGGGTTGCCTTTAAGGCCTAAATTGTTTGAATTTGGACCTGCATTCATTACTCCTTCATTTCTTAAATAGATATCCTCTGCATGATTAATAATAGGAAGGTTCGTCATTTTTGAATATTTCAATGCTAATGCCATAAACTGTGCATTTTGAATAGGAATTCCATCATCGCTAAAAGCAATAGCACCATTATCTTTCATTATAAGCATTTCAGTTAATTCTTCTCCTTTTTGACCTAAAGATACAGCGCCAATAGGAAAGATATCTATTGGAAGAGTATTACTCTTACTTTTTATATAATAAACATGTTCTGGAGAATCAATAGGAGGATTAGTATTAGGCATTGTACACACTTGAGTAAAACCACCTGCCAGTGCAGCTATAGATCCAGATTCAAGCGTTTCTTTGTCTTCTCTTCCAGGTTCTCTAAAATGCACATGAATATCACAGAAACCATGAGTTACTACCAAACCTTTACAATCGATTCTAAATATATTTTTATCCTTAGAAGATATATTTTTCTTGATAGAAGCAATTTTTCCATTCTCTATTAGAATATCTCCAATAAATGTTTTTTTAGAGAAAGGATCAATAATCCTACCTCTTTTTAATAATACTTTTTTTGGCTGTTTCTTATTAATCATATTTGACTTGATTTATCTCCTAATAATAAGTAGAGAATTGCCATTCTTGATGCTACACCATTTAAAACCTGATCCAAAATAACAGCATTTTCAGAATCAGCGATTTTACTGTCAATCTCTACTCCTCTATTCATTGGACCTGGGTGCATAATAGTAATATCTTTTTTTAATTTATTAATTCTTTCATAAGTCAATCCAAAAAACTTATGGTATTCTCTCTTTGAAGGAATTCTACCTAAATGCATTCTTTCTAGCTGTATACGTAACGCAATAACAGCGTCACACCAGTTTAGAACTTCATCCACATTATTTGTCACATTAACTCCTAGCCTTGAAACATCATTTGGAAGTAATGTACTAGGACCACAAACTACAACTTCAGCGCCTAACTTCCTTAAACCGAATATATTGCTCCTTGCTACTCTACTGTTTAATATGTCTCCAATAATTCCAATCTTAAGATTTTTAATTTTTCCAAATTTTTCTTTTAAAGTAACCATATCTAATATTGCTTGAGTAGGATGCTCATGAGATCCATCTCCAGCATTAATAACAGAACCATCAATGTACTCAGTTAATTTAAGTGCAGACCCTGGATGAGAATGACGTATAATCGCACCATCAATCTGCATTGACTCAATATTTTGAACTGTATCTTTTAAAGTTTCACCTTTTTTAACGCTGCTTGTAGATGCTGAAAAATTAATGCTATCTGCACCTAATCTTTTTTCTGCTAATGTAAAACTAATCTTTGTTCTAGTAGAATTTTCGAAAAACATATTTACAAGAGTTTTATCTTTAAGCAAACCAATTTTTCTCTCAGGAGTATTGAGAATTTCTTTAAACTTAAATGAAGTGTCGATGATTTTATTCAAATCAGAAATTGGAAAGTTTTCTAAACCAATAAGATGTTTGCTTTTCAGCATGATTTAATCCTCCAATTTTTGCGCAAGTTAGCAGATTTGAGTTATTTTGTCAACCATATCATCAGAATTAATATTGTCAGCATCAATCACTATATTAAATTCTTGTGCATCAAACCATTTTAACTGTCTTTTAGCATACTGTCTTGTTCTGATAATAATTTTTTCACAAGCTTCTTGCAAGCTCATATTTGCAATTAAATATGAAGCAATTTCATCAAAACCAATATAGTCCAATTGACTAACATCATAACCTTTATCAATGATATTTTTTACCTCTTCTATCAATCCATTTTCTAACATATAATTTGTTCTTTTGACTATTCTTTTTTGAAGAATTGGTCGCGACATTTTTAAATAAACTGTAAAAAATCTATCATGAAAATCACTTTTTTCATTTTCTGATGAAAAATTATCTGACATATTTTTTCCTGTAGTCTCATATAATTCTAATGCTCTAATTAATCTTTTTTTATTATTAATGTGAACTTTTAAAGCATAATTAGGATCAATAGATTCTAATTTTTTATATAAAACTTCCTTATCAATATCATATTCTTTTTCTAATCTTTTACGAACATCTAGATCAGTCTTACTCTCGGAAAAAATACCTTCAAATAATGCTTTAAAGTACAAGCCAGTTCCTCCACATAAAATAGGAACCTTTTTTCTATCAATTATTTCATAAATTTTCTCATCAACAAGCTTTGCATATTCTCCTGCTGATATTGGTTCATTTAAATCTTTAATTCCGATTAGATGATGAGGAATAGCATCTAGCTCTTTTTTTGATGGTTGTGCTGTACCAATTGGAATTGATTTATATATTTGTCTTGAATCAACTCCAATCACTTCTCCATCTATATTCTGTGCTAATTTGATTGCAAGATTAGTTTTACCAGATGAAGTTGGACCAGATATAGCAAATACTTTATCCAAAACTAACCAATCAATAGAGATAAAATAAGTTCAACAGGGAATCCAATAATAGACCAAATTATTGGAATATTTGTAATTAGTTGAATAAAGATTAAACCTAATAAAATTCTTGGGCCATAATACTCTATTTGATATAAAGTTCTAGGATCTCTTATAAACAAAGGTAAGATTCTTGAACCATCTAATGGAGCAATCGGGATCATATTAAACATTGCCAACAAAACATTTATATAAATGAAAAAATATAAACCTTGCGCAAATTGATCACTTATAAAAACGTTATTGTAAATGAGAGCCCCACCCACAGCTAACACAATATTAGATGCAGGACCTGCAAGCGCAACAAGCATCATATCTTTTCGTGGATTCGATAAATTTGCCATATTTACTGGTACTGGTTTAGCCCAACCAAAACCAACAAAATACAATACAAAAAATCCAATAGGGTCTAGATGATTTAAAGGATTCAAATTCATCCTGTTTTGATAATATGCGGTATTATCTCCTAATAAATATGCTACTTTAGCATGAGCATATTCATGTACAGTCAATGCAAATAAAATACATGGCAATAGTATAAGTTGTAATTCTAGAGGTAAAGTAACCATATTTTAAAATAGTTAATTCCTATCTTTTTCAAAAGCTTTCATGTATTCAGTTTCTACAAATTCTCTAGAAAGATGGGTATAGATTTCTGTTGTAGATATATCAGCATGACCCAATAACGCTTGAACTTCGATCAGATTTGCACCTCCATCAATTAAATGAGTAGCAAAAGAATGTCTAAAACTGTGAGGGGATATTTTTTTTGTTACACCCGCTAGATCAACATACTTTTTAACCTGTCTCCAAACAGACATTCTTGTCAAAGGAAGACCATTATTACTTAGAAAAACATGATTTGTATTTTTGTTTGATTTGGAAGACAAAATTCTTCTAGAATTTTTAATATAATTATCAAGCCATTTCCTTGCATAATATGTCAATGGAATAATTCGTTCCTTATCTCCTTTGCCAAAAAAACGTATTAAATCTAAATCAAATTGTATATTATTTAATTTTAAATCACAGACTTCAGTAACTCTCAAGCCAGAAGAATATAACATTTCTAATATACATCTATCTCTAATAGATAAGATTTCATTTTTACCATTCTCAGATACTGAAAAGATATTATTTATTTCATTAATCGTAAGAATCTCTGGTAATCTTTTAGGAATCTTAGGAATAAAAATACCATTTAATGGATTGTCCTTAATCACTTCTCTATCTAATAAAAAACTAAAATAAGATGAAAGCGAAGCAAGCTTCCTTTTAATTGTTCTTGGTGAAAATTTCCTATCTGATAAATTTCTAAAAAATAATTTTGTATGTTTGTTATTTAATTTTTTAAAAGAAATTTCATTCTCTTCCAAAAAATTATTAAAAGACTTTAAATCAGATAGGTACGAACTAATTGTATTATTAGAATAATTTCTTTCAATTTTCAAAATTCGAGAAAAATCATCTAAATATGGCAACATGTTATGTGATTAATTGATTATATTTTTCAGCATTGAGCAACCCATCCAAATCAACATTTTTATCAATCTTTATTTTTACCATCCAGCCATCTTTATATGGATCTTCATTCACTTTTTCAGGGTTGTCATTTAAAATATCATTTATTTCACAAATTTCACCATCAATAGGCATATAAAGATCAGAAACTGTCTTTACTGCTTCAATTGTACCAAAAATTTCTCCCTTATTAAAAACTGAATTTAAGGCTGGAAATTCTAAGAATATTATATCGCCTAGTTCGCTTTGGGCAAAATCAGTGATTCCTATTGTCGCAATTTTTCCATCAATTTTAATCCACTCATGCTCTGATGTATAAAGTAAATTATCTGGTATACTCAATTATTCCCTCCGTTTTCTTCATCGTTTTCTAATAAATCTGAATCTTGATCATTTGGTTCTTCTTTCAAGAATTTATCTAAAAAATTTATATTGAAGTTACCATTAATAAAATCATCATTTAAAAGGATTTTCTCCAATAATGGTATGGTAGTATTAGGTCCTTCTATTATTGTCTCATCTATGGCTCGTTTCATTCTAATGATAGCTTTTTTTCTATTACTAGCATGAACAATTAATTTTCCAATCATAGAATCATAAAAAGGAGGTATATCGTATCCTGCATATACATGAGAATCAATACGAATTCCGATACCGCCAGGAAAATGAAGGGATTCAATCTTCCCAGGAGAAGGAATAAAATTATTAAATGGATCTTCTGCATTAATTCTGCATTCTATTGAATGTCCTTTTATAGAAATCATATCTTGTTTAATCAAGAGCTCTTCACCATGATGCAGCCTAATTTGCTCTTTAATTAGATCAAGCATTGTAACCATTTCTGTGACAGTATGTTCTACTTGAATTCTTGTATTCATTTCTATGAAATAATAATTTTTATCATCATCTACTAAAAACTCTACTGTACCGACACCAACATATTTTACAGATTTTGCTAAATCAATTGCTTTTTGACCAAGTGTATTTCTTAAACTTTCATCTATAAACGATGATGGTGATTCCTCAATTAGCTTTTGATTGCTTCTTTGAATAGAGCACTCGCGCTCACCTAAATGAATATAATTTCCGAATTTATCACCCATAATTTGAATCTCAATATGGCGAGCATCTTTAACAAATTTTTCCACATATATATCTGCATTATTAAATGCTTTATCAGCCTCAGATTTTACAATAGAGAATGATTGTTCAAGCATAGATGGTTCATCGACTACGCGCATGCCTTTACCCCCTCCTCCCGCAGAAGCTTTCAACATTATTGGATAGCCAATATTATTGCATATTTCAGTTAATTCATCAATATTGCTAACAGCAATTTTACTACCAGGAATAATTGGAACTTCAGCCTCGTTTGCAACATTTCTTGCATTCACTTTATTGCCCATTAAATCTATAATATCTCCATCTGGACCAATAAAAGAAAAATCATTGTCCTTACATATTTGACTAAATTGACCATTTTCTGCTAAAAAACCATACCCAGGATGAATTGCATCTGCATTAGTAATCTCTCCTGCTGCAATAATTCTTGGAATATTTAAATAGCTTTTTATTGGAGGACCTTCTCCTATACATATTGCTTCATCAGCAAACTTAACATGCAAAGACAATTCATCTGGCTTTGAATATACTGCTACAGTTTTAATTCCCATTTCTTTGCATGCACGAATAATTCTTATAGCGATTTCGCCTCGATTTGCAATAAGTATTTTTTTAAACATAAATATTTATTCAGAGGAATCTATAATAAAAAGAGGTTGATCAAATTCTATTGGATTACCATCTTCAATTATGATTTCTTTAATTGTACCACTCTTTTCGGATTGAATTTCATTCATTATCTTCATTGCTTCAATAATACAAAGTGTATCACCTTCATTAACTTTTGTTCCAATTTCTACAAAAGGTTTAGAATCCGGATCTGGGCAAGAATAGAATGTTCCAGGCATAGGAGATCTGACAGTAAATGTATCTGAAGACGTTGGCGTTGGAATTTCTTCAGTTTTTGTGGGTTCATTCGAAGAAGATTCTTCTATTTTAGCAATAGGCTGTTCTGGCAAAGATTCAGAATCAGCATTAACAATTGGAGCATCTTTAGTAACCTTTATCTTACTAAACCAAAAACGAACTTCAATTTCATTGATATTGCTATTCTCTAAAATATAAATAACTTCTTTTAATTTGTCTTTCCACATAAAACTAACTTTTTAATCTTTCAGAATAATGGCCAGACTTAGTATCAATTTTTAAGATATCTCCTTCATTAATAAAAAGAGGTACTTGCAATTCTAGGCCTGTTTCCATTTTTGCCGGTTTTGTTGCATTTGTTGCAGTATTCCCTCTTAAACCAGGATCTGTCTCCACTACTTTCAATTCTACTTTTGGAGGCAGATTAATATTAATAATTTCATCTCCATCAAAAAGAATCTCAATATTATCGCCTTCTTTTATATAATAATGATTGTCTTCGATTAGTGAATGAGAAACTTCTATTTGATTGAATGTATCATTATCCATAAAAATATAACTATCTGTATCTTGATATAAATATTGGAATCTTTTTGAAGTAACTCTTAAAAATTCAAGCTTAACACCAGAATTGAAGGTTTCATCGATGATTTTTCCAGTTTTGATATTTTTTAATTTTGTCCTTACAAATGCAGGGCCTTTACCGGGTTTCACATGCTGAAACTCAACCACTTTCATGCGAGCATTTTTATGCAGCAATATAGAGCCATTTTTTATATCTGCTGTAGTTGCCATAGCTGAAAATTAATTGGTTTATATTAGTTTTCTTACAAATTTTTTTGCTAATGTTAAATCTTTTTTTCTTTGAGATATTGCATATTCTTTATTAGCGAACTTGACAGAATCAATGTGATCTAACAAATCATATAAATTTTTATCTTGAAAAAAATTATTTAATTCAACTGATGTCATCTCGTGCGCGATAATATAGTATTCATTTTCTATGAACTTTTTGATAATATTAGATAAAGATTCATAGAATTCTTTATTTGATAAATTATCCGATTTTATTGCTTTGATTGCTTTGATTGCATCTTCTCTTGGATTGTAGTTGAAAAAAACTTTTTGCAAAAACTTTTTACCTTTGTTGCGACTATTCCATATATAGGCAACAAAAAAAAGTAAAATAATAATAACCAATAAAGCAGAAACCCTTTCATAACTATAAGGAAGATCTATTTTTCTAATAGGCTTATCTGGTTTGATATCAGATAATTCATCATTCGAAAGAGCAGATTGAATATTAATTTTAATATACTCAGTATTATATGTATTTGATTCAATGGAATCATTTGAACTAACCATTATAAAATAAGGTGGTATTATTGCTCTACCTGTATCCCAAAAAGTTATTTCGAAATCAATATTATAGGAAGTATCAAAAGAATCAATATTAGAGCTTTTAATAATAACCATAGAAGAGTCAGTAATCCATAGCGATGAGTCTGCCCAACCTTGCTCAAGTATTTTATAATCGTTATCTAAATTTTTTATATCAATTTCTAAATGTAAAGGATAGCCAATTTCAACATTTGTTGTATCTATAGAGTATTCAAAATATATATCTTCATCAATATCTGAGCAACTAGATAACAATATTAGAAATAATATATAAGGATATCTCATTTATTATATACGCTTTGCTCTCTTTTTAAAAAAGTGAGTTAATGTTTTAATATAGTCTTGATTAGTTCCAATCTGAATTAAATCAAAACCCATATTTTTACATTTTTGAGAAAATTCTTTTAAATTTTTTTTGAAATATTTGGAAAAATCTTTTCGATTCTTTTTGCTAGAAGTATCAATCCAAACTTTTTCTCCTGATTCAGAATCGTGAACTTCGACTAAACCAAGATTCGGGAATTCTTCTTCAAAGAAATCATAAATCTGAATACCAATTAAATCGTGTTTAAAATTAAGATGTTTTAGTTCTGACCAAAAATTATCATCCACAAAATCTGATATGAGGAAAATAACGCTTTTTCTATTAGAAACCCTGCTAGCAAACTCTAGAACATTTTTTATAGATGTCTTATTTTCATTATTATCATAATCATAATTAACTAGATCAGTAATTAGTCTTAAAACATGCGATTTCCCTTTTTTTGGAGGAATATATTTTGCTATCTCATCGTTAAAAAGGACAAGTCCCACTTTATCATTATTTTTAATAGCAGAAAATCCAAGAACAGAAGCTATTTCAATGCCTAAATCAATTTTTAAAGAACTTTTAGATCCAAATACACCTGAACTGCTAACATCAATAAGAAGAAGGACAGTTAATTCACGTTCTTCTTCAAATATTTTAATGTATGGTTTACCAGTTCTTGCTGTAACGTTCCAATCAATAAATCTAATATCATCACCCGCTTGATATTCCCTTACTTCAGAAAAAGTCATACCACGTCCTTTAAAATTAGAATGATAATCTCCTCCAAAAAAATCATTGACAAGATTCTTTGTTCTAATCTCAATCTGACGGACTTTTTTTAGAATGTCTTTAGACATATAAATAGATTATGGTACAGGAATTTCTTTAAATAATTGATCAATAACTTCTTCAGATGTGATTTCTTCTGCTTCTGCTTCGTAAGATAACAAAATTCTATGTCTTAAAACGTCTTTTCCTATATATCTTATATCTTCAGGTATCACATAACCTCTTCCGCTTATAAAAGCATTCGCTTTAGCTGCTAATACTAGATTTATAGATGCTCTAGGGGAAGCGCCAAAACTAATGAGATCTTCAAGGTTGGCAAGTTTAAATTTTTCAGGATTTCTTGTAGCAAATACAACATTGAGAATGTAGTCTAAAATTTTTGGAGAAATAAAAATTTCATTTACAAGAGATTGTGCATCCAGAATTTTTTTACAATTGACAACAGATTTCAATTTTGTATCTATATTTGTTTTAGCAACTTTATTCAAAATCTCTTTCTCATCATCTATAGACGGATAATCAACCAAGACTTTTAACATAAATCTATCTACTTGTGCTTCAGGAAGTGGATAAGTTCCTTCCTGTTCAATAGGATTTTGTGTTGCTAGTACTAAGAATGGTAAATCTAATTTAAATGTTTCTTCGCCAATTGTAATTTGTCTTTCTTGCATGGATTCAAGCAATGCGCTCTGCACCTTAGATGGTGCTCTGTTTATCTCATCAGCTAAGATCATGTTAGAAAATATTGGACCTTTTTTTGTTACAAAGTCACCTGTTTTTTGATTATATATCAGTGTTCCAAGTAAATCAGCAGGCAACATATCAGGCGTAAATTGAATTCTTTTAAAATCAGCATTGATAAGATTTGCAATAGTATTAATGGTAAGAGTTTTTGCTAAGCCAGGAACACCTTCAAGTAAAATGTGTCCATTCGATATAATAGAAATTAAAATTTTATTAATAAGATCATCTTGTCCAACAATAACTTTACTTATATTATCTTTGAGATCTAAAATAAATCCTGAATTTTTCTCTATTTTCTTGTTCAATAAGTTTAATGAAGTTTTATCCATTATTTTCCTTAGTCAAATTATGTTTTAACTGAAAAGTGCTATCTTTTAATGGGGTCAAAAATCCATTACTTTTCTTGATATCAACTTTTCCATTTAAATCTAATACATTTTGCCCTTTAATTGTCACGAATAAATCTGCAATACCATTCAAATTGACATTATCAAGCAAAGCAAAATGTATATTACTACCATTTACGTATAAATCTAATTCTGGTTCCAAAATTTTAGTGAAATCTATTTGACCTGTAATTTGCAAATTAAGTTCTTTCTGAAATTTTAATCTTACTTTAGGATTAGTAACTAAACCGTCAAGATTAATAGAGCCAATATTATCTTTGACTTTAAGCTGTAAACCCAAATCTCTAATTGGTTCTGGCTTCAAATCCGCAGGAAATGTTTTAAGATCCATTTTACTATTTTTGACATCTACAAAACCATTCAATAAAGGCAAGTCACCCTTTTGTTTTTCATACACTAAATCAAGGGAAGAAATTTCTTTTATTTTTATCTTTATACTTTCTAATTCTTGATTTAATTGTTTTATCTTTTCATAATCTTCCTCTATTTCAGCTTTTCTTCTACTATATCTAGTTTTAATAATATTATCTCTAATTTCACTATCTTTGGTATAGCCTATAGAATCAACATCATCAAACAATGCTCCTATATAGCTAGCATTAAAATCTATTTCTGATAACAAGTGAAGTTTAAAAGAGTCGAGTGAAAATTTATTAGAAGGATTAAAGTAAGCATTTCCAGTAAACTCAAAGATAATTGGACAATCAACTATATCTGAGCCTAAATAATATGTACAAGTACCATCAACAATAGTTCCTTTACTGTCTCTATCTGTTTGAATAAATATTTTTGGTAAATACTTTCTAGCAAGATTACCCATTGGTAAATCTTCCTTTTTGGTATCAATCCCTTCTAGAAACGAATCATTAATATATTGAATAGACTGAAGATTTGCTATTGGACGATTAATATCGATATAAACTTCATCAATAATTCTTTTATCAATCTCTTCGTCTCTTGCTAGCTTGGAAGCAAGATAAAATATATCTTTAATCGATATTTCAGATTGAATATTTGCTCTTTCAATTGAAAGTATATTTGTTGCTAAACTATCTGATTTGTAATAAAATTTTCCACTAGATGTTTCTATATTTAATGAAATTTTACCACTCTTTTCAAGGTCTAGGTAAAAAGAAGGGTCATATACGGTAACAAAGTAATCTTCAGTAATTTCTCTATCATTCAGAGCCCCATCAAATGTATATTCTACACCAGAAGAAAGCTGCTGATAAACAATTCCTGCTGCTATAATAAATAATAGTAAAAATAATATAAATAAAGCATAGAAAACCTTTAGGATACTTTTATAGATACTCATTGCATCAAAAACTAACAATTAATATCTAAATAAAAAATCTAATCTTCTTCTACGACTTCAAAATCGGCATCTTCAATTTTTTTATCATCTTTTGGCTTACTATCACCTTCCGACACATCGGCTTCAGGTGAATCTTTAGATGACTGATACATAGTTGAAGCTTTCGTATTCCAGACAGAATTAAGATTATCAATTGCTGATTTAATGTCTTCAACGTTAGTTGATTTATTTGCTTCTTTTAATTTATCTAACGCTTCGTTTAAATCTTTTTTATCATCATCGGTTAATTTATCATCCAGATCTTTCATTTGTTTCTCTGTTTGATAAATCAACTGTTCCGCTTGATTTTTTGTATCAATTTGTTCTTTCTTTTCTTTGTCTTCTGATTCATGTTTTTTTGCATCATTAACCATCTTTTCAATTTCTTCATCAGAAAGACCACTTGATGCTTCTATTCGAATGCTTTGTTCTTTTCCAGAGGCTTTATCTACCGCTTTTACATTAAGAATGCCGTCAGCATCAATATCAAAAGATACTTCAATTTGGGGAACTCCTCTTGGAGAAGGAGGTATACCATCTAGATGAAAACGTCCAATAGTTTTATTGTCAACTGCCATCTGTCTTTCACCTTGAACAACAATAATCTCTACAGCTGGTTGATTATCTGCTGCAGTGCTAAAAATTTGAGATTTTTGTGTTGGAATTGTAGAATTTTTCTCAATCAACGGCGTAGAAACTCCTCCAAGAGTTTCAATACCTAATGTTAGAGGAGTTACATCAAGCAGTAGTACATCATCTACATCTCCAGCAAGAACACCTGCTTGTATTGCAGCACCAAGAGCAACTACTTCATCAGGATTAACGCTTTGGTTAGGGCTTTTTCCAAATATCTCCTTTACCTTTTCTTGAATACAAGGAATTCTTGTTGATCCTCCAACAAGAATGACTTCATCTATATCTTTTGCATTTAATTTTGAATCTTTTAACGCTTGTTTACATGGACCAACAACTCTTTCAACAAGATCAGAAACTAATTTCTCAAAATTTGCTCTGGTTAAACTTGTATTTAAATGTTTAGGACCAGAAGAGTCAGCAGTAATAAATGGCAAATTGATCTCAGTTCTTGTTGAAGAAGAAAGCTCTTTTTTAGCATTTTCTGCAGCATCTTTTAAGCGTTGCAACGCCATTGGATCTTCGCGTAAATCAATACCTTCTTTTTCTTTAAAATCACTGGCTAACCAATCAACAATCTTTTGATCAAAATCATCTCCACCTAATCTACCGTCACCATTGCTAGCATTGACCTCAATTGATTGACCTTCATCATTGACTATATCTAATATAGAAATATCAAAGGTACCACCACCTAAATCAAATACAGCTACTTTCTCATCTTTCTTTTTGTCTAAGCCATAAGCTAATGATGCAGCTGTAGGCTCATTAATAATTCTTTTAACATTTAAGCCAGCAATTTTACCAGCATCTTTAGTAGCTTTTCTTTGAGAATCATTAAAATAAGCGGGAACTGTAATAACAGCATCAGTTACATCTGATCCTAAATGCTGTTCAGCCATTTGTTTCATTTTTTGCAATACCATCGCACTTATTTCCTGCGGTTGATACTCTTTATCGTTGGCTTTAACAACTACTTTTTGACCTTTTGCAGATATATCATAAGGCACTTCTTTTGCATCTTTTTTAATCTCAGCAGCAGTTCTACCAATAAATCTTTTGATTGAATAAATTGTATTAATTGGATTGGTTACTGATTGTCGTTTTGCTGGCTCTCCAACTAAACGATCGCCTTTTTCTGTAAAAGCAACAACAGAAGGGGTTGTTCTTCCCCCTTCAGGGCTTGTGATAACAGTAGGCTCTCCACCTTCCATTACGGAAACACAAGAATTCGTTGTACCTAAATCTATTCCAATAATTTTTCCCATAATTTCTCCTATAAAATTTATTTTTTGATTTTATTGTTGCAAAGACTGTGCCAATAGCATATATATGTCATATTGATATAGAAATATGACAATATGGCTTAAATTAAGATATTTTATAAATTTAGAAGCTTTCCATCAGATAATTCCATCTTCTGATGACCAATGTCAAAGACTTTATTATCATGAGTAGCAATTATAAAAGTTAGTTGAAAATCTTTATTTAATTTTTTAAATAAATCAATCAATTTTAAAGCATTTTTTTCATCTAAATTTCCAGTTGGTTCATCTGCTATAATAATAGATGGCTTATTAATGATAGCTCTCATAACGGATACTCTTTGTTTTTCTCCGCCAGATAAATCTAATGGAAATGCATTTTCTTTATTGGTTAGTTGAAAATACTCAAAAAGTGTATCTAAAAAATTATGATCAATTTCTTTATCTGATATAAATGCTGGCACACAAATATTTTCAGTAACATTTAATTCTGATATAAGATTATGAAATTGAAAAATAAAACCAATATGACTATTGCGAATCTCTGAGAAATCATCATAATCATTTAAATTTTTATGATTGATAATAATATCACCGCTATCCTGTGTATCTAAAGTACCTAACAAGCTCAAAAGAGTAGATTTTCCTGATCCAGAAGGTCCTTTTATAGTTAAGATAGATCCTTTCTTTAAATCAAAAGAAACATCTTTCAAAACTTCTAACTTACTTTTCCCGTCATTATAGGATTTTTTAAGATTTTTTACTGATAATATCATATGTTTTTATTAATTAGTATTATAGGATTGATTTTTCTCATTAACAATAAAGGAAGAGATACAAAAATTCCAATAATAATTATTGAAAAAGATAACAATATAGAAATTTCTTTAAAACTAATTTCCATTGGAAGCCTATCTATTAAATAAAATTCTGGATTTAAAACAATAAATCCGAATTGATTTTGTATAATCACAATTAATAATCCTGACAATATTCCACAAACAATAGCAGTAAGTGACAATAAATATCCATAAACAAGAAATATCATTGAGATATTTCTTTCATTCATGCCAAAAGCATTGAGAATTGCCATTTCTCTAGTTTTCTTTGTAGAAATTTGCACAATTGAAGATGATAAATTAAAAGAAGCGACAATAATAATAAGAAGCAAAGTAAAGAAGGTGATTTTTTTCTCTATTTCTGTTGCATCAAAAAGCTGTCTATTCCTATCTTGCCATGAAATTAGCTTATCTTTCGAATATTTCTTTTGTAATACATCAACATTGCCTAACAATTCTATACCGCTTAATTCACCTGGAAGATTATCTTCATCAAAAGCACCAAAAACTAGAAATTCATCAGACCGTAAAATTCTATTTTGATATATATCTTTAACAAAAAACTGCTGATCTTCAATGACTGCTAAACTATTAATGGAAATATTAGTATCATATATAGATACTGAATCTCCAATGCTTATATTCATACGCTCAGATAAAGAATTTCCTATAATAATATCATTTTTATTTATAGAAGTGTCATTAGATCTATTCAAATCATAAAAGTTGTCAATTTTATCTGAAAAAATAGTTTTTAATTTTATTAATGATTGTTTTTTATTGTTTAGAATAAAAAATTCTTCTTCATAAAATGGTGAATATTTGAAATCATTATTAATATTTCTTATAGAATCTCTATTTGAATCTAATAAAATATAATCTCCATATATTTTCTTAGTTTCATTTCCTAGCACATCTTGAAACCCATTTAAAACAGCGAGGGATAATACAATAGATATTGATCCAATAAATAGACCAAGAAATGAAACAATATTTATCATTCCTCCTTCTAATAAGTTTCGTGATATCAAAAATCTTTTGGCTATTAGAAAAATTATATTCATTAGTTTTTAAGAATCCTTGACGGGTTAATAGATAATATTTGTGACAGTGCAAATGATGAAAATATTATACTAGATACTATACTTACTCCTACAATATACAAAGATTCTTTTACACTGAATTCCATAGGCAAATAACTAACAAAATATATATTCTCTGGTAGTGAAATAATATGAAATTGCTCTTGTAAAATAACAACGAGATAAGACAAGATTATTCCCAAAACAGATCCAATCAAAGCTAATAAAATACCTTGCAGTGTAAACATAAATGCTAATTTTTTATTTGACATGCCATATGTTTTCATAATTGCAAGATTAAATCTTTTCTCATAGAAAAGAATATTTATTGAGCTTAACAGATTAAAATAAGATACTAAAGCAATCAGGCTGAAAATAAATATAATTGGCCATTTCTGAGTATTGATCCATCTAAATAATTCAGCATGTCTATCTTTTAAATCAATTTGATAAAATGGTAAATCTAATTCATTAAAATTGATTGACTTATCAAAAATCATCCAACCGCTAATATGATTTTCAAGTCGAAAATAAGACTGAATTGCACTTAAAGACATGAAAATCAAACGTGAATCATAATCATAAATACCAGAAGAATAAATATCTTCAATTTTTAAAAACAAAAATTTATTGTTATCAAGAATTGATTTATTTGATACAGGATTTACCAAGATTAATGGGTCACCTTTTTTAACTTTTAATTTATTAGCTAATTCCTTACCTATAACGACATCATTAAAAGAAAGTTTTTTATGATTAATATGCTGCAAAAGAGAAAAATGAACCAAATCGTTCTTTTCTAAACCATAAACAATAATATTATTACTATTGTGTTTTGATTTTATTACTGCAGGTTTTTCAATATACTCAAATATTAGAGATTCATTATTTTGAACTATATCTGGCAGTAGAACGTCTGATTTATTAAAAGTATCTTCAAATAAATTGTTAACTGTAGAATATCCATTTATATTGGATAACTTATCAAAAACTTTATTCTCAAAACCTGAGACTGAACTTAATACTATGCTAAGCGATGCAATACCAATTGCTAAACTAATAATTGATACGATATTTGTTATTCTGAAAAAAAAATTACTCTGTTTAGATAAGAACAACCTTCTTAAGACAAGGAATATAAAATTCATTTCTTTGATTTTAATGTTGGGAAAAGAATAGCATCTCTAATCCATCGTGTATCAATAAACAACATTGCTATACGATCAATTCCAATACCAACACCAGCAGTAGGAGGCATGCCTGTTTCAATAGCTTCTAAGAAATTTTCATCAACTGGAAAAGCTTCTTCATCGCCATCTTTTCTTTTCTTTGATTGATCTTCAAATCTAGCTCTCTGATCTATTGGATCATTGAGTTCAGAAAATCCGTTAGCAAATTCCATGCCTGCAATAAATAATTCAAACCTTTCTGTAAAATTTGTATCTCCATCACGACTTATTTTAGCCAGAGGAGAAATTTCTACAGGATGATTAATCACATAAGTTGGATTAATTAGATTTGGTTCAATTTTTCTTCTCATTATTTCATCAATCATTTTGGCCAAACCATCACTTTTTTTGATTTTTAAATCTAATTTTTTGCATAAATCGAAAACCGACTTCTTATCACTTAAATCGATAGAAGCGCCCGTATGTTCCTTAATTAATTCTCCCATTGTTTTTCTTGCAAATTTTTTAGAAAAGCTAATTTTATGACCATCCCAAGAAACTGTTTTCATATTTAAATCTTTTGCTATTTTTTTAAACATTTTCTCAACAAAATCCATCATAAAATTATAATCTGCATAAGCTTGATAGCACTCTAACATGGTAAATTCAGGATTATGGCTACGATCAATTCCTTCATTTCTAAAATCTTTTGACATTTCATAAACCTTTTCAAATCCACCAACAATTAACTGCTTTAGATAAAGTTCAGTTGCTATTCTTAGATAAAATTCTTGATCTAAAGCATTATGAAATGTTTTAAAAGGTTTAGCATTTGCACCTCCATAGATAGGCTGCAAAACTGGGGTTTCAACTTCTATATAACCATTAGTGTTTAAAAAATTTCTAATTGAATTAACAATTTTAAATCGTTTAACATAATTTTCTTTTGTTTCTGGGTTTATAATTAAATCCAAATAACGTTTTCTATATCTTAGCTCTTTGTCAGATACCAAATTATACTTTTCACCATCTTTTTCTTTAATATCAGGTATTGGTCTCAGATTTTTACTAAGAATAGTTAATTTTTTAGCTTTAACAGTAACAGCTCCAGTTTTAGTAATAAAAACTGTTCCGGTAACTCCAATATAATCACCTATATCCATTAACTTAAAGAGAGCATAAAGATCATCTCCTACATCATCTCTTCCAATATAGAGCTGGACTCGCCCTGACTCATCTTGAATATTGCTGAATGCAGCCTTCCCCATATTTCTTAGAGACATTATTCTTCCTGCAACAGAAACTTTTTTATCAACCATATTTTCATTTATATCGGTTGCAGAATGAGTAAGTTTAAATTCATATGGATAAGGATTTACCCCTAATTCACGAATTTTATCTAATTTTTCTAAGCGAGCTTTTAGGATTTGTTCTAAACTTTTATTTTCCATTGTTGATAAACTTATTTCTTTTTTTCCATTTTATCTAATAAATAACTATATACAAAATCATCAATATCACCATCCATCACACCTTTCACATTGCCAACTTCAAACTTGGTACGATGATCTTTTACCATATTATATGGATGAAAAACATAAGAACGAATTTGGTTTCCCCAGGCAATATCTTTCTTTTCACCTTCTAATAATTTCTTTGATTCTAGATTTTTTTCCAGCTCAATTTGATAAAGTTTTGATTTTAAAACTTTTAAAGCCTGGTCTTTATTTTTGTGTTGAGATCTTTGGCTTTGACATTGTGCAACAATTCCTGTAGGAATATGTGTAATTCTAATAGCAGAATCAGTTTTGTTTACATGTTGACCTCCAGCTCCGCTCGATCTGAATGTATCAATTCTCAAATCTTTTTGATTAATATCTATATCTACATTTTCATCAGCTAAAGGATAGACAAAAACAGATGCAAAAGAAGTATGTCTTCTACTATTTGAATCAAAAGGAGAGATTCTAACTAACCTATGAATTCCAATCTCTGACTGCAATAATCCATATGCATAACTGCCAATCACTTCAATCGTACAGTCTTTTATCCCTGCTTCATCTCCAGATTGAAAATCAATAGTATTAAATTTAAAATCTTTCGATTCTCCCCACATAGAATACATTCTATATAACATTTGTGCCCAATCTTGACTTTCTGTGCCGCCTGCCCCTGGATGAATTGATAAAATTGCATCTTTAGAATCATTTTCTCCATTTAGAATTAATTTTAACTCAAATTCCTTAATTAATTTGGAGAAGTTTTCTAATTCTATCTGAAATTCAGATTCAGTTACTTGGTTATTATTTAAAAAATCATAAAGTACTTCTATATCATCAGCCTTTTGAGATAATATCTTTCTTAATTCAATATCTTTCTCAACAATAGATATTTCTTTCATTAGAGAAGCTGTTTTTTTATTATCTTTCCAGATGGAAGGGTCAGATGTTTTTTCTTTTAATTGATTAAGCGAAGCTTCTTTGCCTTCTAGGTCAAAGATGCCTCCTAATTTGACTAAATTTCTCTATCAGAGAATTATATTTTTCTTTTAAATCCATGTACTAATTAAAAATCCAAGAGTAAGCAATATGCCTGTTAAAAAATGAATACCAATAGTAGAAACGTTTACAATTAACAACTCATATGGGAGCTGCTGAAGATTTGCATCTTCTTTCTCCCATTGATCTAACCAAGCAAAACCTTTTTTCTGAGCAAAATTAAATATAAGAACAGGAAGCAAAGCGATTAATGTAAATAAGTTATTCGTATATATAGATGCACCCAAAATTATTGCAAAAGACAATAACATTGAATTTTTCCAAACATTAAATGGAATTCTATAATTTGCTTTTTCTCCAGGCCCTGCTAATTTTACAACCCAACTATTTTTGTTAACTGCTTTATCTGCATTGTAATCTTGAAAACAATTTATAAACAATACTAATGCAATAAGTATTCCAATAGGCAATGAAAATAATAAGGTAGTAATAGGATCAACAGATTGATTTTGCATGTATGCCGCACCATAAACCATTAAAGGACCAAATCCAATAAACACTGCCAAATCTCCAAGTCCATTATAAGCCAACCTTAAAAAACCAGTGTACATTATACCAAGGAAAATTCCAATTAACCCTAAATACATCAAAATTGATATAGCAAAATAATCACCAAAAACTATATTGTTCAATTCAAGGCCTATAGCAATTGTAATAGCAAATGAAATTATAGAAACTATCAATGTGCTTGCAGGTGTTATTAACCCTGATTGTATAGCTCTAGAACCACCATTAAAAGGGCTAAACAGTTTATTCATTTCATCATTTCTTGAAGTATGATCAAAATAATCATTAATCACATTGGTACCAATATGAGCAAATAGTGCGCCTATAAATACTAACCAAAAAATTGACCAATTAAATACCCCAAACTGATTATAAGCAATAGCTGATCCAAGCAATATTGGAGCAATGGTTGCAGTTAAAAATGGAGCTCTTATGATAGTTATCCAATATTTAAGATTCCTAGAAAAATTACCAATCAATTGAGATAATAAACCTGGATTATTATCTGGCAATTCCATCCATTCAAACTGAGTGCTAGCATAGAAATCAACATATTTAATTGTCGTTGGCTTGATTTTGTAATAACCAACAACATCATTAGCAATCAAAAAATCATCATGCATATACTCAGAAAATGCTTCGGTAACTTTTAGAATTAATTCTCTAGCTTTTTCTTTTTCTGACTGATCAGTTATTTTTTTAGCAAATCCATCAATTTGAAGCTCTTTAATTCCATCCTCTCCATCAGGCCTAACAACACATTGTACTCTTGGATTAAAAGCAATTTGAACAGCTTTTCTTGATGGATTAAAAGTAAAAAAGTATATATCCAATCCATCATTTGCAAAATATACATTTGCAGCAGAAGGATTTCCCGCAACACTAGTTGATAATGTAAGAAAATTTGAACGATTTAACAGATCAAGAACCTTATCTTTTAACATATTTACCCCTCTTTAATACTAATCAGTTTTTCTTTTAATAATTTACTTAATTCATCTAAACTGAGCGAAGAACTTAGGAAATGTCCATCTTCAGCAACAGAAATTTTTCCAGTTTCTTCAGAAACAACAATTGCCAACGCATCACTTTCTTCAGATATACCTAAAGCAGCCCTATGTCTAGTTCCCATTTCTGGATTCAGTGTTTTACTTTTAGTAAGCGGTAATATGCATGCAGCGGCATCAATAGTTTCTCCATGAATAATAATAGCACCATCATGCAACAAAGAAGAGGGATTGAATATGGACATTATTAATTCAGGGCTAAAAATGGCTCCAATTTTAACACCATCATCACTAATATTTTTTAAAGAATTTTCTCTCTCTAGAACTATAATAGCTCCCCATTTATTATTGCATATTTCACCAACAGATGTAACAATTTCGTCTTCAATAGATATTTGTTCAATTTGAAAGAGTCTTCTAATAATCCTATTCTGACCAAGAGATGTTAACAATCTTCTTATTTCTGGTTGAAATAAAATAACAAACACCACAACCCACACTGCTTGAAACAAATTCAATAACCAAGAGGTTGCTCTAAAGCCTAAAATATTAACTATAAAACCAGCAAAAAATAGAATCAAAAGACCAATTAGCATCTGCCCACCTCTAGTACCTTTGAAGTAACTATATGAGTAAGAAAAGATTAAGGAAACCAATGCTAAGTCAAGCAAGTCAGTAAGTGTAAATTTTATAAAGCCTATCTCAAATAAATTCATAATATAATTTAATTATTTAAACGGTCTGAATTCACAATTTTATTTGCAATTAAAAGACATCTTTTTGCTTCTTTAACATTATGCACTCGAAATATTTTGCAACCTTTTTGTAAAGCAATTGTGTTTGCAACAATTGTACCTTGTAACCTATCATTCTCATCTATATTTAATGTCTTTCCGATGAAAGATTTATTAGAAACACCAATCAAAAATGGATATTCAATGGAAGTTAATTCATCTAATCTGTTAAGAATTTCAAAATTATTTTCAATAGTCTTACCGAAGCCTATTCCTGGGTCTAGAATAATATTTTTTTTATCAATACCATTGTCAATCATATAGTCCACCCTATCCAAAAGATGACATTTGATTTCAGATATAACATTATCATAAGTAGGGTTTTCTTGCATAGTTTTTGGATTCCCTTTTATATGCATTAATACAATAGGGCAACCTGCATCTTTAGCAACATCAATCATTTTTTCATCAAATAACATACCACTTATATCATTAATCATATCTGCACCAACTAGACATGCTTCTTTTGCCACATTTGCTTTAGTGGTATCAATCGATATTACTACATCAGTTTTTTTTCTTAATTCTTCAATAACAGGAATAACTCTCGACAATTCATCTTCTAAAGAAACAGGATCAGAGAATGGTCTTGTAGACTCTCCTCCTATATCTATAATATCAGCACCGTCATCAATCATTGATAAAGCATGATTTACTGCTTTTTGAGTATCAAAATACAGACCGCCATCACTAAAAGAGTCAGGGGTAACATTTAGTATGCCCATTACTAGAGATTTCTTTTCTTTTGAAGTTAGCCAATTGTTGAGATCAGATATATTCACTAATCAATTTCTTTTTTTTGGAAGTTTTTTCCCTTTTAATAATAATTGGATGTCTTTTTCATCAATAGTTTCATGAACTAATAACTCATTAGCCATTAGGTGTAGGATTTTTATTTTCTTTTTCAATATCTTGTGAGCATCAGATTGTGCATTTTGTATAATTTTTATTACTTCATTATCAATTTCTTGAGCAGTTTTTTCACTATAATCTCTATGAGATTGTATTTCTCTTCCTAAAAATATCTCTTCATTCTTTTTTCCAAAAGACATTGGACCTAATCTATCACTCATTCCCCATTCACATACCATTTTTTTAGCAATGCTTGTTGCTCTTTCAATATCATTTGATGCGCCAGTTGTTATTTCATTAAAAATCAACTCTTCTGCTGCTCTTCCGCCCATCATAACAGCAAGCCTACCTGTAATATAACCTTTTGAATAACCATGTTTTTCATCTAAAGGTAATTGCATAGTAACACCAAGCGCTCTACCTCTAGGAATAATTGTCACTTTATGTACAGGATCCGCTCCAGATGTAAAGAGAGCAACAACAGCATGTCCTGCTTCATGATAAGCAGTAATTTTTTTCTCTTCTTCAGATAATATCATACTTTTTCTTTGGACACCCATTATTACTTTATCTTTTGCATCTTCAAAATCTTCATTATCAACACTTGATTTTTTCTTTCTAGATGCCAACAAAGCTGCTTCATTAACAAGATTTGCTAAATCTGCTCCAACCATTCCTGGAGTACCTTTTGCTATATCAAGTAAATTAACTGACTTAGAATTAATTTTAATCTTCTTTGTATGTATCTTTAATATTTCATGTCTTCCATTTAAGTCTGGTATATCTACAACAACTTGCCTATCAAATCTTCCTGGCCTTAACAAAGCTGAATCAAGAACATCGGGTCTATTTGTAGCAGCCATCACAATAGTATTATGACTATTTTCAAATCCATCTAATTCAACTAAAAGTTGATTCAATGTTTGTTCTCTTTCGTCATGTCCTCCTCCAAGACCAGCTCCTCTTTGTCTTCCGACTGCATCTAATTCATCTATGAATATGATAGATGGAGAATTTTTATGTGCTTGTTCAAATAAATCTCTAACACGGGAAGCTCCAACACCGACAAACATTTCTACAAAATCAGCTCCACTAATACTAAAAAATGGAACATTGGCTTCGCCAGCAACAGCTCTAGCTAATAAAGTTTTCCCTGTGCCAGGAGGACCAACTAATAGAACTCCTTTAGGAATTTTCCCTCCAAGTTTCTGGAATTTTCTTGGACTCTTAAGATATAATATTACTTCTTCTAGCTCTTCTTTTGCTTCTACGCATCCTGCAACATCAGAAAATTTTACTTTCTTACGATTTGAAGAAAACATTTTTGCTTTACTTTTTCCAAAACTAAATACATTATTCATCCCGCTATTATTATTCTGCATTCTTCGAATCATAAATATCCAAAAAGCAATTAAAAGCAACCAAGGAGCAAAGCTTAACAGCCAGCTTGTCCAATCAATCTTTTCTCCTTCAAAATTGTATTCGATTCCTGCTTGATCCCATACCTCTATTTGTTCAGAATAATCAGATGGCAAATAAACTACAAATCTAGTTCTATCCTCAAATTCTGCGCCATTTTTATTAATGAGAACCATAGATTCTGATAATATTCCATGGAATGAATTATCTTGTTCAATTGTAGCTTTTTCTATTTTTCCGGCTGAAAGAAGTTGTTGATAAGAATTATATGAAATTTCAATTTCATTTTCTGTATCATTAGGTAAAATAGATAGAGAAAGAATTACAAAAAATGCCATTGCAATCCATACAAATAATCCAGAATCACTCGATTTTGGTTTTTGTTTTAAACCTTTTTTTTGTTTTCCTTTTGTTTTTGGCATAGGGCACAAATTTAATAAAAATGGATATTAAAGAAACTATTTCCTCAAGAAGTTTAATTTAGCAACTATTTTACTATCCTTAGTAACGCGATATTTGTTATTGATTCTTTCTCCTGCAACCCAAACAATATCATTATTATTACAAATTGCTAATGTATCGGATTTTAAAACTGAAGATTTTTTTTGATCACTCAAATAATCATTGACCTTTTTGGTTCCTCTCATCCCAAGAGGTGTAAATTTGTCATTTTTATCGATACTTCGGATAAGTAGTTGTTTATCAAATTTTGAAGCGTCGACATATTCGACTGTTGAATCTTTAGAAAACCTATTAGGTTTCTTATCATAGTTCCAAGTAAAATAAAAATTATCATTATCTACTTTTTTACCTGGTTCAACTTTATAATATATATTATTATTTTTTCTGTCCATTCTCATGATAATAAACTCTCTATCTATATTAATAATACAATTATTAATTATTTTGGTGCTTCCTGTAATATTTTTTCTTAAGAAAGATTTTAATTCTCTAAGTAAATTTTTTGAGAAATAAAATTTTTTCTTTTCTGAAGCAATAATTCTCAAAATATTCATTTGCATTAAGAATGGTAATCCTAGAAAATAACTCTTATCTATATAAACTATTTTTTTATCTATTTTTATATATTCTGAATTCAGAAACTGATTCGTAGAAAAATCAATTACATCCTTGACATCATCAATCTTATTTTCTAAATCTTTAAATGGAATAGAAAGATTTGGTTTAATTTTTTCTAGCAATGGAACTACTTTCTTTCTTAAGAAATTTCTTGTTAATGATATATCGTTATTAGTTGGATCTATACCATAAACAATCTTATTCTTTTTAGCATATGAATTAATTTCGTCTTTTGAAATATCAATAAGAGGTCTGAAAATAATATTATTTAGAGTTTTTATTCCCATAATTGAATCTAAACTGGATGAATTAAGAATTCTCATTAGTGCTGTCTCAATTTGATCATCAAAATGATGTGCAGTAACAATATAGTCTGCACTGATATTCTTTCTAACTTTTTCTAATTCATTGTAACGCTTTTTTCTTAATTGAGATTCTATATTATTATTCAATACTTGTTTTTTCAAAACGACATCAGAGTGTTCGATATTATTTTTATTACAATATTTTGAGACAATTTTTGACATTTTTGAGCTTTTTGAATGATAATTATGATTTATATGACATACAGAAATTTTACAATCTAAACTTGATTGATTTTTTAGAAAAAAATCTAACATGACCATTGAATCAATTCCGCCTGAAACAGCTAAAAGAAAATGTGGGGAATCATTTTTACAAGATAATGATTTGACTCTACTAATAATTCTATTCTTCATTTTTTAAGAAAGGATTGTGTTTCAATTCTTCCCATAGAGTAGTTTCTTCTCTATGACCAGGCAAGAGCTTACAATCGTTTTTAAAGGAATTTACAAAAAAAGTTAGTGATTGTTTCATATCAATAGGACTACCAAGAGGTAAATCTGTTCTACCAATAGACCCCTTAAAAATTAAATCTCCACAAAACACTAAATCTTCTATAATAAAGCTAAGACTTCCAGGAGAGTGTCCAGGATTAAAAATAATAGAGAATGTGAAGTCTCCTATTGTAAGATTTTTTTCATTTTTATTAATCCAATGAGATACTTTAGGACTTTCACCCGCAATATCAGCTACTCCCCAAAAATTTGCTGCTTTTTGAAAATTTTCGACAATAGGTCTTTCATATTCACATAGATACAAATCAATATTATACTCTTTTATAAAGCTGGATGCACTAGCAATGTGATCAAAATGAGCATGGGTTGCCAAAATCGCTAAAGGCTTCAAACTATTTGATGTAATAAATGAATTAATTAAATCAAAACCAAATCCAGGATCAATAATAACACAATCATTATTATCATTGTATAAGATATATGCATTTTCATCCAGAAATTCTGTAACAATTCTTTTATAATACAACATTAGATCCTATCGAAGAAAAAGTCAGACAAAGAATTGATTTTGTCTTGATAGGAATGCGGATTTAAAAATCGAACTGTTGCAGCAATACTTGAGAGAATAGAGTTTCCATCTTGAGGAGTAAAACAGAATCCTGTTACCTGATTTCCATTTCTAATATTAATAGAGTCTTCGACAATAACAGTTTGATTTAAAATTCTACCATATTGTCCTTGATCTCTTCCAAATGAAAAAACTTCATTGGTAGAATGATGTTCAGTTAATGCAATTCTTCTATTATGTTTCAATAATTCAAAAACCTTATCTTTATCTGTTTTCTCTTTTAATTCAAGATCAAACCAAAGAACATGCATATACTGACTATTGATTTTAAGCGCAGAAGAAAAAATATCTAAATCAAGATCAATTGTTTTAAATAAACCTGCTGCATCTTTTGCATGATGTGTTCCATAATATTCATCCCCATGATCATTAACAGTAGGCGCAGGAACAAAACTTGATGTTTGACTAATATCATTACTTCGTCTTATACATATAAATTTTCCACGAACAAGATTATCAGGAGACACACTGAGAGCAATCGTGTTCACCAAACAAGCAAGATTATGAGTATTGCAGGATACAACTTGCAAAAATTGATCTTCAGGTGTAATTACATGATCGTTAATTCCTCTTGCATATTTTTTTCCAAAACCATCTTCGCTTCCTTGTGCAATGAAACCTTTTACTTTATCTGTGTATTTATCATAGAATTGTTTTTTATTCTTGTGACCATATCCTTTAGGTGTACAATCAATTACTACAGAAGCTCTTCCAACAGCTTCTTCCAT